>Ga0302271_10003384_pt1 | contig 13508 bp, 6 predicted proteins | sample III_Bog_N1_1_FD_198767 | JGI IMG/M metagenome (GOLD analysis project Ga0302271, IMG submission 198767) | Peat permafrost microbial communities from Stordalen Mire near Abisko, Sweden - III_Bog_N1_1 | ecosystem: Environmental > Terrestrial > Soil > Wetlands > Peat | place: Sweden: Abisko... | reverse complement strand
TTATTCTATGGTATTTTTTTCTTACCTTGCCGATGATGAGTTATCCATTAGTTCCTGGGACCAACTTAGAAATTTAGGTTGGTCTTGGGAAAGTTTGGAATCTCTTGTCATTTCCCTAATTTGATTGTTAATTGTTTCTCTGATTAGAACCTTGGTTTCTCTGATTTTAACCTTGGTTTCTGTTGTTGGAAGTTTAGTTGCGTCTATTGTTATTGTTGTTGTTGTTGTTGTTATTGTAGTTGCTGTTGTTTGAGTTGTTAAATTTTTTGTTAACTCTGACGGGTCTTTCACCTTTAAATTCAAATTGCAAATTTAGCATACTAGCAAATGAAATTTATGATGTCTCTATTCTTTTTACTTTCAGGAAGAGGAGGGATTTCAGCTTCTGATTTGTTAACTGAGGTATTAGCAGAGATATCAGCATGCTAAGAGTAATAACAAATAAGCTTTAATTCAAACTAATTTATTAAAGAACTTTACATCTCCAAGGATTTCATATTTGCCATATTTCTTGACTTCAACGTAATGGTGACCATCTTTGTCAACCTTGTTCATTGCCTTTTGAAATGAGACGATATTTCCAATTTTAAAAACGACATCAGATTTCTCTCCAAGATCGAAACGGACAACACCAGTTTCATCTCCAACGACACCCTTAAGGAAACGTCTAAGCTTGGTTGGGTTAAGTTTAGAAGCCTTTTCGACAACTTCCAGCTCAAGAATCTAGTAAAATAATAGGATATCAATGTCAATTTTTAAATGAAATGCTAGCAATTATTGATGTTACCCCACTCAATTTTTGGGATAATATTTAAGTAAAAGAAATAACCTAAAAGTGGATATTTTCCCTCTAAATGCTTAGAAAAGATCATTTTAGATTTTTGTTAATAGTTGTAGGTTATTTGTTGATGAACCATTTAAAAGAGAAGTTTAAATATTGTATGAAATGGCTCAACTCAGGCTATTATTAACATCATCTTAAAATCTTAAGAATTCTAAGAAATCAAGCTAGAAAATGTTTTTAAATAAACAAAAATGTGAAACTCTGGAATTTGTGAACTCATAAAAAACCAAATAGAATCAATTACCTTTCCAACGAAGGAGGAGTTATTATTTCTAGGCACAAGCTCAGCAATTTTCACAGGGGCAGTTTGCTCGAGAATATCTTCGATATTTCTATGTTATCTTTCATTATTATTGTTATTGGCTCTGTTTTGTCTGTTGTTACCGTTATCTAGGTAAATATATGAATTTAAAAAGGAAACATAAGCAAGAATACTTTAGAGAGGGAGATATCATGATTATGTTGGATATTAAAGAAAAAAGAAATAAGATAATTACCAGGGTTTGGGGTGTTTTGGCTGGACATTTGCGTTGTTTTTTTTTATTTTGTTTTCGATTTGGATCTTAATCTTATTTTATTCAATATTTTAACAAATCTTCAGAAAGATAGAGGATAATCTTCCCCTTGTTTTAAACAAATTTATTAGATATTTAGTCATTTCTATTTTGCATTTCTTCTATTTGTATTTATTAAATATCTAAATTCCCTTCGAAAAAAAGGTGAGTTGTTTCAATTCGTATTGGAGTTTCATCTTTTAATAAGGAATATTCATCATTTTTAGTTATTAAATGGAAAATGTTGATTATTTTAGGAAGTATTTGAGTTTTAATAATTTTTTCAAGACAAAGGAAGACATTTCTCTAAGAAAAAAGATCAAATATGTATTAAAATGATGATGAGTCAAGAAAAGAGTTAATTAATTCAAATTACAAAGTACTATTATTTATTCTCAGCCAACTGATTGGCAGCGCTTTTTATATATTTTTTATTAGGTAACTTTCAAAAGGAGAGAAACAATCGATTTAATAGAAAAACCAGCAATAAATTAAAGAGAGAGTGATAATGGCTTCAGACGATGATGATGATAAAAGCAGTAAGACAAATATAATACTTTAAAAGAATTGCTTTTAAGTTAAGTAAATTAATAGACTCTTCAGGAAGTGAAGAAGATGATGATGAAGATAAAAGTGGAAGTGATGACGACGATGATGATGATAAATCAGGAAGCGATGATGAGAGTGGAAGTGGTAGTGGAGATGATGATGACGATGATGAGAGTGGAAGTGGTAGTGGAGATGATGACGATGACAGTGATGATAAAGAAGAAGATAGTAGCGATGAAGATGGGAAAAAGAAAGGGAAAGAAAAGGTTATCCCTAATGAGCTTCAAAAGCCCGAAGAAAATGAACTAAAAAAATTAACAATCGAGATAGGATCGATCTAAAGCGAAGTAGATAATTTCCTTTGCACGTTATCAGTTGACACATAAAATAGAATAGGATTCGATCCTATCCAAGCATAGATGAACAACATATCAAATCGTTAAAGCTACCCATATTAATAAGCCTCCTCTCCACTAAATCGCAATAATTACTCTGAAAATATACCAGCTAATAATAATAATTTTAACAACAACTTTCGTCCATAGAATAACTAAGCAAATTCTCCCTCTCGTTCTCCCTACAACACTTACGGCTAATATCGATTCTAAGCTGACTCTTAGCCTGCAAATTAGGAACTCAAAAATAGTGGGGCTTTCTCGAAATAAGGGAGAAAAGGTTCTATGGAAGATGTAGCTGAAATCTAAGCAATGATAGGGAAGCAGCATAATGATGAAGTCAAAATGTAACTTATTCATAAATTTTGAATCTATTAAATAATTTTTTAAACAATTTGGCAAGCTCTGATAGACCAAAAGAACGGTTTTAACTACCAAAGGAATCACAAAGCATCATCGATAATTATTATTAGAATCTCTATCGCAAAAAAGAACCATCTTCTAGGAACTACTCAAATGTAGAAGACCTCTATAAATAGCGCTAAAAAACAGGTGATTTACATTCTCAAACTAATCTTTCCAAATTGCTCATTAACTTATTTCCAAAACAGTGTACGATGAAGACGAAATTCGAAAGAAGCCTATTAACAACGATCAAAGTACTTCAAAAAATATGTTTATTTTTATTAATTTTTTGATTGCTTACCTTTATTCGTTCAAAGAGTATTTTAGGGATAGCGGAATGCAAGCAGCAATGCCTAAGCTTAGTTAAAATCAGTAGAAAATAGACGAAGCCATTAAAATTTTGTTAGGAAAACGATGAACAGTTGTTAGTTGTTATTTATATTTTGCTTATTATTATTATGCTACTCAAAAATTCAAAGAATTATGCGAATTTTTATTTTAACCAAAAAAGCCAATTAAAATAATAATAATTATGATGTCAAACGAATGTTTGTTTGCATAGTTTCAATGCACATTCCTTACAAGCTAGTTATAATCGTGGTAGCGGTCACTTTGCTTTATTTTTTGTTTGTTTTTAAGTAAAAAATAATTAAGAATACATCTCCCAAATCAAATAAAAACAGAACGAAGAAGAAGAAGGAGAAGAAATAGAAGTCTTTGAGTATTCCTACTTTTAACCATCCTTTCGCCTAAGGACAAAGGCAAACTTATCAATCGTCATGTAGGATTTATTCTTTCCTCCTTGTTTTGTTGATTGCATCTATCTTTGTAGCATATTTACAGCAACCGAGTTATTCATAGTATTCAAGAGAAACTCCATACTCGTAAGTTCAATCGAATATTAGAGTACGTTAGATAGGTGCTACCCAACAGCCAACGGAACCTTCTTATTATCAAAAGAATTATTTACCCAGTAATCAGCGAGCAGCTGGATTATCATATGGAACAGTGAGCTCTCAGGTGCAATAATCAGCAGTGACACCATCGTACCCTTATACTTACAGCTATTCTTCTTCTTATTAGCCTGCTTAGAATCCTTACAATGCTAATTATGATAAGGCAAAATACTAATATTAGCAAGAAACTCCTTAATATTCGTCATCGATATCAACTACAGCTTCTTCTTCGTCGTCCTCCTCAAGCAGTTTAATAAATGCAAATAGAAATACTCTTCAATCTTCTTCGTTAAGAATGGAAACTAGTCAGATAAAGCAGTAACAATCTTCGAGTTAATCTGCGTTCAAGAAGACTACGAATCGTAAATGCGGACTAAACAACATTGGAAACACTTGCTACATGTAAAAATAATTCTTCAATTAGAATAGCTCTATCTAATGTGCAATTTCAGGAGAATTCTGCTATTATTTATTCGATCAGAAGAATAATTTCATTTTCATATTATTAGAACCATCCCTTGAATAATATTTTTCTATTCTTATTTTTTAATCTTTTTAGCATTATTATTAAATTATTTTTTTGTTTTATTATTATCCAAAACACAGGAACTCAGCTCTCTAGTGTGTCTTCAACATCCCAGGTTTCCTGGAACCGTTCTTGAATGGGAACTATAAAAGTTGGCTATCGAGAGAATAATCAGGAGTAGCGGAATCTTTCGCAGAACTTGCTATTAAAATCGATGGAGGCAGTAAATATTCCAGTATTAATCCAAGCCAATTGAAGAGAGCAATATGTAAGAAGTTACTTTTAATGAAGCAATAATAATTATTGCCTTTTCTGTTAAAAAATCTAAGAACGAACAAATAGTTAGTTTGCTGGAAGTGATCAATAAGATTCTTAAGAGTTTCTGTCAGCGTTGCTTGATGGGCTACATAACGATCTCAACTTGATTTAAGGGAAAAAGCCCTATAAAGAATTAGATGCAGATCCGAAGATCAAGAAGCTCTCTGATATTGTATATATAAAAAATTATAAAATTGCTCATTTTTGTTTTGATTAGTTTAATAAAATGAAAAACTAATTTCTTTTCAGGCAAATGAATGGTTTAAGTACTATTCAGACAGAGATAAGAGCATCATCACAGATTTCTTCACAGGCTAGATGTTGAGTAGAGTCAAATGCTAGATATGTGAAAATGAATCGCTTGCTTTTGATAATTTCATGGATTTGAGTCTCTCATTTTCTGCTGCATTTCGCTATCTTGAGCAATATGAATTAGATAGATTGATTCAAGCTTTTCTTAAGGAAGAACCACTCGATGATATGTATTACTGCAAGCAATGCAAAAAGTAAACTAGATCGAAAAGATAGTTTTTTCTTTGGAGGATGCCTTAGGTGTTGGTAATATCCTTCAAGCGGTTTAAATTCGGTACTTACAAGAGAGAGAAGCTCAATCATCGAGTGTCATTTCCAATAATTAATCTCGATATGGCACAATATTCTAATCTTAACAGTAAACAAACAATACTGCCTTTTTATCTTTGTTTTGTTAAATTATTTTTATGTTGGGAATTTTTTTGTAGAAGCAGCTGATAGTGTTTATGATCTAATTGGAATAGTCAATCATCATGGTACTCTCTCTGGAGGTCACTACACTGCGTAAGATCTAGTGGATTGTGTTGAAATAATTTCCGTAATTGTTATGTGTTTTGTTATGGTTTTTTTGACAAAGGTAATGTAAGAACCCTATTGATGGAACTTGGAATGAATTTGATGATGAATATTCTAAGGAAATTGATATAAATAGCTTTAGTTATGACTCGAAAGGTTCAAGTGAAGCATATTTACTATTTTACTACAAGCGAGACACAAGTTCTTCTTACTTAAAAGATAAATGACTCTTTTTTTTATATTTATATTTTTAGCTTTCATTTTTTCCCTATTAGCTAATTCAGTTTCAATTTCAACTATTATCCGAATTATCAAAATAAAACAGATGCTTTGTCAAGAGAAGTTTATTACATTATTATGATTTACAAGTAAGATCATCGTTTTAGATAATTAAAAAAGCATAAATATTGGTTTGTTTTTGTTTCAAAATATCTACAATCTTAAACAATAAAAGAAAATGAAAAAGAATACTCCTGATAGCAATCAGAAGAATAAAGAGAACATTCAATCGTCTTCTTCTGCTGTTAAATCATCTGCAAACACTGTCCCTCAATCGCCTTCAAGTTCAAGATAACTTGGTAGAAGACCTAGCACAATCAGAAGACAATAAGCAGAAGAAATACCCAAACCAAATTGGAAATCGTTATCAACTGGATTAGAATTGCTGTTTAGCGATGAAAGCGTGAAGAAAATGTGGGGGTTTGATAAGCCAAAGATAATTATCATAGACATGTTGCATGATCTGATGAAGAGATTAGAGATCTCAAAGAATTTTGAGAGTATGGAACTAAATATTATTGCAGAGTTTCATCTCTACAATCTCATATTCGCGAAGTAGACTCTGTTCTTAGATGACTTCAAAGCAGCAGTGTTTCTAAATATCATGTAACAATACAGAATCAAATTTAAAGGGCAGGAATTATTTTATGAATTCTTGAAGTTTTATCCACATTTTTTATTTAGAATCTGCTTTTTACTTGCTTGTTTTTCATTTTTGTATTAGGTGGACACTGCTAATTACTGATAATCCTGATTATAAGATGTTGTATGCTAACTATACACGTGCTACTATGCAGAGCTTTGAAGAAATAGTAAAGAGATAAAATATCGTTGCGAATAGCATAAATAATAAGCAAAATCAGTAAAAACAACAACAGCAACAGTTACAATAATAATAAAACTAATAGACTTAGATTTAACAGCTGCAGCAATAGCAACAACCCAATGCAGGGCTCACACCAATGAGTACCAAAAACATAGTTAGCTTTACTTTTTCCGAAGCACAAAAGAAAACAATCACAAGAGATCTTGATAGTTTTAAGAAATGGATACTAAAACATTCTTTTAATGATCCTCCATAATCGATTAAGGTCTTCGAAGCTAAATAGGTCTAATCAATAGTCGATTTCGCTTAGAACAGTTACTTTGCTAATCACGCTCTTTACAACTATTGTCTCAACAACAAGAACAAAAATGAAGAAATCAAAATCTAACTGTATGTTGATCGTCCGTTGGTGATACCTCCACTTTCAGATGCTCTCTACATGGGCCAGCCTAAAATAGAAATACCAGAAGATGAAGAAGATCTTGAAGCTGCAAGGGCCAATGTAAAAAGATTAGTTTAAGGAATTACAAATTATTCAATAACTGTATTTTTTTGGTTAAATTAGGGTTAGTTAGGTAGTGCTTAGAGTAGAGACATTGAAGATTCTTAAGAAGTCCATGAAAAAGAATAAGAAATAGGATAGGTATCAGGAACAGATTTATCTGGGTAGCCTAAAGTAGAAGATCCCTAAGGTAAGACAAAAATTGATGGATCTAATCAAAAAATAGCAGCGAATAAATCAAAAGATTCAGAAGAATTTGAAATTCGTCAAATCGTGGAAGTCAAAATCAAAGCTGTTGAAGAAGAATTTACATAAACGATTCGCAAACGATCAGATGAAGTCAATAGGCAGTTTGAGGATATTGTTAATCCAAAAAAGAAGAAATGACACATATTTAATTGCAGCAATAATTCAGGAGAAAGAATTTCATATTTTAGATTCCCTTCATAGTATGTATGTGCTGATCATATCAAAAAAATTAATTCTTTTTATTTTTTTTAATTTGAAGCGCCATTTCCGAACTTAATATGGAATAACAAACAATCATAAGAACAAAAAACATACAAAAAAATAACAATGATGGAAAGAAGTGTAAAACTTGATGAATTCTAGCTGGGCTTTTTTCAATCAGTTCAGTGACTTCTTTAGGGTATTTTAATACAAAGAACCCAATCATTTTGATCTTCTTGGAAGATCAGTAAGCCATTTCATAACATTATCAATATTATCGGAGTTTTTAGCAGAAATACTGTAGCAAGCGACCTTCCGATCTTTGACATTTTACAAATCAAACTAGAGAATGATGTCTTAGACTCCTAATGCTTCAGGGATATCATTTTTATTTCCGAGAACAAGAAGGGGGATACCATCTAGAGAAGGGAAGCTAATGAGCTAATGTAATTGAGTACGAGCGATGTCCATATTTCCTTTGTCAGCAGAGTCAGTTACGAAGATTATAACATCAGCATCTCTGCAGTATTTTTCCCAACTTTCTCTGAATCTAGGCTATCCACCAAGATCCCAAAGTTTCATTTGAATTTTGCCTTTTTTGATCTATCGCTAATTGAATCCGATTGTTGGAATTGTATCCTCATCGAATTTACCTGTAGCTAGAGTGTTCACAAGTGTACTTTTGCCTGCATTTTGAAGTCCAATAATAGATATTTCTAGCTCCTTATTCCAGAACAGGCTTTTAAGCCAATCCATCATGCGCTTGAACATTTTTGTTTAGTTTTGATTTCTTTCTTTGTTTTCTTAGTTATTTTGTTCAATCTAAAAATATATTTTTGTTGTAAATTTCAAGAGGAAAATTACCCCTCCTCTCCCCCATTTATAAAGTTCTTGATGTGATTAATATGATTAGTTTTCAATGATTAGATGATCTGACAAAAGGAACTTCAAATATTTTAAACAAAATGCCTGAAAAAGCAAGGAAAGCACAAATGCATTGAATTTTATGTTTTCTTTACTTTTACTTTTCCCTAAACAATTTTCCTGCTTCTAAAAAATGATATTTAGAACAGCATGAATTCATGTTGTTAATATCATTATGTCTTCTAAACTCTGTTACTCCCAAATTTAAGCCTAATTCATAAGAAATGTCACATATTGTGTGTCATGTTTTGAGTAATACTGCGAAATAAGCTCCTCTTTTGTTATTGCAAAAGTTGAATATCTTTCAGGGATTTTCGATTTTACGCTGAAGATTCAGATAAATTTCATTATGTTGAGCTTAAGGAGGAACCAGGAGATGAATGTTACACAACAGATGCTGATGAATTATATTAATTTAGAATATTTCCTTAGCTAATTGTTTGAGAAGGAGAAGAAGAGCTGAGTCTTCCATTAGTTTAAGAATTCAACCCTTATTAAGGAATTTCAGAAATTGTTCTTGGTGCAGATTGAAAATGATTGATACTACTTGAGTTAGAAGGCTTATATTACATAGGAGGAGCTGAATTATTTAAATGCTAAGAAATACAAGAATAACTTGGTTATCCTTTTGGTGAAGCTGATAAGCAACCTTCTTACGAATTTAAAGACATCCCTTGAGATTACTGTAATAATAATTATTTTTATTGTAATTAATTATACTCTGAGACTTGCTTTTAAAGTCTTTGTTTTTTCGCTTGTAATTAAACTCTATCTTTAACATAAGACTCTAGAGTTCTTGCTTTAAGTACAGGAAGCGTATCTATATCAAATTCAATTACTTCACTGTCTTATTCTCCTTCTGTGATAATACTCCAAATTCCACATAGATCTTCAGGAGGAAGTTAGCGAATACAAAAGCCAAGTTATTTTTTCTCGAGCACAGTGAGAGGAATGTCTTTTATTTGATTAGTAACTTTGATCTTCTTTTTGAGATCTTCTTAGGATTCACTTTCAAAGAAATAAATGTGAAAAATGGCACTTTTCAAAGTTTAATGTGAATTCATACCTAGGATATGGATTAGGAGGTGAAGAATGAGGTAATTTAGAAGCAATAAACTCAAAAACTTCTCCAGCTGCTCTGATAGGAAGAGTATCCATATTAAGCTCCATTGTATCACTATTTACTTTGCAATAATCTTTGACTAATCTGCATAGACTACTTGTGTCTTCTGGAGTGAGTCTTCCTACATTTTGATATATCCAATGTTTCGCTTCTTAACTCAATGGCATGTCGTTTCGAATTGATCTGGCAGTTTTAGTTGTGTTGTTTGCTGTTATCGTAGAAAATATTCTTTTTCTGATCTCAGTTGAGTCCCTAGAATACATCAAAACCTTAGATATTTTCATCTTAAAATTTTAAAAATACACAAACATACTGAGAACATTATTCCAAATGAGTTGTTGGAGTTGATAGGTATTATGAAGAAAGGCTCTAAAATAGTGAACTCATGTCTTCCGTCATTTTGTAGATAGCACTTCCCTGCTTGTTATAGATAAATGAGTTTCTCCATATTAATGAAGTGTCATCACAGAATTGCTTTCGAGTTTAATACAGCCCTTGCTTTAAGTTATGCTCGACTTTGGCCAAATCCATTGGATTTTTGATAACTTTGTAGTAATCCAGACATTATTGAGCTTCTGGATCGACTCGTTGCAAAAAAGGACCAGAATTATCATTCTTTTTGAGTTATTGCAGGATATAATGGCAGACAGTCATGTCTTCAGAAACAGGTTCAGTGATTCTTTAAACAGTATCTAAGTTAAGAATCTGCTAGAGTACTTGAGAATGCTTTTGTTCAGTATTTGCTTTCTTAAGTTCCTCTTTTTCTACTAGTTTGCTCTGATTTTGTGAAAAAAATTATTAGGGTTAGAAGAAAAAAAGGGATGATTTTTAAGTAAAACCTATTTTATCAAGAAATTGATAAAGAAAAATAAGGCGAAAAGTGGCTGGTTATCATTCTAAAATTATCTTGAAAGATTGGTTTTACAAGTGGTTTAGAAACACTCTGCTCTAGTAGTATTCTACGTGCATGTGAAGTAGAAAATTGAAGGGAATAGCCACGAGGTAATTGCTCGTTGATGTATTTCGATTATTCTTGAGTGAGAAATACCTCAAAAGGTTCCTAAGAAAAGTAAAAGTAACATAAATATCAGCGATGAAGAATGAATTCAGAGCTAGAAAAGAGATAATAAATGTACTGTATCCATTGGCGCTTTTTGAAAAAGAAAGATGAAATGTGTGCAGATTGTTTGACCTGTAGAAATATTAATTAAAGACTCCTTCAAAAAACCAAATCTTCAAAAGGGAGAGCAAACGAATAGCCAAGTCTATATCCCAATAAATACTTTTTTCTTAATTTCTCTCTCTGTCTTTTAAAATCTCCCTGAATATATTCTTTTCTTCACTCTTTGGCAATTAATTAATTGTTTTGAAGATTCAAAAATATCGATGTAATTATCCTATTAGTTTCTATGGTTGTTTGTTTGTATTGATTCATTTTTCTTCTTCTTATATTTTATCACTATTTTTCTGTGAATTCTACTTATCGCTCATCACTTGCTACAAGCATGCATTTCACTCTTTTTTCAACAATGCTATTTTTGTGACTTCTGCATCCTTTGAAAAAAAATAAATGAAAATATCATTTTATTTGCTTGAGTTTTGTGCTGTGATGCAAAACATAATTAATAAATTAAATTTTTACATCAATATGTTCAAAGCTAGATTACTTAGTTTTTTTGTAGGATGAAAACAATAGCTTGATTTATTAAATATCCCAAAATTTTTAAGAATTATCAAAGAGAACAACACTCTTGATTAACTAAGAAAGGATGATCGGATAAATTAGATAAATTTGGTTAAAAATTAGAACTTAAAAGGGAACAAATGTCCAAATAGGTAGATGGCATAGAGTGTATTCTTGAAGATGATTCCAGTTCATCGTTGAAGAAGGAAGACCACGGGGATGAAGATTTTAGAGAAGATTTCTCAGAGAGAGATAGAGCAGCTTCGGCATTTTTTGAAGAAAGGTAGAAGATGGGAAGACACCGAAACAGCAAACCTGTCATAAAGATGTATTATGGCAAGAAATACGTTGTTGGAATGATATCTAAATAAGAATAATATATGGAGAACATTGAAGAAGAAAAGCCAATACACTACTACCCTCCGAAGCTAGTTCTCCTTAATTTCCCGAGACCCCACAATTACAATGCGCAAACTCAGCTTCTGCTAATTGAGAATTCTCAGTTCGGCGCTCGCATGGAAGAGATGAATAAACAAGATTAAGATCTCACGACATACCTTGAGCAGCTTGTTGTTGGTTCGTCTCTGAATTTAGAAGAGAAGCTAGGAGCTAGAACATTTTGGTTCAGATAATTCTTTGAATTCGCATAGCGCTACCCTCCTTGCTGCAAGAGAGTCAAAAAGTTCTGGGAATGGGTATTTATGCTCAACCCTGAATCTAACTTTCGATGGCGGTTTAGAGCATTCACACTCTAGTGGATTGAACTTATGACTTCTTATGTCGAATTCCGTGAGTTATTTAGCCTTTGGATCGAGTCATTTGAAGCTGAAGTTTTGGTTGAAATTTAAGCTGATAAAAAGCGTGCGTTTAATGCATAATTGTATGCTCGTTACCTGAAGGAGCTTATGTAAATGAAAAATAAGAGCAATTCATCATCATCAGAAGATGTTGAGCTTAGGCCTGATATGCTGAATGAAATACTTAATAATGGTGTTATTCTGAAACCTGATGGTTATAAAGACTCATGTATCTGCAAGAAAACTGAGAGAGATCTACGCATTGGTTTGATTCCAAAGCTCAATAAAATTCAAATTAAAAGTGAAATGAAGCTATTTAATAAGCAAAAAACATCAGCAGCAGCAGCTTAGTTATCTACGCTATTTTCATTCTCAGAAGTGGAATAACCATAGTAATATGAGTTTGAAGAATATGATGGAGAAGTTGAAAATGATAACGATGGTGACGAAGGTGGAGATGATAATGATGATGAAGGGGAAGATGAAGAAGAAGAAGGTGATGAAGGTTAAGATGAAATTGATTCTTTCGAAGAATAAGATAAAAAGGATGATGATTAGAAGCATGTGACAACAGAATAATAATAATAAATAAAAACCGAATAGTAAAACGAAAATGCTTTACCTGACAATAAATAAAACTAAAAACTTGTAACATCTAGCAAACAATATTAATCATCTTTAGAATAATAAGATATCATCACTCATCAAGCTGAAATACTTGAAGAATAATCACTTCTTTGATTAAGCTGTAAAAAATTGTTTTATTGTTGGGGAGGGAAACAAAAGTGCTTTATTGTAAAATTTAGCTGGTAGCACGCAACTTGCATATGTCAAATATCCAATAATTTTAATGCCAATAACACAGACAGCACCTTCTTCTTCACATATTTTTCTAAGACTTCAAGTGTATCCTAGCATTAATAAATACAATGATATTCTCTTCTATTTGTAATATTTGCCCATTTTGAAATAGATACAAGAAAAACCTTTAGGATGAATTAAATATTGACAATATTTAAAATTAGATGCTTTTTAGATGGAGAAAGTTGTGGATTTAGAAGAGATGCTTGACATATGGGGATGAATTAATAAAACTACTTTGACAATTTAAGGATAGAATATATTTTGAGTAAAATGGGTTGGCAATATCTTTTTTCTTCGATTCTAAGCTATTTGTATTTCTCCCATTTGGATCCTGTTTAAATTATTTGAATAATTCCTTTACATATGTGAATAATCAAAGTATAATATTACTTCCCAAGCTATTGGATATTATTTGAATGAATCTTGATTGGGAGCATGCCAGCACTTAGAGATAGAGTAGAAGAATTCAGTTAAACAAGATACTTACTTTTTGACAAGAGTTAGTTTTGATTCATGAAATTATCAATCACAGCAAAGGGCTTGAATTTCAGATGAAAAAAGACATCTGGGATACTGATTCTTCAGAAATAGATCACAAAATCAATTTAGAGATAATTATTTGTTTTTTACGAACTCCTTCAAAGCTTAATTATTCGCACTGAACTTCCAACATGGCGGACGTAT
>Ga0302271_10003383_pt1 | contig 13510 bp, 7 predicted proteins | sample III_Bog_N1_1_FD_198767 | JGI IMG/M metagenome (GOLD analysis project Ga0302271, IMG submission 198767) | Peat permafrost microbial communities from Stordalen Mire near Abisko, Sweden - III_Bog_N1_1 | ecosystem: Environmental > Terrestrial > Soil > Wetlands > Peat | place: Sweden: Abisko... | reverse complement strand
AATCGAAGTTGTCTGATAAAGAAATTAATTCGTTGATGCTTTCTTCACCCAAACCATTCTTAACTAAAATTGATTCATTCTAAAATACCACTGAATTCAACTGAAATTAGCTGGCAAACAAGCTGATTTTTTTTAAAATGATGTATTTATTCTCTTAATTTACATGCAAGCAGGATCTTATTTTCATATTTTTTCTTAAGGATTTTCCTAAACTTTTAATCCTTTCTGTAAATCTTAATAATCACCACTGTTTTCATACTTTTTAATATTTTTACTAATCTTTTAGAGATTACCTTAATAAAACGATCAAATGCATTTCCTATCTAATATGGATATTTTTAGCCCAAATGACTTCATTACTTGAATCTTATTCTATCATCCTTAATTAAGATGCTTTTTTTTAATTATGCTGCAAAATTTTTTCCTTTTTTTCAAACAATCTAAAATCAAACATTTAGATATACTAATTTCCTTGAATGAAAACCTAAAGGATTTAAGTTAATTTTGCTAAAGTAATATTTCTAAAGACAATAAGCATTTACTTGGGGAGATAGATAATCTATGACACAGAAATGCAGAAAAATTTGCTGAAATCGAACTTTTTCAAAAAATAACATAAATCTAATCCTCGAGTAAGTAAATAGAATAAATTCAAAAGATACCCAAACGCGGTCAAAAAACAAAATCAAAGCAATCCAATCCAACACACCTGATTCTTAGAAGTAATTATTAATACCTTCTATCCTTAAGGAATCAATTATCCCGCAAAGATACCTTTTTACAGAAATATTTTAAGTACATCTTCAATGAAATCTAGAAACAATGTTGCTATCAGCACTAATGAATTGTCATTGAAGTAATCAAATACTGAGATGTCTTTCTCAAAAGGGCAGTTTTATAAAGGAGTCCAAAGTGTTAGAGGAGAAAAAACCACGCCTATCTTGTTTTAGCAGGTACCAAATCTGCAAAAATAAATGGAATACAATACTCATAACAGAAACAATAATAATAATAATAATAATAATAATAATAATAATAATAATAATAATAATCCTATCAGCAATGTCCTTGCAAAGCGACCTGGATCACAAGAACCCACAGTTGATTGCTCTAGTCCATCTCTATCTGGAAATCCTGTTTCTTCTGGAAACTTTAACATTAGTTCTAAAAATACAAATTACACTAATAACTTGGAATCTAAGCAAAAGGGATAAACCGTCTCTATGCATCTCTATCCTCACCATGGAAGCAGTAAGTCTCTTGATTAGCAAGCACTCAAGAATCTTGGTGGAGGTTTAAACAAAATTGCTTAGAAGAGTAAAAATAATTGTAGCAAATTTGAACTTTTTCAAGACTCAAATCAATGTTAAAATTAGCAGCTGTAGATACAATAGTAATTGTAACAATGTGGAGGAGAATCATCATTGCTGGCTATGACAGGAAAATCAGGAGGAGCTGCAGTGGTAGGGACTAGGCATGGGAAATTTTCTTCATATTCTGAGTCTGAGTTTGAGAAAATTATTTCCCCTTAAACATCTCAGCGTGTATTTGAGAAAAAGTAGCAACTGAGATAGGATTAGCAGCAGCAGGGACACATAATGCATACATATTAGCATTGCTATTCATCTTCAAATGTAGACAAAACATTCGATGTTAATAGTATAATCAGTAGTTCAAATGTTGGCCATATTTAAGTGCAAAATTAACATATTCGAAAACCTTCTGATTTCGAAAATCAATCTACTAAAAGATAGTAATAGCCTTAGTAGCTTATGGTCTAATAGGATCTTCAGCTTCAATAACAATTCTAATCAACAAAACTAAAATCTTAAAAGATAGTTCCTTTCGCTAGTTAGAATAAAATACAATCTACATATGATTAACTTGAAATGAATCACCAAGGATAATCAAAAATAACTTAAAATACAACTGAAATAACCGCTGTATCAAGTCCCAAAACATAATTGAATCTTAATCATACTAACCACCGAGCTAAGAGTGAAAACATCACTAACATTTCTAAGATATTGAAAAAAAGTTCATCGATTTCAGGATAAGCTGAGAGTACAGCATGCGATGCTGCAGACAATGATAACGATAATTCAGTGGACTAGCGAGATGATAAATAAATTAATATGAGAGCTTCTACTTCCAGAATCAGTTACGACATGAAATCTTCAGGTAATTAATACTCTGATATGTCGATGTTCAGCGAGTTTTACAAGTAACAGAAAGAGCTAGATTTAATCAAGAAAAATAGCCAAGGAAAATCAACTATTCAACACTAAGGGGGTTAGTTTCTAAAAGCGGAAAATCAGATAAATAAGGTGCAAGAGGACAACCACACAAAATGCCATATTTTAGAGAGCCTCGCGAAAGATATGTCAGTAGATTTCTCAAATGTCGAAGAAATATCCTTAATGATCGACAACAATAATTATGAAAAAGGCTATACTGCTTCTTAATCTCAGCAACTAACAGCTCAAGACTCAATAATTCAACAGTAAAAACAAGAAATCGAAGAATTAAAACAAGCAAATGCCTTTTTAAAACGAGAACTTGAATTATCTTGTGAAGGCAATGCTCTTCGAGAAACTGAGCTTCGATCTAATTTCTAAGAATGTTTTCAGGAAAAGATGAATGGGTTAGTCAAGATCGAAGAGCTGTAAGCTCATTTAGTTAGTTTATCTGAGCAACTAAGAAAGGAAAGATAGAAAGTCTCCGATGTAATGATGAACTGTCAAATCAATTGTCCAAAAATGAGAAATAGCTCCGATGAAGCGATCTTAGTGGAGATTAAAAAGGAATTTAATTTAGAAAAAGGGAGGAATGAGGAGATCTTACCTAAAATAAGGTAACTATTAGATAAAGATGCTTGGAAACTTGTTGATTGTCTCAGAGAAATGATTGTAAACTTCACACCACAGAATAAGCATCTCGAAACAAAACCATCCATCAAATCGATTTGGAAATGGCTTAAATCTGTTCTTAATGAATATATTGTCCTCAAGAAAGCAGGCAATAATAATTATTTAGGTCAGATAGCTCATAACTCTCTAGATATTGTAGGATAACAGCAAACTTTAGTGTCAAATGTTTTGTAGATGCTGAATCTTAATGATCCTTCGGAATTGATTCCTAGATTAACACAGGTAGTATAGGAGAATCTAGTCGGAGATAGGATAGTTAAAGGTCTTAAATAGTATTTGAATATTGATTCATCGTAATTATTGACAATTACTGAAATGGAGTAAATTATGCAACGGATGTTATTTTCCAATGAATCTATCTAGCAAAGAAAGAAGAAAAATGACAATAATAATGTTAGTGTGAACCAGTAAAGCTAGAGAGATCTAGGTCTGTTGTCTCAGTGTGATTTATCAGGAAAGATAGTCAACTCTGAGAATTCTTAATTGTATTAAACAGCAGTAGAAGCAGATTGCACATTAGAATAATCTCGACTATTATTATTATAATAAGACAAATAGGATACAAAATATAAATCTCATAAGTAATAGAAGTTTGATGGATTTAAAGGATGAAAAAGGGGTTATCTATCAGGAATGCAAGAGAAAATGAGACATAAATCCTTATTTTTTGCTGAAGATAAAAATATATTCAAAAGAGATAGTCTCTCTTAAATAATTATACATGAAACATCATATACTTCTTGACTTGATCTGCATTTGCAGAGTTACAGACATAGGTGATGAATGTGAACAATAATGATACATATTGAAAATTTGTTATTTTTTGTTTGCTTAAAAATCATTTAACTTTTCTTGATATTAGGGATCCTTATCACAATAACAGACACATATCAGATACTTAGAATATGAGATAATACATGAAAAATCTTGTTGAGAACGAAGCTCGCTAGAAATTTTAAATTTGAGATGTTTCTATTTCTCTAATTATTAGGATAAGACCTTTTTTTAACATTTCTAAATGCTTTTCAAGATTAATAAATTTCTGAAATAAGAGGAAAAATAAACAAATATTTTTAAAGATATATCTCTTTTCTTTTCCTTGTTCTCAACAATACAAAAATACTTTTTCAGAAATCCATTCAGCTAAGTCGATATTGGATTTGCAAAATATAATTAATGTCTCAGAAGTTTAAGAATTATTCTTTAAACTTTCAATTTTTTTAAGACCATATTCTTTGCACTTCTTCACTTTAATTAGTAAGAATTCGAGACTCCTACAAGCTTAAAAGTATCTCCTACAAGCTTAAAAGTATCTCCCTTTCTCTTGAGGTCTGAGAGTCCTTCTTTTTGAGACAATAGATGAGTTAATCATCATACTGATATTCATGTTGTTATGCTATTTCCTTAATATTGCTAAGGAATCCCTTTTCCAGCAAAAAATTGGGTAAGTTGCACAGCATGGCAATAGATGCCCTGGATTTCCTACAGATTATCATAATAAAATTCATTTTTTACTTTCTTACATCCTGAATACTAAGAAAACTACTTGATCATCAATAAATCAAAATCTTTTGGAAACAAACTTAAACATCTCTTTCGTTTTATCTTATTTTCTCAATATTGAGGGAGTATCTTTTGGAAGTACTTAATTGTACTGATAATAGTAAAAAGAATAAAATAGATAACTCTCTTTTGCTTTCTCTTTCCTTTTCATTTTGGATCATTCTTTTGAAAATCCGATTGCTACTTTTTAGTATTTTTTTTAATAAACAACGTATGATTTGATTATTCCATCCCTTATTATTATGTTAAAATCAACAAGTTTTTCTATGTACGGCTCAAGCAAAAATATTGGTTTAAATACTCCATCGAAGAGTTAGAATACATGCAAACAGACAAAAGGCTCAAATATGCTATGTTCTATTCTAATTCATCATTCAGTTGGCTTGGGGGTAGCTTGTTCTTCCTTGGGGGCTCTAGGGGCTCTTTCACCTCTTTCACCTCTCTCACCTCTCTAACCTCTTTCGCCTCTTTCTCTTTTGGGATGGCTTTGAGCGACTTAAGCGGAAGCGAGGACACCGAGTTGACCAAGGAGACCAGCCTTCTTGAGCATTTCTCTGGTTTCGTTATCGATGGTAACCTTCTCGAGATCAATGATGGACTTCTCGGGGACGAAGTCAAGTCTTCTCTCTCTTTCTTCTTCCTAGACCTTCAAGGAAATACCTCTGACGGGTCCCTTTTGGATTCTCTTCATCAAGTGAGTAGCAAATCCTGCAATCTTGTTACGGAGTCTCTTGGAAGGGACTTGAGCGACTTCGGAGAGGATCTTCTTGTTGAAGTGGAAGTCGTTGGTGAGCTTGCTGAAGTAATGCTCGATGAGAGTCTTAGCTGCTCTCTTGACTGTTTTAGTTCTGACTCTACCCATTTTGCGTGGAAGTTCTAAAGTGCTTTCTGTGCTTTTTTTGATTCTTTTATTTAGCTATATATAATTATCAACTTTTTGGACCTTTTTCACCTCTAATTTCCTCTCTCCTTCACTTCCTCATTCTTCAACCTTTTTTCATTCAATTTAATTTCACCCTCATCCAAGTCATTCAAAGAACCTATCATGTGTGCTATCTTCTATCTTATTCAAAAAGAAATCATGGCACAAAGATATTTGGAATATAAAGCCTCTTCCGTATTCAATAAATGCATCATAGAATAAAAGGAAATAAAAATACAAATATGGAAAAGGGAGATATTCTTATAAATATGAATTTCATCCATTTTCTTGATGATTTTAGCTGCTGACGATTGTTTACAGCAGTGAAAACAAATACTTCAGCAAAAATCACATCCGACAATTATGTAAAAAACCATCAAAACTTTCTGAAAATAACTAAAAAAAAATCAAACTAAAATATGCATCGCTACAAAACAGCCTAACTAATAAATAGATTATTACTTCTTTCAATTCCAAAAATAGCAAACATAAAAGGTTCCATTTTTATCCTTTAAAGCGCAGCTTCACTTCTTTTCTTCTTCTGATTTAAACCTTGCATTCTAAAAGGTTCACTTCTTTTCATTCAGTTTCTGATTGATGTACGTTCTCCAAGAGGATTCAGGTATGGAACTTGCCCCTTCCCAAAGAGAAGTAATTAGGTAATCGTGGGCTGGATGAGTTTTTGGAAACTTAGCCTTAGATTGAATGGCTAACTCGTAGAATTTCATTTTTTGCAAAAGCTCAGGATCTTAACTGCCTCGCTGTGCTCTCTCATTTGAATATTCTTCTTCTGCCAAGAAAAAATCAATTTTCGGAGAAGATTCATTGTCGATCACTGCAAACGAGTTCGATGGCGATTATTATTGAAATGCCTGCTGCTGTAATTGCTGTCTTGGTGGAGGGTTAAAGTAAATTTAGTTCTCGTAGTTCTTATTCTTCTAGCTGTCATTTATATTACTATTGACTGAAGTAATATTCTAATACTTTGCAAAATTCGGGTTGAAACTCACCGCAAGCTTGTCATCATAAGCGAATGAGTTGTTGTTATAGACCGTTGGCTGGAAGGTATTCTATCCTGAAATTTAACTCCCAGCAGGAGTAGGAATGTTCGATGGATTTGCTCCTAGGTTATTGTTGTTATGTAAACTTGTTTTTCTTGAGTTAGATGAAATAGCATATACGTCAGCTAAAGATTATTTTGTTTAATTGTTGTTATTATTGGATGAGACTATTTTGTCAGCGCCGTACTCGTACGATCTGTTAGAGATATTGTAGGGATTGTTGTTATTATTATCACTGTTACGATTGGGTTAGACTGAGTTGAATCGAGAACCAGAATTATCCTCAACAGGAGGAAATGCAGTTTAAACTGCTCCTTCCAGTTGATCTCTCCAAATCCCTTATTAATTCGATTCTTTTCTTTCAATAGAAGGCCTTCCAGAGAAGCTACTAGATGATCTCCTGATTGCTTCATCTCTACCTGCTTTTGCAGCTCGTTTCCTAAGTTCTAGAATATTATCTTCATTTTCAAATATTCTTTTCTACTCAGGTATATTCTCTGAGTAAAGTATCGAGTATTTATCTGTATTATTTCCTCCAACAAAGCTATTCACTGATTAAGAATGCTAGGCGTTTGAAATAACAGGCATCTATTCAAGTTATGAAATCTGCGAACCTTACCTGAGAATGTGCTCTTTAATTGGGACATAATCTGGCACGTCGAAGTAGTCCTGATTCTTATTGTCCTACTTCTTAAAGAGTGTTGCTAATTTAACGGGCTGCTACTACTATCCTTGCTAGCCTTGCATAATAAAGTTATTGCCAAGATTATTAGTAATATTATTGCTGTTTTTATTCGCAGTAATTCCATTTGAAGATCCACTATGAGTAGAATGATTATCATTAAAGAACTCAGCTTGACTTTAACTGAGCATTTTCATTTCATTATTTGCTTAGTACGATTAATTCAAGATGTTTTCCCTCTCTTAAAGAAACGTAGTTAGCTTCTGCAGATACAAATACAATTCATATGAAGCAGTCTTATCATGCAATAGCTTTTATGTGTTCTTCTGCAACTTGTTGATGGCTTTTTAGGAAATATCAATTTCTTGCGTTTTGACAGTTAACCTGAGACTCTCGATGACTTCCGCAAGGAGCTATTTCGTATTAGGCATATCAGCTTCTTACAAAGCATTCTCGATAGTTGATTTGATGTGAATTAACTGCATATCGATTTCACTGAGAGTATGGTAAGCATATTCAGATACTTCAGCGTATTTGGCTTCCGATAACAATTTCGTTAGATCTTTGCTTGTTGTTTTGATTTCAAATTGATTTTCAAGATCAGAGAACTGGCTTTAGGCATGGGAAGAAGGGTTGTTGGAGATTTCTTTGGAGAATAGTGGTTGGTATGGTGGTAATGCTACTGGTGGAGGAGGGATTTAATAGGATCCTTGGGTAGTGACAATGTTGAAATCTGTTTAAGAAGTGGGCTAAGGTTGTTGTGATTGTTATTATGGCAGGTTTAACATGTATTACTGCGCTTCTTGTTGATGATTCTGACGAGTGTAATACCCACTTTGAGAAGTTGATGTTGTAAATGGTTAGTTAATTGTCTAGTAAAACTATTATTACTACTACTATTGCTATTGCTATTTTTGCTACAACTACGATGCAGTCGCGAAAGCTTCTAACAACGCTCGTTTAACTGGTTGGTCTTCTTCCTAGTATTATTGAACATCTCCATTATTTGGTACTGCTGATGCCATATTGTTATTATTATTATTCAATGTAAACTCCAACTCTTAATTGGTATCCCCTCTAAATACGAAAATATCCCCTTATGTTGCAGCTCTTTTCGCAGAATCCATGGCATACTTTTCCTGCTAAAACCTTGGAAAAACTCTGACAATAGGCGAATACTACTCTAATCCTTCATCTTGATCTTTCCGCGCTGAAGCCGATCCAAGTTAGGTTTCATAATTCTAGAACTTCTCAAAATTGCTAGCAAATTATTGAACATTTTCACTGTTCACCCTGTTAAGCTATCTAACCCTTTCATCTTATAAAGCGATAGGCATCAAGCTAGTTTGCTAATTCATTAACTACGGCTCATTCACTGGAGAGACAGCTGCATTATGAGCAGTGGCAACAATATTGTTAATGTATGCTTGTTCAATGGTAGTAATGAGCTAGTTTATGGATACTTCCATATTGTTTGATTATTTTGTTCTTGGAATTCCTGATTCTCCACTTGGAAGCAGCACAGTTACGAGAAGTATTTGCTGGAACTAAAGTGGTAGCTACTTTGCTTAGGAATAGATGCCGATTAAATTATGATTAAATTGCTCTTTGATGTCGCCGAATTATTCCCCATGAATTCTTCGCTGATTTAGTTAGGTTTCGTAATTGTTTTTTAAAGCAGTTAGCTGCTCATTTATGTGCTGCAATTAAGCTAATAACTGATGCTATTATTAGATTGTATCACTTGGATGTTGTTGCTGCTATTGCTGTTGTTACTGCTGTAGATGCATAACCTGCTGTTAAGTAGCAGGTGCAGATTGCTGTGGTTCAGGGAGTGCTTTTGCATTAATTTATGCTAAGTGATGTTGTCTATTGAGATGTTCTTCGTTGCTCATCATTTTCTATTATTATGCAAGGACTTATTAATTTTATTATTGGATAACTTAATCTGGAACTAAGTGCATTTAGTTACTAATAATTTAGTTATTCTCCGGCTGTTTGACTAATTATGTTTGCACTTAATACTGCGCAGGCTAAACTAGGATCTTCATTGGCTGCGGCTGTTGTTGTTAATGTTACCCTTCAATGACGATCTATTGTTGCTGCTACTTTTACTACATTAACTGCTACGGCTATTAGTGTATGAGTTTAGTGTGTATTTATTGCTGCTACGCTTGTTAAGTCGCAAGCTATGTTGGTTGTTGTTGTTGTTTCCCTTATTCTTGGATGATTTAAGGTTGCGCTTGGATTATGGTTTAGCCTTATTATTGTTATTATCGCTGTTGTTGTAAGAGAGCCTTATGCATCGCTAAGTTATTTTCATTTGGATTGGCGATAAAGCCTGGTTTGACTATGCCTTGCGGTAGTTATGCATTCAAGTATCGCTATTATTATTATTATTATTATTATTATTATTATCGCAATGCATTCGGAGACTACTCTGGCAAAAATGAAACGGATGCTCTTCTGAAAGCTACTTTATTATTCGGATTGTTTTGTTTCATCGGCTACTGAGGAGGCTGAGGGATTTACGTGAATACCTACTGCTACTATGATACTTGTTTTGGAATAGTTCCTGGTAGATATTACAAGGAATTACGTGTCATGACTGGATTACCGCTGATGATTCTATTAAACTGCGCACCTACTTGCTATTATTGCTGGATTCTTCGAGAAATTGGTGAAGGAGGAGGTTATGGATGCATTCCAAGAACCCCAGAAGAAGGGCTTTGTCTTGGAATAATTATTTGTTGTTGTGGCTGAATGGACGAAGGAATCACCAGCATTTTCTTTGTAGCAAACGCTGCTGATGATGGCGAAGATATGATTCTATTACCTATCAATGTCTAAGGAGTGTTACCAGAGAGGATGTGCTTGACTGGATTATTGCTGTTGTCAAAAGGTTGTAGTTATTTCTATGGAATCATTGGTGATCTTCACAATTAGAAGTGAAAGAGAGGAGTGGATGGGAATATGGATAATCTAAACGATGGTGTAACTTGAATAAGATGATCCTTCAAAAAAGAGGTCACACTTAGAAAACTATTTTATTTGTTAATTTATTGATTTTTTCTCTTTTTTGCTGAGTTTGGATTACTTTTTTAAATTTTGTTTGTAATTTGAAGAATGTGAGAGAAAGAGAGCGTTTGAAATGCCTAATTGATTATGAAATGTATTGCGTGGGATAATCATATCTAACAAAATAAATCAATTAAAAATACTAAGCTGATTAATAGAAAATCGCTTTTTCTTGTTTTTTTCAGGGGGGATATTTTAAATCGGAATTCAAGAGATTTTGAAATTCGATAAGACAATTCCATTAATTTATAACTGAATGATAAAGGATAGACTAAAACGTTCTAATATTTATTTATTAAGTTGTGTTTTGAAAGATAAATCATAAATAACTTAAGTATCCGATTATCTATCTAAGAGTGATTTGTTTGTTTTCAATCATCCCAGAAGGAATTGAGATTCTAGAGATTCTTCTTTGTGAGAACAAATTTATTATTATATTTTGTATTCCTTTTATATTCAGGATACTCCGTTTCTTGCAGTTATTTGTGTATTTCCGATTAGCTCTTTTTGAAACCTGCTTAAGAATCGAATTAGAATGCAGGCAGCTAAGTTTGTTGTGCATTCTATTGATTCAATTTGTTTTTCTTGTCAATATGAGATTCAATCTCTTTTTGGTAGAGCAGTTTCAAAGACGAAGTATTATCCGTGAGATACTTGAAATAATGTGAAAAATTAACAGTTTTAGATAAATTCTGCTTCTTTTAAATCGGCATGGTGAGTAACTAATCATTCGCTGGAATTCTATCAGTTATTTCTCGTTTCTCAAATAACTTCGATACCTACAACGCAACGATCGATTCAAGCTATGGATCACTAGATGAAGAAGATATAGTATTCTTGGAATGTGCACTCATCTTAAGCAGTTATTATTGATTATTTTCGCTTTGCGGATTGAATTCCGTTTTAATAGGAGTGAATGCATTTCCATCTTTTTTCTAAAAAACCTACGCTGTAACACCTCCTGACGAGTCAGTTTAAAGAGCTATAAAGTTATTTCCATTGTTTAGCATCTTTGTATTGACAGATCTGATTTTAAGACTATTGGAGATATTCGCACTGCTGAAGAGAGTTTTCGGTTGAAGATCACTTCTAGTGGAAGAACTAAATGCTAACCTCTCAGCTTTGCTTTCCCTACCGATAACCTAACTCATTGTGAGCTTATTTTCGCTACCACTCGTGTTCATCTATTGATTGCTCTCTTCTTCTTCATGGGAGAACATTGCATTACTTATTTATGGCTCATATAAATTGTGTTGCAGGGTATGACCTGATTTCCAGGACATAAATACAGCATCTCCACCATGATGGTAGGAATATCCTGTTATTAATGTAGATTAATCGTTTCTTTAGTGCTGCTTAGATCGTTTATTAGTCTCATTATCATAATTTCTATGTGAATATTCATCTTCTTCTTAGCTATTTTCATCATCTTCATCTTCATCGCTATTTTCAACTATTTCATGTTTGTTTTCTTCTTGTATGTTTAGCACAGTCGGTGGACTCTCATCTGAGCCATGAGGGACACTAAACACTGGATAATTAGTACATCTTACATCGTAGACTTTGAAATGCTATGTCGAACTCACCATGAAGTAATTATCTTCAAGTTATTTGAGTGCATAAATCCTATGAAGTGGTACTTTCTTCGATGGGACTTTTAGCACACTTGAAACACTCGGAGATCGCTGATCGAACAGAGATATTGCGTCGGTGAGTTGTAAGTACAGTGTTGAAGGATGGAATGTACAATCAATTGATTCAATTACACTTTTCAAATTATCTAACTTTTTCTCTAACCTAACTTCCTCCAACCCAAGCAGTTTGAACAGTGCATTTCCTGCAGTTAAAACGTATTGTTCTTCACTGAAGAAATTGCTTTACGCGCAATCTAATACTTCACCGCAGTAATTTTGATCTTCGAATATCGCTGATTTAGCAGAATTTGTCTTGAATCTATTCCCAACTAATCGTAGATGCTGTATCCCAAATAAACTTCGAACTCGCAAATATTTTTCGTTCCCTGATTCGAAAAGAAGCGTAGGAAGGTTAGAAAAATGGTATTTACAATGGAAAATCAAAAGAAAAACGAAAGCTGGATATTCACAGGAATAATCAACTGAACACAAAATATTTACCTTGGAAGATTTAGTCTATTCCTAGGATCTTGGATGCTTTCTTGAGAGGTGCATATTCTATTTGCTTTTTCATTCGAATCGTCATATTTTCACTTGGAGAAGATTCTGAGCTGATATCAAACTATATTCCTGAAAGACAACTTCCTTCGAGATCAGCATATACATATTCGTAAGAATTTTAACTTTTTTAAAGCAAACAACCGCAGTTAGAGCGTCTCTTCACTAGCGGCATAGTCTCTTCGTCTTCTTACAAGAATTCCTTAACAATATTTTCTCCAAAGTAGCAGTCTTCATATACCTACTCGAGTTTCTGAAACTATTTTAAATGATAAAGAGAGTGCTATTACTTCAAAAAAAGGATTTCAAAATAAAAAAATAGAATCACTTGCTATGAAGGTGTCAGCTTACTCGATTTCTTATCACTTTGCGGATGGAAATCGCTTTGAATAACAGGCTTTTTCAAGAATACAACTCTGTCTTTGTTTTCATCGCAGAGAATCTTGATCTAAGATGTCCAATTTTTCTAATCGATTTTGGCATTTTCAAGAATCTCGCGAAGCTTAAATGACTCTGGAGTTGATTTGCCTTCTAAGCTTGCTTGGGTTTCTTTGATTTCGTTGAGGATCTTACCAATTTGGTTGATTTTTTATGTGAAAATAAAGTTTGGATTCACAAATTCTTCTTCCTCTTCCATTTTGTTATGATACCTATTGTAAAAATGAGTTTAATTTCTTGTTTGTTGTGCAAATAATTTGTTTGTGGATTTAAATTTGTCTGCAAAATCATCACACACAAAGAGAAAGGGGGAGGATAAAAACAAAACTAAACTAAAAATCTAAATTACTTTTTGAGATTGAGAAATTTGCTACTAATGGAATGGAGCGGAACGTCAAGTGATTGAAGATTTTTGCATTAGAAATTGTGGAAATTGCAAAGAAAAAAAAATACTGATTTTTCAGAATTGAGAAAGATGATATTTATTTTGGGAAATACGACATGAAAATGCTAAACAAACAGTGGTAAATTACGTTCATGTAAGGTCAGCAGCTAGAAGCATAATGAAGCTATAAAACTGCATCGCCACAGTGGGAGGGGAATAAGAGAGTCGTGATTGAAAACGAATTTATAAGGAAACCCAA
>Ga0302271_10003382_pt1 | contig 13511 bp, 13 predicted proteins | sample III_Bog_N1_1_FD_198767 | JGI IMG/M metagenome (GOLD analysis project Ga0302271, IMG submission 198767) | Peat permafrost microbial communities from Stordalen Mire near Abisko, Sweden - III_Bog_N1_1 | ecosystem: Environmental > Terrestrial > Soil > Wetlands > Peat | place: Sweden: Abisko... | reverse complement strand
TGAATTACCCTACTTAATTGGAAGTCTAGCTGAATTAGAATATTTCACACCTTCCTAATGCTATGTATTTGAATTTATCTCTAAAAACTCCATAGAATTCCTTCAGACCTTCAAGTAATTTTTAGACTCCTTTAATCACTCAGCTAAATGGATGTCTGGCGTTTTAAGAGCCTTTGACAGGTGTGCTCTTCCAATAATAGATTAGCATACCAAATAAAACCTTCATTGCTTTAAAGAAGATAACCCATAACTCGAATAAATCTGGAAGATCTTTGAAAACGAAATTGTTGGAACCGAAAATAATGCAAAAGAAAATAAATCTATTTTCACTTTGAATCTGGAGCTCCAAAGCTAGCAATTCTATCTAGGGAAGCGATTTACGCTACTATTTGTTATTATCAACAGCTCAAGAGTTGAACCTACCACTGCAGCTTAGATTTGTTAGCTAATAACTCAACACACCTTCCATTTTAACATAAACGCAAATTTGGAAGTTATCAACAATTCAAGCAATAATAATAAATAAATCTCAAACAATCTCAATGCTAAAGTAGATCATAAGCAAATAGAGAAAGACTAGCAATATCGTAGTCCTTATTAAACTGCTCAAGGCTGTATGATGAAAAAACCAAAACTCAAGCTACTTTCTGAACCTTCAGATTTATATGTAAAATAAATCAAATCTATTAATCTATCCACTGTAAATTCATAAAAAGATCAATCTCCAAGGGTAATTCAAGCTAAAAACCATAAATCTAATGGCACTCCTGTTAAATAAGTTAAGAAGATTGAAGGATTACTTGAATAATATGACAATAAAACTCTAGAAAGCTCTTAAAAATAGTAGATACCCAAAACAGCTCGAAGATCTTTAAGCGAGGAAAGAAGAATGAGTGCGCCTCGAAATAGAAAAGCAATTAAACATGAGACCAGCAGTGACTCTATTGTTTCTCCGAATGTCCATAGATAGTTTAATAACCATAAAAACATCAATAACGCTCAAGGGGTTCTTCATGAAAACCTTAAATTGACTGTCTTTGAGATTATGGAAAATACCCTAAGCAAACCACATAGGCTCTTCACAATATCTTTAGTTTCTTTTGAATGATTTTTTCTATGAGTTGGGGAAGGATTTCAGTTGATTATGAAAGAGTGGCAGATTGTTTAATTTTAGTGTTTAGTGTATTTAATTAATTAGTAATACCTTCCCTACTCCCCTCCTAATAAATTAATGTGAATTGATTGACAGTAACAAGATAAAGTGATATTGTAAAAAACCGTTTTACATTAAACATGAAATACATAAAAAGAGTTTATTTTATATCTAGAAGCATTTATTAATGGTTTTAAATATTCCTTTTTTTCCCTCTCAACCAATATTTGGTCAATGGTTATCTTCTATCAACTAACGTTCCCTTTCATTAGTTAGATCTATCCTGAATTTTCTCAAATATCTGCCAAAATATGCTAAAAATTACCATTTTTCAAATTATTTGATTTAATTTGAATAAAAATGATTTTTACTTTATTAAGGATTTGGGGGGGGGGGGAGGGTAGAGATTAATTTCACATTGAAATAAAAATAATATCTAATTTACCAATTATTATTACCCACTTACTACACCACAGAACTTGCATGATTAAAATGATTGCAAAATAAATTTCTTTGACTTTTGGAATTTTACCTTCAAATAATTAAGTCCGTGATTTGAAAAATCAAATTTCCAAGAATACCTAGTTGCCTCTAAGAGAAAAGCCCTTTATCGATAGTGCAAGCAATCTTGGAGTTTCTGATGAAATAATAATGGGAGTTTGAATTCCTTTGATAATTTTTTCTTATTCGAATTATAAAAGCTAAAAACCTCAATCATAATGTTGAAGAACAGAAGATCCAGCAAAAATTTTTTCTCTCCTTGCTTTGTGTACGAAATATTCTAAATTTGGATCATCTGGGAAAAAGGTGGGGAAGATCCTTTTTTAATTAGATTCTAAAATTGTGAGGCCTTTTTAAAGACTGGACTCTGGGGCGGTTTGGTGAATTTTGTATATTGTTGAAGAAATTAACTACTGTTTTTGAAAAAGAGCAAGAGAGAAATTAATAGAAACAAAAAAGAGTAAAAAGATAATAGGAATGTCAAAAAGTTCTGAACTGCCCGATGATGCTTGGAAGCAATATGCTGCAAGCACACAAGACATCTCACTACATGAGAATATCAAAAAGGAATAGATCTCCTTAGAAAACAACCTTCCTGATGGAAATGAGCCCGTGAAAATCATTGAAAATGAAGAATACATTTCATTCTTCTTGTTCATCGATACCTTATCTGAATATCAAGATGATGTTTTCATTACCATTAGGAAGGACGGCTAGGAAATGGAGCTCAAGCTGAAATAGAGTGATTTGCATCCAGACATATTCTACGTGCAGTTTAAAATCAAAGATGTTCCATTGAATTTACAATATTCTTATGTTTTGAAGTAAAACTAAGCGCGAACAAATGAAATCAGAAGACAAATGAAAGAGATTCAGATGATCTACAAATATTCGAAGTACTCTAGGTACATCTTCGACACTCCAGAAAAATTTGAAATAGATTAATCTTTATGGGGCAAAATAATAGGAGGGTTTCGTTCAAAAACACCTTTAAAATCGACGAATATTAAGCTTAGTCTGCTGAGCTACATCTAACCTGGGATCTCACCATTTTACTTAGAGGGTCTCCACACCTTTATAAAATGTTACATCCGAGACGATAAAGACAAATAGAACCTAATGAGGAATATTCAAGATAAATTGTCATAAATAGCCAGGGTACTGCTACTGAATTAGGCAGATACTCTTGAAAAACTCATCGAATATCTCAAGACTTTCACAAATTGGTTGCAACCAATGCATATCGACAAATGCGGTGAGAAAATATGGAAAGCGACATAGACAATTATCCTGACTGGGAGATATGAAGGTGAATTCAAAAATGAGAAGAATAAATAGCTCATCAGTAATTATCTGTCGAATTTATTGAAAAAAGTTACCTCAGATTAATTAAAATTTAAGATTGTTTAAGTCAAGGATTCCCCACTGGAAGCTAACGATGCCTTGGATTTAATCTATCCTCTAGTAATTAGATCAATAGAGACAGGTTATTTCTCCGATTATTTCTTAAAAATGTGTCTGACAATAGACAAAAAATTTGAATTTCTCCAAAACAAACTGCAGTTTGAATTGCTGCTGAGTCTGAAAAAACAAAGAAATGATCCTTATGTGTACCTGGAACACGCAGCCTACATAAAGTAGCTCCCAAGCGAGAAAAAGTAGTAGATCTTTGATTCTTTGATTCTTAGTAATAATCGCAGAAAAGATTATACAGCGAACATCTTATGGATTTTGAAAAATTTGGGTACATTCATTCACGAATTTAATTTTGACAAGGAAATAATCGCTAGATATCTAGAATCTCCTCTCGAGTGCTAGTGGCTATCTCTCGAGCAAGGATTACAGCTCATGAGACTCTGCCAGTCTTATGACATTCCGTTTCTGACCAAATCCTCTTTCGAGAGATTCGTTTCTCAAATGTGCTTAGGAATTACTTCAGTGGATACTCAAAATGCATGCTATTTTTTAGCGGAAGCATTTTCCTTAATGAAGATAAAGGAAATTCTTTAGATGGCACTCTCCAATTCTATTTCTCTCGAAAGGCAGATCAAAAACATTCGAATGATTCTGAACAAACGAGATTCACTTCTGGAAATATTAAAGAAAATAATTGAAATTTGTTAAGAGAATGAATCACAATCTTAGGCAAAGAAGACAAAAGCAACAACAGCATCCCCATCTAGCTCTTCCACTTCATCCCAAGAGTCCATACTTCCCGAAGATTTGAGTAATAGTTGTGAATCATTTAACTCTGAATCCAAGAAAATGATTGTTAATTGGATATCTCAGAAAAGTTTAGCAGAACTGTTAGAACTCAAGCTCAATTCCATTAATTCAATTTAATAAGCTGAAATTAAACCGATTATCGTAGCCTAATTGCCAACTAAGCTGGCTTCTTAGACCAAAAGTATTCTATATATCTTGAAGGAAACCATACAATTTTATAAGACATCCCTGATCTATGCAGATGTCTTAGACCATTGCGAAGATTCTGCCGTGAATTCATTCATGCAGGAAGGCTTTTCCAGTTAAATAACCTTTCAATTCATTTAAGAACCCGATTGCCCAAAAAGACTTATTGAACTAGTGACCTAAAAACTTGATGGGATACTCGATAAACTCATCAAGAAAGATCTTTCCTAGATCGAATTTAATGAACTGAAAAATCAAAGCAATACTACTCTATTTTTCCAAGTAACCAAACGAGCGAGAGAACTCCAAGATGCCAAAAACATAATCGAAAACTATGTACAAGCACGCAAGAAGGAAAAATAAGAATTTGAAAAAATGCAATAGCTATACAGTAAAAAGTAGATAATTCCTGAAAATATCGAAGCTATGAAGATCAATTAATATCAAAATCGAATATGGAGTAAACAACAAACCTTAAATTTTAATAAATTCAGTGAGATAATTCAGTTATCTACTATAGCACAAGGTGTATTAGCTATTTGCCTAGAAAGCAGCGAACCAAATGAACAACAAGATAGTATTAACAACTACTTAGATATCCTATCATAGGTCCATAAAAACCTTACTTAATTTGCTTCCTTGGTGTTCGAGAAAAAAACAAATACCTTAGGATATCTGTCACACTTAGAATTCCCCGTTTCTGAGAAGAACAGTGCTATCTTCTTCGCTGACCATTTGACTGCTGCGATAGTTAAAAAGTATTGCGGTGAGAATATTCTTTCCTGTGTCAGAAATCTGGAATAATTCACAGAGATCTTCTAAATTCCTGAAATATGCCATGACATTTTACTGAAGAAAGTGTAGAATATCTATTGGATTCCCTTTTTGAGAAGCACAGACAAAACAATGATCCTTGAAAGGTTCTCTCAAGCATTTCGAATTGATACCACATCACCATTAAACACACCTCTAGATGAGTTTAGGAAATTACTTAAGAACGAGGAAGATGCGATTGCCATAGATTAAATGTCTCTTGATTGCTATTCATCTTTAGATATTTGCAGTCAACAGATCAAGGACTAAGAGTAGTTTTTAGGAAACACCTAGCAAATTCTTCAAGACATTGAGCGGTTCTTGCAGTCTTTCAAAATTATCAGCAAAACGAACGAGAACAAAGCAAATAACATTACTTTTTTGGACATGAGAGACCTACTCTCGGAGGGTGAACAGCAGATCTATTCTCTGCTGGAAAAGATCGAAAGTTAAGTGCCATTCTTTCTGAGACTTTCCGAAGCAAAATAATACATTGAAGATCACATTTAAGATGGGAAAATAATCGATTTGCTGCTGAGTGTCACGAAGTCTGTGCGAGATGGATTTAATCTCAAGAGAGTGCAGAGTTAGCTCAGAATATAGCACAAAAGTGAAATCGATTTAAATTTTTATAAGCGTCAGAGCTGGGACTATCTCATCAACGAATTCCCTTCGATCCTTGCAATTCAATCATCCATCGATTAGAAACTGCATTACCTAACAATATTCAAGGACATGATTGATTCAGGTAAAACTCGTCTGGAGCTAGATTATGCTAAGCAAACCGTAACACTGACGATCGAGTGTTTGCATAAGAATAAGCAGGAGATTTATGATGAAAAGTATATCAACGAAGTGAGCTCAAGAGTCTTTATCGAGAATAATTCGATTTTGAAGATTTTCTGCAATTCTTCATCACTCCAAGACAACAACTAAGCAGAACTAGCTACGTAAGAATCGGAGATTTCAGCAAAAACCCGAATAGAATCATATAAAGCCCATTTGCAATTAGTTTACGTCCTTAAAAAGAAACTTCTTTCCCTTGCAAACTATGGGTATTTAGATTTTTAAAATCGACAATTTATCTACAGTGATATCAATCAAGAGACATTAGACTAGATAGATTCTGATTTGATGAATGTGAAGAATCAGCTTGGTTAGTGGAAGCAGCATCTCGAAAAAAATATTCAACTTTACCCAAGATTCTCATTGCTTGGGTTCATGCAATATCAAAGAATCCATTCGTATCTGTTTGGCAACAATAATTCGGCTGGCTAAAGCACTCTCCACCCATCGCTCAAGGCAATTATCGAACACGTTGTCAAAGACACCTAAATACAAGAAAACAGCCGAATTACACATCCAGATGAAAATGCTTTCAATGCCTTGAACCCACTTCAAAAACTTAATTTCATATGTAACAGACCCCATCTGTTTTGGAATCTTGCTTTGAATGATTTTGGATTTTGTTGGTTGTTTCAGCGAAAATCGCTCTCAACGAATCTGACAAAGCATTCGAATTTCAGTCAATGAAGAATACGTAACAATTTCCCCCAAAGCAAAATCAATTCATTTTCAATTATTATTTTTGTAATTCTCCTCCTAAAACAGCCGTTTTGAGAAGAACATACGAAGGGTAGTCTACAATCTTCATCCCGAACTCATATTCAATTTAATGAAGCTGTCCGAGAAATACCCTGAGAATAACAGCAGTGAATTCTATCTCTTTTGTGATCAAAAGACGAATTCTCGAAATATCAAGCTATTCCTGTGGAGGTTCAAATATTTAATCGCTAAAACACCTCGAAACTTCTTTATTATCATTACACATCCCTAAAAGAGCTCGATGCAATAAAAAATCGTTGATGTCTATAACGGTGAGAATCTCTTCAATCATCTGTTTATCCTAGTCAAAGAGGAATACCAGCAGGACTCCTTGAAAATCATTCCGCATTTCATTTTAGACATGAAAGAAACCACGATTAGTGAGTATGCCAAGCTCATAAAATCGTAGAGCAACCATCCAAAAATCTAGTTTATTACGTCTAAAACTCCAGGAGCAGGCAAGAGTTTCTACATCAGAAGTTAACTCCCGAATATCTCTGCCAGAACGATCATCCCGATAAACGGTGACGCCGGTAAAGAAAGATTCCTTGAATTCGTTAGAGCTAAAAAATCAGCATTCCCAGCGAATTCCACCTATGTAGTGCACCTTGAAATCAGTGAATATCATAATCTCGACATCAATTGCCTTCTTTTCGAAATGCTCGTCTTAGGTGGTACTAACTACCATTCCGAAACCTTCGAGAGTCTAGGATACAACGCGCATGTTTTCATCGAAATCAGCAATTCCTTCATGAACACCTTAGCCGATTCGATTTCGATCAAGAATTATTTCAACGAAATCTCCAAACCATTCGATATTTCCGAACTTGACATAGAATTCGCAGGCAATGCTACGCTATCTGAGATTGCCTTGTTTGCATATAAATACTTGAATGCTTATGACATTAATGAAACTGATGACAGCTATGAAAGGGAATACTTAGATTGTTATGAAGGAAACGAAACACTATTGAGCACTACAGAGATTGACAAGAATAGTTTTGTTCAGCTGCTGGAGAAATATTTCGTTAAACCATCAGTCAACAAATCGATTGTCCCTGATTTTTGGCAGCTCATCAACTTCATTACGCTGTTTGGGTTTGAGATGCAGAAACTAGCGTCCTGCTGCTACTTGACTTTTCACAAAGATGAAGAAGACAAATAGATATCTGAGTTAAGAGCAGCAATCGTGCAACTCTTCTTGAATCTTTCCATAGCTGTTTCATAGTCAAATTGGCTCAATCAGCAAGCACCCCAAGGGCTGTCTGCGAAATCAAATGATTATCTAGAAACTCTCATTTCGAACGATTCTGCTAAAATGGGCAAATTCAGTGGTCTAACATCTCAATTTGTTTCGTTCTAAGAATAAGAATTATCCTCATGCCTCACGTTCTTCTTTGAGTCTAAAAGTACCTAGCCAAAACCGATTCAGTAATGGATCTACTAGACCTACTCTCATCTAGATATGATATATTTCAATCAAGAGCAATCCTCGCAGGCTTTACTGAAGTGGCTTGTCTTGCTGTGCAATCCCAGAGGAGATCAATTCTATGATGCAGCTTATAAAAACAAGACTTATCTAGCATCCTCGGAGTAGCAAAAGCAGGAGATAAAATTCTATGAATTCAGCAGAAATTTCATAATCTCTAAGGAGAATTTCTTCAAAATTGCATTGATTTACTTGAAGATCCGATCACATTCTTCCCTCATAATCATGGTAAGATAGAAGAAGACTAAGAATAATAGCAACAAAAGGAATATTTGATTGGATCATGGAATTTTGATTCATTTTTTTATTTTTCTGAAGGGTGAAGCTGGAATAGGGAAGACTGCATTGGTGGAGCTGCTTTCATACATAATGGAAGCAACGTTCAAGACGAAAATCATCCATGCAGGTGTGGCAGAGCAAGAAATCATTGAGTTATTGAATGAACTGACATTGCAAGCGAGTCAGAATCCCTCCCATAGATATGTTCTATTCTTTGATGAGGTAGTCCTTGATAACTTTGGGAAGGATTAAAAATTTTAAAGATTTTTTTTCTTATTCTTTTCTTCTTCTTCAGATCAACACGAACAAGCTAGTCGGTGGTTTGCTCAAGGAGATTCTTGTTGACAAACGCTTAAAAGGCGAGGAAATTAAAGAGAACATAATATGCATTGGAGCATTAAATCCATATGTCTTAAAAAGTCCAGAGCAGATCAAAATGGTCGAGATTCAAATCAACGGAGGCATCAAGAAGGAAATGCAGAACAAATTCAAGGGATCAAATCTCTAATATTCCGTGTATCCCATGGCACAGAGTATGACTAGCTTCCTATGGAATTACGGAGAACTTGAGACTATTGAAGAGACAAAGTACATTTCGAAAATGATCGAGAATCAATAGATATCTTTAGGAATCACAACTGATCAAATCAGCATGATCACAAAGGCTATTTTATTCAGTTAGAAGTACATTCGCTCCAAAATGGGAAGCAAGAATGCTTGCAGCCTACGAGACGTCAAGCGATATCTGCAGATACTTGAGTTTGTGCAAAAATTGATCAGCCTGTGCAGAAGTTTCAAAAAATCTCCAGGAATCTTTGTAATCTCGCAGAATGAAGAGCAGCCTCTAGCGCTCTACATAACATTTTACATCAATTATTGTGCTAGGATTCCACTGGAAAAGGAGAGAACAGAGTATTTCAAATAGATTATCCATGAGATTAAGGGAATAGGAACTATTAATTTCTAAGTTCTGTTTGAATAACTGCAGAAAGTCATAATAAATCAAATCGAAGTGCCGAGTGGCATAGCTAAGAACTTTGCATTGAAGGAAAACATCTTTATTCTCATCGTGTGCATCTTTAGCAAGATTCCGATTTGCTTGATCGGTACAGACAAATCATTTTTATATTTAGATTTTTAGGTTGATTCCTCGTTGCTCACCAATTTTTAAACAATTCTTCGCAAATTTATTTTCTAGCCAAAATATTTTCTCTTTTTGTTAGGCCCTCCTGGATGCTCTAAGACCTTAGCTATGAAATTAATCTAAAAATCTGCGAAAGGAGAAGCTTCATAGGATGAATTATTCTCGAAATTCCCGATTTTGCTGACGAACTACTATCAAGGGCACATTCAAAGCACTTCTGAAAAAATCATAGAAGTCTTTGAAAAAGCAAAAAATACTCAAAGCAAATTTGATAGTGCAGACGACTCTAATAAAAAGAGCCAAGTCCTACTGTACATGGAGGAAATTGGGTTAGCTGAGATTTCACCACATAATCCTTTGAAAGTGCTTCATCAGACCCTAGAAAATCCTAGTTTTAGCATCGCTTGCTTATCTAATTGGCCTCTCGATGCTTCCAAGATGAATAGGATGCTCGCGACGTACAGGTAATGGATATTATTTGGGGAGAAATGAAGGGGGGAGGGGGTTATTTCTTCTTAAGGAATTAGGGAATATTGTTTTTTGTTGCTTTTGATACAGAATGGATACGAGTTTAGAGCAATTAGTAGACATTATAAAGTCCATAGGCGAGGAAATGTATGAGAAGAATACTAGATAGCTGGTCAAAGAAGCATTCATTAGAAGTGTCTATAACAATAATGCAGTCCTCACTGCGATTTCGAAGACTTACTTCAACTACATGGAAAATTTGAAATCCTCATGCCCATAATATTCTTAGTTTCACGGATTAAGAGACTTTTATGGAGTCTCCAAGCTGATTTGCGAGCAAGAATTGACGATTCTACAGGACTCTATTTTGAAGGAAGAAGAAATCACCACAAAAAATAGCTAACAAACTTAGATAAAATGTACTTAACCCAGAGCAGAGACAGAAGCATCATTGTTAGTATCCCCTTTAACTTAATTGGCATGCTACAAAAACGCCTCATCCGAAGAAGAAAAGCAATCGATACGAATCCAGTGGGCGTTTAATAGACATTTCTCTGGTCTGACCGAATCCTTTGACATACTCGCCAAGCAACTTCGAGAGAATTTCCCTCCATTTGGGAAAAAACTTTCTTGCGAGCTCCAAAGACTCCAGCTCATCCAAGCAAACATCAAAGAAAACTCACCTCTTCTCATGTCAAGACATCTGATGATAATCACCGAAGATACCGAGGCCGCCACTGACTTCATCGAGCATGAGATCCACAAGGCACAGAAGCGAAATGAATTGTTCATCGGTAGCGATTTCGAAGAAGATCTGCAATTAGAAGGATCCTATCGAGTTATAAACTCCATTATTGGCTGCATCGAATCGAACACAATTGTGATTCTGTAGAACCTAGACAACATCTACTAGAGTCTCTACGAGCTGCTCAATCAGAACTACTAATTCTACAACAACGCATATTACATAAAAATCGCTTTTGGAGGTGAAAATAGTCGAATCGAAATCAAACCAGATTTCAAAATCGTTCTCATTGCCACCAAGAACCAAGTTAAGCGCATGGATGGACCACTCCTAAACAGATTTGAGAAGCACGTATTCGAGTAAAACATGCTTTTTACAGCACAAGAAGCGAATGATCTCCAGATTATGTCAGAAAAGAAATATCTGAAGATGCGCTGAAGTCCATCGAGTTTCTGCCATGCAAGAACAAGACAGAAGTCATCGAATGGATCTTCAGATAGCAAGTGCTGCAGGGGAAGGACTCCAGCAGTAGCAACAGCGGTTTTGACAGGGAGAGAGTTCTCAGAAGAATATATCATTTATCAAATTTCATGAATGTAGTGCTGCCAACTGCTAGTAATCAGCTCCTAGAGAATCGCTTGAAAGACCATTATTCTAATAGCAGATACCATTATAGTCTAATCGATTTGATCTACAGCAGAATCTATTATGACCCTTCATGGGAAACTTGCTAAAACCATGCTGCAATGATTTCTTTGGACGATGACTTGGAGGCGCTAACAAGGACGATTTGTGTGCTGTCACCGCAAGGATTCTAAGACCTACCAAAGTTCAGAGAATATAAGAAAATGATCCTCAGAGAGATTAAATCAGAGGAGTAATTGAACATGCAGATTCAAGAGTTTCTATTTAGAGAATAAGACGAATATTTGGGAATGAACTATTCATAAAACTAATTAGGAGCGTTTGGTTAACAAACCTAAATGAAGGAGCAGCGGATTATGATGGTAATTGCTGATCTAACTGAAGGAGGGGATAACTTGCATAGATTGACTCTGACTCGATAACGCATAAACGATTCCATCAATGACAGAAAAATGTATCAAATCGGCATGACTGCAAACGTTCAATATAATTTCTTGCTGATCGTCAAAGTTCCAGAGTAATTCCTTATGCCTTGCATTAATGGCACCTGGGAAAATTACTACTTAGAACAGCTGTTCTTTTAAGAAGCAGATCTGCCAGACAATATGAGTTTCATTGCAGGAGAGAATAATTCCCTGAAGCAAATGTTTGAGTTGGATTCGTTGCTGACTAAATTAGATTTAAGAATCGAGAATATTTTCAACTAATACTAAATGTTTGAGATTGCTTAGTTTTTCACTCTTAGGAACTACGAAGCCATCTGCAAGACCTATGGGTAGATAAGGTTCCAAGACGAAACTACTGCGAACTATAGACTCTAGAGACTCCAAGAATTGCACTTGATTTTCAAGCCTGACAGCTTGTTTTATCATCCTGCGCTTGAATTTATAGTGGAGTGTTCCTTGAGTTCTCTAAAACTTGCAGGTGTATACTCACTGCAAGAGCTCATTTTCAAGCTCATTTTCAATAAGAATATTCACAAAGAATGCTACGCTCTGCAATCAGCGATCTTCAGTGCATTCAGAGTATTTTTCTTGAATATCTTAGAGAAATTATTGTTTTTATTTGAGAAAGAATAATTAATCTTTCCGATGGTTTGCTCAGTTCAATCTGACCAGCAACAACCCTTGCTACCGGAGGAATCCGAACCAACAATGAACGCTCTAAACGAGATTTCTAAGCTAAAGGAAAGAATCTATTAGAAGAAGAAAATCGACTTTTAAGCTGTCCTGAAATAATCGAAGAATTTGTTCTTCTCCAAAAGTGAAGTAATCTGCTAAATTCTGGAGAAATCACTGCGATCTTTACGAAAGAGTGTTCATGTTGTCGAGACTGTTGATGAAATGCTTGATAGCACGTACTGCTCGTTGAGGGAGTAGCTACGAGAGCATACTGATATGATAGAGTTAGCATCGGAATATATTCTCCTGGATTATGTGGAATGCAAATTAGGTTAAAAGTTTGACAAAGCTGATATTTCCGTAGCTAAAGCTGTTTTGCTCGTGAGTAACAGCTCGAATATGAGAAATTCAAGTAGAAGCGCTGATTTCAGAGTCAAAGTATCCAATGCGAGCAAAGACCAGAATGATTTCGCTATCAGTGGATTTATCGTTCTCAATCTATTCAAAGATCAAATCCAGTAGATTAAGTCCGTTCTAGCTGCTTATTCATCTGAATACATCGATCCAACGAGAATCCTCTAAGAGTTTATCTCTGCCAGGAAATACCAAAACTTGAAAATCTCAAATACTCTGGAAATGCTACCTTAGTATGTAGCTAAAATTATTTTTTAAAATATGGTTCGGTTTAAGAGGAACGAGGTGCAATTATCTTCGGTGCTGGTATCGCCTAAGTATGAGGAGAGTGCTAAGCCCTTACTGGATTTCATTGAAAACAGTAGAGTATCTTCGAGTGAAGAAGGTCAACAAATGAAGAACTCAATCATGATATTGGACATTTTCTAGAATGATTTTGCGAGTGTTCCTAGGCAGTTTGATCATCTCGATTAGGTCTTCAAATAAGGCACGTCGTTGGTTTACAAAGAAGTCAAGACATCGAAGGCTGTTCTCATGAATCTCTTCAATATAAAGCAATCGTAAAAAGAAAAAGAAATTCAAGAAAATATCAGCTTAGAAGAACTCTGTTTCGAGCTGAAATGGAGTAATTTTCTATCTCAAAACATCCAAAGCATACTTCGAAACAACAAACTCAAGGAGCTGTTCAGCATCGGTAGTATTTAACTCTTTTTTGAGATCGA
>Ga0302271_10003381_pt1 | contig 13512 bp, 5 predicted proteins | sample III_Bog_N1_1_FD_198767 | JGI IMG/M metagenome (GOLD analysis project Ga0302271, IMG submission 198767) | Peat permafrost microbial communities from Stordalen Mire near Abisko, Sweden - III_Bog_N1_1 | ecosystem: Environmental > Terrestrial > Soil > Wetlands > Peat | place: Sweden: Abisko... | reverse complement strand
GTATTTGTTTCTTTAATTAAAATGTATGTGTTAATCCCCTCAATTTATTTTTTGTGTTTTTCAGTATTTTCCTATCAGAATTATTGATATTAGTTCTCTCTCTATTTTTATCTCTTAAATTTCCAAAAAAGATATTCCCTTAATCACACACTTTCTTTCTCTTTTTCTTTTTCTTTTTAATGATCTTCTTTTTGATATTGATAATATCTATTATTTGATCGGATTAATCTTTTCTTGTGGAATGTTGCGGAGATTCATATGGAACCTTCCAATTCGCAGCTAAGGATAGCTTAAAGGTATTAGTTCTCTTAGACACTTTTGCTGGAACAAGGACAGCAACAGCAACAACAACAATGTCAATGAAGAGCAACTACGATAAATAGCAGAAGAAAAGCAAAAAGAACTAGAATACCTAGCAAAGCAAGCAGAAGAAAAAGCGAGATTCGATGAACTTTTCAGTATCTTCGCTGAGAAAAAACCCGATGAAATGAGACTCGTGCGATTCTACAAATACTACCGCAAGCGATACAAAAAAGAACGAATGAACATGCGTACATTTCTTCTGTTGAATCTATCCCTGCTGATACTCGCATTGATTGTCCCGGGGAAAGAATATGCAGTTCATCGTGCATTCCAAATGCAAGCTGTTAAAATGTTCTTTGAGATCGAAACACTCATCTTTAAGCATTCCCCAGCTGGGTTGATCTCCCCGAAAGCGCACATCAACTGTTTATTTACAACTCTGACATACTTAGATCGAAATAACATCTTCGACTTGGATTATATCGTCTCAGTGATTCACAGCATAACACTCTTAATCAACGAGTAGATTTCCAAGGATAACTCAAAGGAACTTATGATATTAGGATCAGCGCAGAATTTAACTTAACTACTAAAGCAGACAGTTGAGCTCCGACCGAATGCGTTACTAGAGAGGGATCTTTAAGAAACACTTTTAGACTACTTGGAGTAGATCTGTTTGAATGCTGCTGGTTTGTCAAATATTCGGAGAGATTTTATGGGGAATAAAGAGAATCTTCTGAATAGTGAAACATACGGATATTATGTGCTAAATTAAACGAATTTTTCATATTTAGCATCGATATCGCTGGCGTATAATGGCTAAGATAAAGTGTTGATTTATGAGTTTATTGAAACTCTGCTTAAGAATAATCTGGATTTTGAAGGATTTTTGGGATATTTCTTAGAGACTTCAAGGATGTAAGTGTATTTAGATATTGCAGATAAAGAGAATAAGTCCTTGGAAGTGTAGAAGAAAGCAGTTGGTGTTGTTAGGATGATGTTTAAAGCTAGTTCGCAATGCAGAAAAAGAATGGTTTAAGATAAATTGGTATCGAATATGATTAAGTTGTTCGTAGTGAAGTAAAAGAAGAACTAAGGGTTGTATAGGGAGGCTTTAGATGAAATGATCGCTGGAATTGCAGAGGATAAAGAACTACTTGCTATGAGGGATTCGTAGATGTTTAGATAAGAATTCTCAGAGTTACAGAAACTTGCATAGGATAAAGCAACAAAGGAGATGCTCAAGCCGATATTTAAATGAGAATGAGAATAAGAATAAAAAGGAAAGTGTGTGTGTATGCATGTTTCTAAGGGGGAAAATGAATTCGATAAAGGCAACTAAAAAACCTGCAACATTCGCCAATATATTTATGTGTTTTAAAATCTGTATCTGATCTACATATTGGTAATGTTAAACCCCTTGCTATTATTGTAAGCAAAGGATCAGGGGGATGAGGGGGGTAGGGGGGAAAGTCTTATCAATGCATGAATAAATTGTTATGAGCTTTTGTAAATTTATTAAATAGATGAAGACGCCTCTCCTATCGAGAAAAGAAAGAAACAGAAATTATTATTAATAATAATCTCTATTCTCTGTTTATTTAAATTTTCCTTTTCAAACAAAACATTTCGTTGATAACAATCTGAAAATCAAACCAATAAATTTTATATTTCTGAAAATGAGTGCACCTTCTGATAAAATTAAAAGCGAAACCAAAAATTGCAGCTTCAGCCTTTAGTCCATAGAAAAATTTCTAGCCTTGATGGCAACTTAGTAGACAGAATATTCTGACATCAGCTACAAAGCAAATGGACCTTTCGCCCTAGTACTCAGAGCTTAAAAGAATGAGATAGAAGTTGCTCTAAAAGTACTTGAATGCACTGATCACACATAATGCTAGATTTAAGCAATGGAGAGAGAGTATGCCATAAGAAAATAACTTCCTTCTAGCGATTACTTTATGGATATTTAGAATTAATTCTTCCTCACAGAAATCAATGAAAGTGCTGAATAGGATAATAGTTAGAATTCAAATACTGCTCGGAAGGTCTATTTTGTGTAGCAAATGGAGAGGTGTCAAGGAAGCTTACATGATACCATTTAACATTATTCAGAGAAAAATAAGGATCCTCCTTCTGAAACATTTAAAGAATAGTTAGCTATTCAAATACTTGATGCTGTGAACCTGCTGCATCAAAAGCACGTAGCCCATGGAAATATAACAACACAGCACTTCTTAGTCACATCAAGCTATGACAATCCTCTTCTCCTAAAAATGTGTAATTTTCGGTTTACCTCTCCTGTTAACCTCAGAAACTCAGAGAATTCAGTATCCGGAAATGAATCCCATAGCCAAATGCCTCCTATGGGTGAGATCTAAAGAGACTGCCTTGAATAAGATCTTGTTTCTTTGGGGAAAGCCCTCCTTCAGTTGGACAATATGGATACTAATTTTGATTTCTCGAAAATCTCTAATACTGCACTTGCTTAACCTGACTTAACAACAATGTTTGAAACCCACCAGCCCAATCAGAGTACTTTGCTTAACAAAATAGCATGCTCTTTATTGAGTAACTCGAGGGAGAAAGGCTAGAGCGCTCGCTCAATGCTGCTGTTGCTTCTTTAGAAACAAACAGGAGCTTTGAAAATACCCTTATTTTCAGTTGTTTTGAAGAGTCATTTAGACTCTCTCTATCTGCCAATTCCTTCTAAAAGGATAATGCTTGATTATCTTGTATGGTAAGTGAGTAAACAACATAAACTCCCGAACGTATCCAGTTGGTTTAATGCCAAGGGATAAAGGAAAGCCTAGTTAACTGTGGATTTACTCAAGAGCGCTTTGAGCATCATGCTGGAGTGGAAGGAGTTTAGTGAATTGTATGATGTTTTAGGAGTTGGAGTTGGTGGAGTCGTCTTCGGAGTAGAAAACCTCATAGAAAATAGGAAATCTGCACTCAAACTTTCACTATACACCAACAAAACAGAAACCATCCGAGAAATAGGCATAAGGAGGATAGGTTAGGCTCCTTACATTCTAAAATTCTACGGGTGCAAATTCTTCAAAGATGTTAACGGCAATGAATTTGTAGTCTAAGAACTGGAGAGATGTAAGTACTCGCTTACCCATCACCTGGAATTGCAGCGAATGTATGGAGAATACTCAGATGAATAAAAGAATCTTTTAGCCCATCAAATCATTTATTCAGTTAGCTTCCTTCATGAAAATCGAATTCTCCATAGAAACATCAAGCTAGACAGTTTTTTAATCACAGAAAATGGATCAGGATAAGCAGTTGTTAAGTTAGGCAACTTCAGTCATGCGGTCCAATTACAGGATACCTTCGAAGAATTGTCAACTTTAGAAAAGCAACTAATTAAACGGGAGTATTAATCACCTGTGAATTGTATTATGCAGAGGCTTAACAGAGAATCTCCCTTGTATTTTGCACCTGAGAGATGGGAAAACCCAGATCTTTCTACATACTTGACTGATAGTTTCTCAGTCGGCCTATGCATCTTTCTCCTTGACAACTAGCTTGTCTGTTCAGAAGAACAACTTGCTCGAAAGTTGTTGTCAGTTCCTCGAGGATTTACTGAGATCAGCTTGGATATGAACCCTTAGATTAGCACAAAAGCAGATTATTAAAGAATTGCAAAACAGCTTCTCATGTTTTAGCCACAATAAAGAAAAACTCTTGTCAATTTGACTTAGAAGTTAACTGCATCTTAGTAGGAAGACAAGGAAAATTTTAAGGATTTAGATGAGAATAATTATCAATAGCAAATGATGTTAACTATTGAGGATCGCAAAGTATTAGATGACTTTAAGTAAGCCCCCACGAGATTTGCTGGTCTTTACAGTTTTTACCTCAATCTCACTAAAATAAGGATCGAAAATACTGAGGTAAAATCTCTCTTTCATTTAATAAGTAATCTCCTCAATCTTTCAAGGATCTCACTTAATTTTACAAGAAGTTCAATTTCATCTTGTGGAACTAAATCTCTCCTGTGTCCCTTAGCTAGGCTAGTCAATTTAGCGAGTGTCTCACTTAACCTCTATGATAATTCAATTGGAGACAAAGGAGCATAATGTCTGTTATCTCCATTAATGAATCTCCTTAATCTCTCAAGCCTAACCCTAAATCTTTATAACAATAAAATTGGAGATATAGGAGCATAATTTATGTTATCTCCCTTAGAAAATCTCCTTAAACTCTCAGTCCTAACTCTAAATCTTGATAGCAACCGAATTGGAGACATAGGAGCGTAATCTCTGTTATCTCCTTTAGCAAATCTCCTTAATCTATCAAGCCTAACCCTAAATTTAAATAACAACTAAATTGGACACATAGGAGCGTAATCTCTGTTATCTCCCTTAGCGAATCTCCTTAATCTCTAAAGCCTAATCCTAAATCTTAAAAGCAACCAAATTGGTCACATAGGAGTGAAACTTCTGTTATCTCCCTTAGCGAATCTCCTTAATCTCTCAAGCCTAACCCTTAATATTGCTTACAACTTAATTAGAGACATAGGAGCGTAATGTCTGTTTTTTCCCTTAGCGAATCTACTTAATCTCTCAAGGTTAGCTTTAAATCTTGTTAGTAACCGAATCGGAGATAGGGGAGCGCAATCTCTGTTATCTCCTTTAGCGAATCTCCTTAATCTATCAAGCCTAACCCTAAATCTAGATTACAATTAAATTGGAGACATAGGAGCACAATCTCTATTCTCTCGTTTAGCGAATCTCTTTAATCTCTCATGCTTAACCCTAAATCTAGATTACAACTAAATAGGACAAAAAGGAGCAAAATCTCTGTTATTCCCTTTAGCAAATCTCCTTAATCTCTCAAGTCTAGCTTTAAATCTTGATAGCAACCGAATTGGAGACATAGGAGTGTAATCTCTGTTATCTCCTTTAGCAAATCTCCTTAATCTATCAAGTCTAACCCTAAATTTAAATAACAACTAAATTGGACACATAGGAGCGTAATCTCTGTTATCTCCCTTAGCGAATCTCCTTAATTTCTCAACCATAACCCTAAATCTACATTACAATTAAATTGGAGACATAGGAGCATAATCTTTGTTATTTCCCTTAACGAATCACTCTAATCTCTCAGGCCTAACACTAAATCTTCAAAACAATTAAATTGGAGACATAGGAGCGTAATCTCTGTTAAATCCCTTAGCGAATCTTCTTAATCTCTCAAGCCTGGCCCTCAATCTAAATAAAAACTAAATTGGATACATAGGAGCGTAATTTCTGTTATCTCCTTTAGAGAATCTCCTAAATCTCTCAAGCCTAACCCTAAATCTAGATGACAATTCAATTGAAGACATAGGAGTGTAATCGCTGTTATCTCCCTTATCGTATCTCCTCAACCTCTCAGATTTAGCTCTAACTCTTAATAGTAATCGAATTGGAAGAAAAGGAGAATAATCTCTGTTATGTCCCATAGAGAATCTCCTTAATATTTAAACGCTCTCTTTAGATTTAAGACATAATAAAATTTGCGACATTGGAGCCTATTTTCTTTTCTATCCCCTCTCCAACTTGATCAGTCTTTCAAGTTTAGACCTGTTACTTAGCAGCAACTTCAAAACTAAGCAAATAGAACACTTGTTCAAGCATTATTTCAACACAATTAGAGTACTTAAGTTGTATGATTGAATATCTATTTATTGGATTTTTTCTGTTATTTAAACATGGCTAACTAACATCTCAAATGGCAAGGATCCATCATTTGAATCATTATCATCAAGTTCTTCACATTTCCTGATGAGAATGTTTTTTATTAAATGATTTGATATTTGGATAAGAGTATTCACTTCTTTTTCTTTATTAGCTATGCAACTCTAATTAGCTTCAAATTTAAAAAATCAGGCAATAAATGTTTGTAAATTCAGAAATCTAAGGTAATACCTTGAAAATTGACTAAAATTTACAAAAGTTCATAGAGTCATCTAATGAAAGTACAATGACTTCATGAGAAAGTCCATCTAACTCAATGTGGAAAAAAGGCCTTAGTAAAAAATGATTTTGAGAAGGAATTCTTTTAATTAATCAACAAAAGTGCCTTTGGTAAGACAATAGAAAATGCAAGAAAAAGATCTTCTTCCTTCGAAGAGCATAGATTATTTGTCACTCGAAAATTATTTAATTCGTTAAAGAAAAAAATTATTAAAATACCAATAATCGATAAGTACTAAGAATAAATATTGGATTGTTTGGTAAGGTCTTTTGTTTTTGTTTGTTGCTCAAGAATAAATTTCTTTTAAATAATAAAAAAATTAAAGTCTATTTTGATGTCATCACCCCTAGTAGTGAAAAGAACTCAATATCAATCTCATTTTTGGACTAACTTCATTAGTAAGAGCTTCTGCTTTGAGTATAATTCAGCTAAATAGATTATCAAAGAACAAAAGGCATAAGGAGAAAATCTATGATAATCTTACTCTGTGATAAAGAGTAGATATTCATGTGCTGCTTCTTAGAATTCCATAGAAAGATGAGTCTTATTCAACAGAGCACCTTAAGGAGTAGTCAAAAAAGAAAAGCTCAGAATTAGACATGGATCATTTGGATTTAGAACCAATGGGAAATATTTTGAGATTATCATCAATCATCAAAACTAAAAAGAAGTTTATTAAGTTTGGAGATCATAATGAAGATTTGAAACAAAGCAAGAAACTACTTGCCCTTAGCTCCCTTATCAACACATTACAATCTCCTTTTTACAGTAAAAATAATGGAGTTGGCATAATTGATTTAGTTTACAGTTATTTTTCTTGAATGACGATCTATCAATGCCTTCATAAATGCATAACCTGCCAGATTTTATATGTTATCACGTGATTTTAGTTAAAGTTTGAGATGGCAATTTTAAACCAAGTCTAAAAAACTTGGCTTGATCTAATTTAGATCAAACTATTTTCATTTTCTTTCCATTCTCGCTGCTCAATTATCAAACTCGTTTAAAACTGTAAGCCAGTGTTGACAATTCTCCTTGAAGATGATTCCCAAATAATTTTAATTCTGCTCTATTTTTTCTTTGGAATTTAAGTTCTTTGTTTTTGAGGAAAGTCTTAGGCAATCCAATCAGGATTTCAAAAACTTGTTGTGCCAGCTCTCCCTAATAACATTTTCCCATATTAACAATGAGGTGAATATCGAAAGCTTCATCAATATATCTGTTTAGAGCTATCAAATAACACAAAACTCATTTGCCCCTTATCTTCAAAATAGGTAAAATCTTAACCCTTGGGGAACTTTCTGAAGGAAGAAAGTTAAAAATCTAAAGATCCATTAATCAAAACCAAATTTGGGAGAAAACTCACAAATCAATGCAGAAGAGGAAACTCATCAATTTTCTATCCTCCCAAGGGGAAAATCAGCCTTAGAGTTCATAGGAAACTAATCTTCTTATTTATCTATTCATAAAACGTTGGAGAACTCTTTTTGAGATCATTTTTATTTGCTGTCTATCCATAATGCAGCTGTTTGGTCACCTAGGATTCCAAAAGAAGAGCTACTAAAATATGAGTACTACGAGAAACTAGATATACATAGAATATCTTTGGAAATAATTCTAATTGCGAAGCAGATCAGATCAAGCAAGCTCGTCTTGATTCCCTCTTCCTTACACTCTTTTAATTCCCCTCCCTCCTCCCCCAGAAACAATGGTGCTTTTTATTGATTAAATCAGCTGGGATATCAGAGCGAACTTTTATCGCTCGAGATAGGAGTCAAGATAAAGATTGTCACTCCTAAATTATTTATCTGGTTCACCATAACCACATATCAAATTTTTCCCTCTTTTATTGCTTTTCAAAATTGGAGTTTCCCCAAAACATAAGGTAATTAGATTAAAAAAATACATTTCTAAAAATTGTGAGAGAAATAAAATGAAGAAACTAATTTTTCTATTTTCCCTTCTGCTGGTCTGTTCTCTTGAGATCTCTGGTGTGCATGCAAAATCTGCCAGACAGACGATGTCTTGCTTCTTAAGGTTAATCTATTATGTAATTGAATATGACTTTTCAAAAGACTATTCAGGGAATTAGTAATAATACACGATGCAATAATAATAATATGGCGAGTGTTTATTATCTCAGAAATGCCTTTTCTTCTAAGTCAATCGAGATTCCTATAATTCAAACTGCAAAAGCACAAACTGCAAACCCACTCCGATATTCTTCGATTAGTTTATTCTTGCGTATGATTCTTGCTTTGAAGGCAATTACTAAGAGTACCTGTCGATTTAAACAAAAGTATAATAAACCACATATCAAGGTATTAAATCATAAAATTATTTGACAGAATCTGGGGAAAATCCAACTTGGAATTAAATTAAATCGAAATTGAAGTGCTATGCTTATTGTTCCGATGAAGATTTTGCTTGGTGCATAACGTCTACATACATTTCTACTCTTCCTATTTGGGAAGGATTTCTCAGAAATATTATTGACATCTTCAAAGAGGATAAACTATGGAATACAGGCACCGATTGCAGACCAGCTGGTAAAATTGGCGAATACTTTTAGATGAAGAGTCTTCGAAATTTAGCCACAACTGAAAATAATGATCCGATATATATGAGTTAGGACAACGATTCAAAGGCACTTCCAGCTAGTGGATACGACTAGGTGGAGAGCAGCTCCATCGCAACTTTGATGCCTTCAGATTAGTAAGAATGCATTTGTGTGAGAAAGCAACAATAAAGGAAATTCAATCTGGTTTCATTTTAAAGAGAGAAAAGAAAAATGAAATAAAATGAAAAAATCATAAGGTTTAGATTAAAATTAATTGTTTTTTTATAAAACTAAAGTGATTGTTTGAGTGGCATCTGCCTAAACCAATAGCTAACAGACTCCATGAAGATCATTGAATTTTTCTGGTAAACATAAAGGAAAACACACATATTTCTGGATAAAACTGAGTTTAGTTATTTTTTGTTGAAAAAAACGAATCATAAGAAACAATTTATTTTCTTTGCTTTTTCATATTTTTGACAGGTTTTTGATTGCACTCTTGGTCCTTATCGTGGAAGGTTATAAGTTTTTTGTTAACTTGAGATCAGGGAATCCAGAAGATGACGAAATTAATAAACAAGTTAAACTGTAATCGACTTCTTAAGCTTCGATTGATTCAAACAGCTCAGTTTAGGTTATATTTTATCATAACAAACCAGAGATAATGAAGGAGGTCTAACAAATGCCATAGGAACTAAATTCAACAATAAATGATCTAAAAACAAATAATAATGAACCAGTCAACCAATTAACAGCTACAACTTCTCCAATTCAAGCTACAACTGCTCCTATTCCGGCTGCAACTGCTCCTATTCCAGCTACAACTGCTCCCATTTCAGCTACAGCTGCTCCTACTCAGGCTGCAACTGTTCCTGATCCAGCTACAATTGCTCCTGTTCCAGCTACTATTGATCCTACTCCAGCTACAACTACTTCTACTTCAGTTACAACTACTCCTCCTCCTCTAGCTCCTCCTTAAAGTTCTAGCAAGCCAATCAAGATCGAAAACAACCTCCAATAACCTCTAACTGAGAAGGAGTACCCTGAAACTGACAGAAAAAAGATCATCATGAAGAAACTCTCCTCATCAGTCGATTTATTGGTCAACAAGCACTTGGTGTTGTTCATAATTTTCATCTTCCTGATCAATAATTTCAAAAGCCATCCTTATTCCGCTGCTATGATTTTCGTAGTCTTGATCTCTCTCACTCTGTTCAACTACATCAGGATCTTTGAAATCTTTGGAAAAAAACTTTTGCAGCAGTACTCTGAGCTCTTTTATCAAGTGTGGATCGTGTCTTTGTATTTCTTGTATTTCTGCAATAACTCCAAGGCCAGCAGTGGGACATCGATTATGTGACTTCGATGGTTGGTAGTTGATTATGGCAACTATTATTCTTGATAACATTTTGTGTTGCAATTACGTCTATTTTACAAATTTTTTAATTAAAGAAACAAAGAAAATCAAATATTATCATTGCCAATCCTTATGTTTTTGTAAACCAATGAAAATTTTCTATCAAACAAAAGTTAATTGTTAATAATGTCTTTGAATTAACACAAAAAAGATAAAGAAAACTTTCATTTTTGGAGATAAAAACCAAAAGTAAATTGAAAATAAATTTGTAACCCTTAACAATATCTTCTTTTAAAGGATCCGCAACTGTCTACAAGAAATTCTGAAAAAATATAAACTTGAATATATATTAGTAGCCACATAATTGATAAGCATCTCCACAGGGTGAAGGAGTTTTGTAAAGATATTATTCTAAGATGCCAAAAATTTATTGATTTAGAAGGATGGATGGGTTTCCTTCTGGTTTAGATCGCAATCAGCACTACTAAGACATCTTAATCGCAGAATTTGTTAAGATAACGATAAATTAAGTAATATTGACACATATGATAAAAGATATTGATTGAAACGAGGAAATCTTTGTGGAAACAACTTAGTGTAAAAAGTCCAAGTCAAAAAGCAGATTTTTTTATTTCTAACTCATTCTGTTTTAATGCCAAGCGCTTTTTAGATCCAATCTAGTCCCTCTTGAATTCCTTCTCCTCCTATTGCATTGCAGTTCACAATGTTTCTTTACTCTTTTGCGAAAAATAATCGATTCAACTGGAGAATTTGGGACAGTTCTTCAAGAGATATCGCAGCTGTTTATGTTGATGTTTTCTTGTTCGCCCATATGAGCATTGGTTTCGTATTGAGTTCAGGGCACGACATGATCTATGTGAGATACTTCTTGGATCGTAATATTTCATCAACTTCACTGCTATCAATGACGCAGATGAGAGCGTCGCAGTGCTACAAACAAGTGCTCCAGAAACTGTCAGGTAAAGGGGCTTCTTGAATGTCCCAAGCAACGAACTTGCAGTTGTTGGCATGTTCTATTTGATGGATTCTATTGTGGGTGGTGTGTTTGTTAGTGTATAATTCTTTGTCCTTTAGACGGTTGAGGATAGTGTTTTTTCCAGCAGAAGCGAGACCAACCATGTAGACAATTTTTGGTTGGGTCTTGGGCTAGTGAGTTTTAGCATGGAAGCAGCCCATTTTGTGTGGTTTTGGCTGCTTCTCTGATGGGTAAATCTTTGTGTGTATTTTTTTTATGTTTTAATGTTATCCTAGGAAATTTCTCTTTTGGATTCGATTTGATTTTTCACAAAGAAGCAAATCAACTGTAATAGCAGTTTTTGTGTGGCTGATCATGATGAAAAAAGTCAAGGGATTAGAAGAATTTGAAGTATTGGGGTGAGAAAGACTCCACAGAAATTTCGGTATTGTATGGCTAGAAATAAATTTGTCTATCTTCACTTGGTTAATTAAAACCTTGAAGTGTCTGTTACTTAGCAATAATTATATGATTCTGCTTGCTACTGATCAGGTGGCTGTAAGGAGGATAGGAAAAATTGTTGGGATAAGGAACGAATAAAGTATTTCAGAGAGAAGCTTTGTGTTTTTGTTACAAGTTTTGTTGAGTGATTTGATTTTAAGGATATTAATACATTAGATAATAAGGAAATCGAAACCAGGGAGAAATTTGGGTAATAATACTTTTCGTTGAGATGGAAGGAAATAAGTAAACTTTAACAAGCACAATATTTAAAATAAAAAATAAATATAAGAAGAAACAAGCTCAATTAGCAATTAGGCTAATCAGTAGAGGAAAAATAAGCAAATATTTCATTTTAGGGTAAATAATTCAAAGGCTGTGAGATTTCAATTATAGAAAATCAAAAGAATAAAGGAGAAGATTGCGAGAATGGGTGATCAATCATTAGAACTTGTCTAGCTTCTTGATTTTTTAGCAAGATCATTGAGTTTTGCTGATATCCAGTCAAGTCCTTCGTAGATTCCTTCTCTTTGATGAGCGCAGCAGCTTTATATTTGCCATTCTCCAATTCCTTGGATACTGGTTAAATTCAATTTATCTGAAATTTCTTCGACAGTGAGCCTGCCTATGTCTTGCTTATTGGCAAATACAAGCAAGGGGATTCCCATTATGTCATCATTTGAAAGCAAAAGTTTCTCAAGGAATTCTTTTGATTCTTAGATTTTCTCTACTTCTGAGCTGTCAATCACATAAATGATGGCGTGACTTTGCTAGGGATAATCTAATTAAAGTTAATAGGTAACATCCCAAATCGAATATTTCATGCCCTCATATTCAATAATTTATTAATTTGACAAAGATAATGAAGGAATTGGAATATCTTGATTGCGTTTCAGCTTGTAAAAGATTGTCGATTTGCCTGCACCATCAAGGCCGAACATTAGTAGTGTTTTTTCCTTCTCAGATGATAGGGAATTCTTAATTTTTTCTAGAAGTTGACCCATGAAATTTTGAAATTGGCAACCGAAATAGGAGATTGGCTGTGTCTGTTTATGATAAAAGAATATTAACAATTATCAATCAGTCAAATCAGGCTAATCATTCTAGGAAAATATGAAGGTATTTCATTTTAGGGTAATTAATCCAAAAGCTGTGAAATTTCAATATTAGCAAATAATAAAAATAAAGGAGAAGATTGCAAAATTTGATGTCCAATCATTTGGAGTTGTCTATCTTCTTGCCATTGTTAGTAACATTGTCTAGTTTTGTGGATAGCCAGTCAAGTCCTTCGTAGATTCCTTCTCTTTGAAGAGCGCAGCAGCTTTATATGTGCCATTCTCCGATTCCTTGGATACTGCTTAAATTCAGTTTATCTGAGATTTCCTCTACAGTGAGTTTACCTATGTCTTGCTTGTTGGCTAATACAAGCAAGGGGATTCCCCTCATAGCCTAATTTGAAAGCAAAAGTTGTTCGATGGATTCTCTTGATTCTTAGATTTTATCAACTTCTGAGCTGTCAATCACATAAATGATGGCGTGACTTTGTTAGGGATAATCTAGTTTAAGCTAATAGGTAATATCCCAAATCGAATATTTTATGCCTCCATATTCTACAGTTTCTTAATTTGAATATATTGGAGGAAATGGAACTTCTTGGTTCAGTTGCAGCTTGAAGAAGATTGTCGTTTTGCCTGCACCATCTATGCCAAACATTAATAGCGTTCTTTTCTTCTTAGATGATATGGAGTTCTTCATTTTTGCTAGAAGTTGACCCATGAAATTATGAAATTGACAACCGAAACAGGAGATTGCCTGTGTCTGTTATTGGTAAAAGAAAAATAA
>Ga0302271_10003380_pt1 | contig 13514 bp, 9 predicted proteins | sample III_Bog_N1_1_FD_198767 | JGI IMG/M metagenome (GOLD analysis project Ga0302271, IMG submission 198767) | Peat permafrost microbial communities from Stordalen Mire near Abisko, Sweden - III_Bog_N1_1 | ecosystem: Environmental > Terrestrial > Soil > Wetlands > Peat | place: Sweden: Abisko... | reverse complement strand
TTTTAGGAGAAAGAATGAGACAGACAACATAGAAACAGAAAAAAACAATCATACAACTATTTAATAGGATAAATCTAGATTCCCCCAGATTTTTTGTTATTTTTCTTCTCCTGTTTCCTCTCTGCTCGATTCATCTGCAAGTAAACAAACACATTAGAGAGCTAAAAAAGAAAAAGTTGAGAGAGAATAATTCAATCTGAGAGTGTATTTAAAATGGATGATACACTACTAAAATCTGTTCGTTTGGAGTTCATTATTTTTATTGAATGAAAGTATACATAACACACTCACAAAAAATGAATTCAAAATGCTAAATATTATTGTTTATTCAATTTGGTACAAAAGAAATTCTTATTTACTGTGATTAGTAAAATCTCTTTATCTCTCTCTCTCTTTCATTATGAGAAACATTGAGATATTTTAAAATCGTCAGTTTATTGTAAAAATGGAACTTAAATTAATAGATATTATTTTTTATTTTGTTGTTTCAATTCAACAAAAATGCACAAATCAATCCTAACCCCGTACATATTTCCTTAATAGGGAAAGAAGTAGGAAATTCAAATCTTTTAAATAAGAACCCCCGTTTCGAGACAATTCCTTTGAAGAACAGCTTTCCTGCAGAGTTAAACTATCTTCCATGTCCTTTCATATCGTTATCTTTTAACTCGCGTTCAGATCTGTCGCTATTATTTCAGATCAACTTGCCTTTTGAATCATCAAACAATGTGAGAATCACTAAATCATAAATTAAATATCTTCATTATTACATCCTCTATACTATTTGCCATTTCGCCACACTCCTCTTTCTCTCTCTCCATTATTCCAGAACATCTTGCCTATTGAATCATCAACCAATGTTAAAATCAATAATCATATAGTAAATCATTATTTTTCTTACCTTGGCCATGTTATCTGCCATCTTTAAACTAGCCTTCATATCTGTCTCCAATATACCAAAACCACTCACCTAGAGAATCACCATACAATGTTAAAATCAATAAATCATAAACGTAAATCACTTCTTTCGTCTTACCTTGGCCATGCTATTTGCCATCTCTCCATTCGCCTTCATATCTGTTTCCATTATTCCCGAACCATTTACCTAAAGAATCATCAAACAATGTTAAAATCAATAAATCATAAAATAAATCCCTTCTTTCATACCTTTGCCATGCTTTTTGCTATTTTCCCACTCACCTTCATATTTGTCTCCATTATTCCCGAACCACTTACCTAAAGAATAATCAAACATTATTAGAATCAATAAATCATAAACGTAAATCACTTCTTCCTTACCTTTGCCATGCTATTTGCCATTTTTCCACTCACCTACATATCTGTCTCCATTAGTCCAAAACCATTTACCTTTTTGAATTATCAAACAATATGACAATAAGTAAAACACAAAGTAAATCACTTCTTTCTTACCTTGGCCATGCATATTGTTATCTTTCCACACGCCTTCATATATGTTTCCATTATTCCAGATCAACTTGCCTGTTGGATCATCACACAATGTTAGAATCAGTAAAACACAAAGAAAATAACTTCTTTCTTACCTTGGCCATGCATGTTGTTATCTTTCCACTCACCTTCATATCTGTTTCCTTTTTTCTCGTACCACTTACCTATTGAACCATCAGACAATGATAAAATCAATAAAACATTAAGTAAATCACTTCTTTCATACCTTGACCATGCCTGTTGCCATCTTTCCACTCGCCTTCATATGTCTCTCCATTATCAAAGAAGTACGAACCTATGAATCATAACATAAAAAATATGGCAAAAAATAAATAATAGCTTGTACAAACCTTATCCATTTCGTTAGTTATTCTTGATCTGTCCTTCATAGTATCCATGATCATACTTAATTATTGATATTCTTTATTTTTAAAAAATAAAAGAAGGCATACATAATAATAGGTTTATGATTCCAAATAAAGAATTGGATTTTCCCAAAAACGATGATTTTCATTAAAACTATTAATTACATTATTCTCTTCTTGTAAAATATTTTTTTCATTTATTTTGCTACCCTTTCCTGTGTTATTTGAACCAATAGCACTGTTCTATTTGTATGTTCGCTATTCAGTCAACAAATCCTCCAAAAATTGGGATAACACATTTTCTATCATTATTGTTGTCTAAACAGTAATTAGTTAAAGAGACTGATTCTATTACTAAAAATATTTACAACCCTAACATAAAATAAAAAGACGATCTTTTATTAGATCATTTAGTTAGTGTTTTGGGGGGAATAAGGATAATGAAAGGATTGTCTGTTAAAAATGAGGCAAATCCAAAACTATTTCACGCAAAGAAAAATGCTGTTACATTAAATCGGTAGGAAGGGAAAGAGTTGGAGGAGGGTCAGATTAAAGGATTTTCTGAAGTTCCAAGATAACATATTCAGATGAAGCACGATTTTTGAGAGAAGGATACATCATTTAATATGAGAGGTTCACAATATTTTAATATCTGAGCTTAGCAATATCTGGAAAAACCCCAAGCTTAATATCATCCATTTGCTTGATATTATTGTTGCCACATAGGTTAAAGAGAATCATACCCACGGCATACCAATCTGATTCAAAACACACCTTTTAGTTGTTCTACTACTCATGAGATTCATAGCAATAACTATCTTTTTTACTTGTATTATAACTTCTAGTTGCTAGCAACTTCGTTGAGAGTCCATAGTCAGCAAGTTTTGGAGAGTTATCGGCTGACAGAAGAATGTTTTAAGGTTTAAGATCTCCATGGATAATCTTATTCTCCTTCAAGTAAATTAGTCCTCTTAGAATCTAAATAAAGATTGTCGCAATCTATTAGCTACTGAGATTAGGATTAGCTGAGATAAAGGTATCAAGATTTCCATTTGGTAAATATTCCATAACCAAGAAGAAGAATCTATTCTCGAGATCGGAAAACATATCAATCAGTTTAACAGTGTACTTCGATTGTAGTTGCTTCATTTTTGAGAATTCCTACACAAAACTAGTGAGTTCATTTTTATTCCTTGCAGACATCATCTTAATAGCAACTTTCTCTTAATTCAATTATTATTCTGCGAGCATGACAGCACCAAAGGATCCACATCCAAGCATGCGTACTAACTTAAAACCTCTTTGATTCAAGTAATTCATCAATGTAAGCCCATCGTCGTTTCTTAGATTAGAAAAATTTTCAACTAAAAAGGAACTAATGGTATTAATATCCATGAATAATGTTCAATTTCAGCTAATTCTCTCCCGCAATTTACTTTTATGTTTTTCTTTTTTAATTAATCTTGTGATTTATAGGTTGAAACTTGGAGATTGGTTGGTTTTATGTAGGAGAAATTATTTGATTTTTCTAAAATAAATTAGAAAAAAATGAGCAGAAAGAGTGATTCTAGAAATGCAGAGAACAGGCTCTTGAAATATAGATAGATATGAGAGAGAGAGAGAGAGAGAGAAGAGAGAGAGAGAGAGAGAGAGAGAGAGAGAGGGACTGTTGAAATCCAGAGAGCTGAGAGAAGTAATTGAATTAAAGAGAGCATGTAGTTTTTCCAATGGGAGTAATCTGTCTCTTTCTTTTTTAAAGAAATGAGAAATTTTGTCAACGAAGTGAAAATTATGAAGATATTCAATAAAGAAAGAAAGAAAAAGTCTCTCAATTTAAACATATTTCAATTGAATAGTTGGATAGGAAAAACTACATCAGCTGCAGCAAAGTAATCATAACAGTCAATAGTCAAGCAGATCTGCAGATTGAGAAGTAGATTTTTTACCAATGATGATAAACAATATCAAGTTGATGGAAATAATTGGTATTAGGTTGCTTGAATAGATGAAAGAAAAAACAAACTAAGTGAGCAAAGACAACAATTTATCATTACATGTTAATACTAGTAACAAATTCGAGAAGACTAAATATGTTAGAATCGAAAATATCTATGAATACTAATTTTTGTTGTTTTACTGGGAAGAGATTAGATCTCACTGGTTTGATTGCTGAACTCTATGAGAGGATTTGATTAGTTTCTGGAATCAAGCGGAATCTTTGTATTTTGGAGTTTCTCTCTTTTGATGAATGATTTAGGATTATTAGATTGTGTCAGAGAGAATTATTAATCAACTTATGAGAACAGTTACTCGTATCGTTATCGACTTTGAAAGAATTATTCTTATTATTGATTAAATATTCTTTTTTTTGTTCATTTGAAAAAGTAAGAGAATTACAGTGGAATTAAATCATAAGAATCGATATAATTCATCATGTAAAAAACTGATCACACCTTGAAATATATTTGAATATCCCTCCTCCTTCTCTCAGAAAGCTGAATAACAACTAACGATTCCAATGAGAGGAACAAAAATATATTCTTTTAGCCTTAATGACTCAGTTTTCTATGAGAGCACAAACAGCAAAAATATCCTAATAATTTTTAGAAACCAAAGTATTGAAGGACAACAGGACATCTAAGAAAGATAACTTTGGGGAGAAATAGACGAAACACAACCAAAGAGAACAACTATGTAGTAATGAATCAATTCTGTTTCCCACAAAATGAAAGTGGGGAGGAATTTCAAAAACTAACTAAACTAATGCAAGATTAATAATTATCCCCAAAAAAAAAATTTTTTCAACCGCGCAATCAACTAGCCCTAGAATTAGGAAATCCAAGAAGTAAATTAAGTGCACAGGAGAATCGTACAATCTCAATCAAGCAACTAAACCAAAGCAATCAACCAAACAAAACAAAGATAAACATAACAGAAATCAGTCTAATTCTCGAGGGAGAAAAAAACCACGGAGATCAAATAAACTTGCGGGTGTTAGTTACTCTCGTTGTTGGGCAAGTTGGATTTTTAGCTAGAAAGGGCAAGGAAAAGAGAAGGTATTGCGCACAAGAAATAAGGAAAATAGAAGATTGTATTTGTAGAGGAACAAGCAACTCTGCAAGGATATTGTGGCTAAGGTGGGTCATCTGCTAGACTGAAATACACAAACCACATGAATAGCCTTAGAAATCGCTCCTGCAGCAACGATAAGTAATAAAAACTGAATTGCCATGCTTGCGAGGAAGAAGAACATGACAACTCTGAGGAGGATTCCAGTGTGTATTCATGTGATTTAACAACTGGAGAGACTCGAGAGTTTAGATATTTTTAAAATGACTGCGAGGGATGTGCATAGGAGGAGTAAAGCTCTGACTTATCATCATAGCACGAGCCTTAATCCTATTTCAACCTTAAAAACTAACAAACCTTTGAGCTTACGCCTGATAACCCTGTTCGATCTCAATTTTCACTCATGCCAATATCACTATAACTTGCTCCTAACACTGAACTCTACCTCTACGGGGAATTGATCATCGAAGGGGGGTATAGTGCAGAATAAGAAAAAGAAGTGAATTCCTTCTGCAACTGGAAAATAATGTTTGAAGCTACGAAATAACCATAATTCCTTCGTATCAGTGCTACCAACAAATGGCAAGCTAGTGAAGAAATAGCGCAAGCAGCTTAGTTATGTCTGCACACAAATTAGTTGCATGCACTAGGTGTTATGCTGTTGAACTTCCAAAGAGTCTTCTAACATATTAAGTAAGCACTCACAGATCTAGCCGAGTACATCCAGACATTCTCACTGCATAGCTATCTTCTCAATCGCTAGAGGATTTTCTAGAATCTCAGTGATAGTTATCTAGCGAATCTTCCAATCTAAGCAGTGTTTTTTGCTGTGAAAATCCAACCAAATTTCAACTCGAAATAAATCGAATTCAGTGATCTGTGCTTTTCCAATGGGTTACTCGAGCTAATGAACGTCGATCCAGATGTGTTTGCTCACTTGTCGCTGCATGGGAAAGCACCGGAGTTCTTCGGTTGGAAAGCAAGGTTGCTGTTTTTAAAACATAGATTGATGACATTCTTAAGGTTAGATTAGGATTACAGTGAGTCTGATGAGATTGATTTACTGTCTAGGGACGGATTCAGAGTACCTGCGAGAACAAAAAGAGAGAAGATCTCCTTTGGTATTGATGAAATGGTGCCATAATTACCTTTAGCTCCGTTCACAGAGACGCTCATAATATATCACCTCGAAATAGAAGAAACTACTAAATAGTAACTTACATATATGAGGCGAACACATCAGCAGTAGGTATCAGAGTAGTAATGTATATCATCTGGGAGCAGCTAAGAACCATGTGGGACGAATGACTTTTCGGAGTTCAATGCATATTCCCTGGAGACACAAGCGTTTCTGGATTTGTATTACTCAAATTTTAATCCAAAATAGCATGCAAAGAAAAGGAATATTGTGAATAATAGCAACAGTAAAAATAATAATAAGAATAAGATAAGCAGTCTTGGAGACAATAATAGCAGCAATATAACCTAATCAGAATCATGATACCCTCCTGTGGAAGCTGGCAATATCCATTTCATATCGATTACTAGTGTGTCTAAAAATAAAAATAAAATTTTTTCCTTGTCTTTTCCATGCAATTACTTGAAAGAATTCATCAGCAGAATAAAATTGGAGGAATGCAGTCAAATCACTTCAGTAGGTTAGTTGATTGGGTAACTGGAAAGAAGAAAAAAGCTGATAATTAAAATAAAATCTTACCAAAGTAGTTGATAATTTACCTTCAAAAATGTGTGTTTTTTGTGAGTGTTTTCAAGGCGGTGTTTTGTTGTTGTTGCAATTTCCTTAAAGAGATCTTTAATAAATCAAAAGGAGATTGTGTGTCTTTCTCTCTGTTCATTGAAATTTCAATTCTTATTATGCTGTGTGATAACCCCCAACCCCTTGAGAATCTTAGCTTCAACAACATTTAGAAAGAAGAGAGAAGAAGACCTAACAAAGATAATAAAAATTATCTGGGTTTTTGAAGGACAATTTGTATGGGATGGCATTAATTGGTTTCTCTTTGAATGAGTTGCTGCGACTTCTTCTTAATCATTCAAAGCAGAAGAAAATCCTTAATGGAAGTAATAATGCATGCGCAATGAAAATAAACTCGTTCTAGTTTATTTTGTTTTCCAGAGGCATTCCTCCTATCTCGGTGAGCTGCTCTTTCCCCCATTATTATTTGATTCAGCAGTTTGCTAGATCAATCGCATAATGAAGAGTTTTTTTCTTTTTTCTTTTCAATAAGATTCATATCTTATTTATGACTGATTATTCTAAAAAATAATAGAATAGAATATTACACATTTAATAGATTAATCTTCTTGAATAGAAGAGTGCAAGTTCACAAACTAATCTCCTAAAGCCTATCAAAAATTACCTAGAAGAAAATAGAAGAAAAGACTCACTTTAAAACTGCTCCTCTCGGACCACCTGTGAAAGGGAAATATAGAAAGTTGGAAACCAGATATTCTTTATTTTATTTATTATTATTACAATATATGAAAAGATAGAGAATACAAAGGCGAATAAAATGATATTAAAAAGAGATAGATGTCATAAAGCTATTGTGTCTAAATTTAAAAAATACAATAAAATAAAATAGAAATTATCAGCAAAAACTTGTTTTGAATGATATTTTTTCAAGAAACTATGGGAAAATTTTTATTGAATTGAATGTAGTTTTTCTTATAAATTCAAATAAAAATAAGTTTTTGCTGATATTATGCTTTTTATTATTTGTTTATTTTGAGAGGACTTTCAGGAAACATGTTAAGATCTCTGAAGTTTTTCTAAGAAACTTATAATCAGGTTTTTCTTGTTCTTAAAGGTATTTGAATGAATTATCGAATTCATCAATGAATACAGCTACATTTTCATTATGATGAAGAAACAGAACTCGGCACAGATAGAGTATCTTCGCATAGAGAAGTATTGGGTCACTAGTATTTTTGAAAAAGTTAAATTGTTCTTTTTTAGACAGATCTAGCGAATCAAATACATATCAGTGGCGATGAAATTGAACATTTATCAGGTCAATTAATAATCTGATTAGTTCTTCTTCTGTTGTAGCTGACTCTAAGCAATTGAAATGGAAGAAAAGACTAGGATGTCGTCCAAAGTATTCTTTAGAATTGCCTCCTTTTATCTTGGTATTAGCTATCTTTAGGAGATCAAATCTTTGCATCTCCTGATCATTAATTTCAATTTTTCTTCCTCCAAAGAACAAGGCTTCAGCTTTTTTATGATGGTCTTCATCTATTTCTCCTGTTGCCTTTACTTTTTTCTGAAGGAAAGTTTCGATAGTACTGAGTTACGTAGATTTACCAGATCTATGCGAGGATGAAATAGTAGAATGAAGTTATTTGATATCACTTCAGCAATAATCTCAGTGTGGTCATTGAAACAGTTTTCACCACGAATATCCATGAAATATGGGTTTTTAGAAAATTTAAAAGGATTTGAGATTACTATCTCATCAAGTAACTTTAAGTCCTTTTTTTTCTATTCTTCTTCTTTTTACTTTTCTCTCTATTTTTCTAATGAATTATATTCTTCTTCTTTTATTGAGCTAAACGAAAAGCAGGAAAAGGGCGTCATCGCTCTCTTCAAGGATCGAATCGATTTGAAAACTCCAAAAGAGTTCTGCAAACCAAAAATAAACATTCTAAGCAATTAAATCGTTTTCTTATTTTAAAGAACATTTTTATTTGATCTTTCTGATTGTTGAAGGCTAGTGAGCTTGAATTGAAGCTGATAATATATTACGGGGAAGCAGATAAATTAGAAGATAATATTCTTGATGCGGGTAATAATAGATAATGAGTTTCCTCTGCTGGAAGATTCAGGAGAACATCTCTTGTTAAAAAGTCACCTGCGATGAAGTTCTAAGTTCATATGAGAAATTGTTTGAAATGGATGAGTAATAATACTACTTTGAGATATTCTATTACCTAAAGCGATAAAGGAGGGAATGATCTCTGTTTAGAAGACATGCGGTTAGAGAATCTCTCGTTAAAGATGCTTTGAGAATCTTTACATAAGGCAGTTTCCTTGAGAAAAGACTTCCTTCTAAGAACCTCTTTTCTCAATAGCCCAACAATGCTAAGACTCATTTTGTTGTTTCTCTTTCTCTCGAAGCGTAAAAGTACTTTTAGTTATGTTGTTTAAGCTTTTTTTTATCATTTTGTTTTGCTTGCTAGGGAGCAGATTTTCAAATGAGTTTTCTCTCTAATCTTGGAATGATTTTTTAAAAACTGAGGAAATTAATGATGGAAAAACAAAAGGATTTCTGAATACAATACACAATGCAGAGAGATAGAAAAGCATAGTTACAGTTAAATTATGGAAATGTCGTAATAAGTTAATAGGCTGATACAAAAATTCCCCTCTAGCGTAGTCTCTGGGAGAGAACTTCATTTTATTGATATTTGCACTTTTAATGTGTTGTGCACAATTCTTTCAATAGATATGTGGAGTTTCATGAGTGGGAATGATTAAGAAATAAAGAAAAATTTTCATTTAATTAATATATTCCTAATTTTCCAGCCAACGTTTTGCAAGAGTCTTGAGTTGTAGAAAATGAAGCCAATATTTTCCCAAATAATCCCTTTATTAATTGGTTTCCCTTTGAATAAGTTGCTGAGACTTCTTAATAGCAGTAAATATATTCATGAAAAAATGACAATAAACTTGTTCTAGTTTATTTTATTTTCCAGAGACATTCCTCCTACGTCAATGAGCTGATTTGTATCTGTTCTAATGGGTTGCCCCCCCCCACAATTGTTTAATTCCTCAATTTCCTCGATCTATCACGATATTGAAGAATTTTTTTCTTTTCGCAATAAGATCAGATCCTTTTTCATGTTTGATCCTTCCAAACAATAATTTTATTGAATTATTACACATCAATAAGTACATTTGCTTGATTATAATTATTCATGCACAACACTAAAACCAATCTATTATTTTCTAGAATATAATTTAGAGAGAAAAAGCTCACTTGAAAACTGCTCCTTCCTCGGACCACCTGGGAAAAAAAAATATAAAAATAATAATAATTCAATAATAATAAACCAGCACAACCTGAAAACTCCCCTAATAAATCAACATAATAACTAACTTCAAGCGATGACAAAAATGAGATTGAGTTTCAATGGAGCCTTGATTATCCTCATGCTGTTGTGTGTGAGGAGTTGTACTGCTACTAATAGTGATGAGGAAATACTTGAATATGCAGCATAAGACTTACCCACGCTATCATAATCTGGTGAAACTAACTTTACTTAATAATCCAATGATTTTTCAGAGGATGAAGAGGATAACCAATTTAACGAAAATGAGGAACTAGATGACGACTTTGAGGATCTAGATTATGATTCTGAGGAACCAGATGACGAATATGAGGGACAAACTGAAGTCTAAGAGGAGAAAGCAATTAAAAAAAATGCCTAATTGACTTATGATGACATGATTAACACTGAAGAGCCCTTTCCCGATCACGACTCAAGAATATTGTAATAGAATTTGAAGAAGAGAAAAAATTACTGAATTAAAATTCAATGATTTTATAAATAACATTTGAAGAAAAGAACATAATCAAATTTATTTTTTGTTGGTAATAAAAGAAGATACTACATAAAAGTTATGGGTTGTATTTACAAGCAATGATAATGGGGGTCGTTGTTGTGGTATTCTTTTGAAATATTTGCTGGTTATGGCCTTGGGAGGGTAGTGGGAGAGAACTTGATTTATTGATATTTTTGAATTGATGTTTTGTACAATTCTTCAGATAATATAATCGAGACCCACTCATTTGGATCAAGGTGTAGTTTCATTAATGGAAATGATTAAGAAATAAAAAATAATACCATTAAGCATTCTACAAACATATTTACAAAAACACAGTATCGCTTCACAGCTATCCCTTCCTGATGAAGGGATAAATAAATGCATAAATTTAATTAATTAATTCCATTCAATTTACATGCCAGTTTTGCAATATTGGCACTGTAAAAAAGGTTTATCAATAATTGTCTACAATACTTCTTCTTCAACTGTAAAAATTCTGATTATTCAGGGATCGAGCACTGCTGAAGTAAGAACCAGTTTACGAAGGAGGATTATCTTACTTATTTAGACCATACATAAGGAACTCTCCACCAGGAGGAAGTACAGAGTTTTGCTATTGCTCGTGCTTCAATGCTGAAATCTAAAAATAAATAAGTGTCATAAGCACTCAAAGCACGAATGGCTGAAAAAATTACTGCTGGTACACCAGTCAAATTCAAAAAATAAATATTTTGAAGATAATCTCTCAGAGATTTATTTATTTTATGCGTTTTTACTTGACTGAGTTTCTGCTAAAGTGGTGCTCTGATTGACTACATCTCTTGAGATTATGCAGTCATAGGTCGTGAAATCAAGGGAGATTACTGCTATTGTAATAATGAGCTAGATGCTTATGTGTTCATCGTATTGTATGATCCTTGCTATTACTGCTAGGAATTATACGATGAACTATTATTACTGCTGTTAGTATGATATACATTGTGATGCAGTTAATTCGGTTAAAACTGCTACTTGATCTGACTATAATTACTCTTATTATTATAATTCGTTAACGCTGTATTCAGCAGCGCTTGAAAGTTCCCTTGTAGATCATCTAGCAATGCAAATAATTCAAAATGTGGCTGCAATGAAGAATCCCCATTCACATATGAACTCAGCTATTAGATCACATCAGCGACAAGTGCACTTTACACTTGCATAGCTACTTGCTCTTATCTTCGGTTCTACTCGATAGATCGTATTTCTCTCATTTTCTTATCATAATACGAAGCATTCTCCTCGCAGCGGCCACCACACTTCTATTGCACTTGCCACTACAAATCGAAACAACAGATAAAATATAAAAAATATTACTACAATATCTAATCGCTTTTTTACTTCTAGCTCTTCGATCTTTTATGCTTGCTAAATATGCTGAACTTTGTGATGTTCAAGCTGCAACTACAGGGCTCTCTTATCTGCAGTCAGCTAGGAGATCTTATCTTTCAATTAAATTCCCTCTTGAGTTAACTATGCTAGCTATTGTTATGTCTGCTGGTAGGATAGTTTCACTGATTCTTCCCTAGTATGAGCCTCATCTTCCTCCTTGCTTCTTTGAGTTTCCTTCTCCTTCTCCAATGTCTAATTGTCAACAAAATCATCATAAATCTTCCCCATTCTCCTCCCTTCATCACCACTTCTTACCTTCAATTTCTCCTTGAGTTCATCTACTCTCTCCTACGCTCTCATCAATTCCTTCTATTTCTCATTCCCTTTCTCTTCTACTTTCTTCAGCTTTACCTTCATCGCCTCTAGCTCATCATTCGTATCTTCCAGTGTCTATGTCAGTGTGAATATATTATCCTTAGCATCCTCAAACTTTTGCCTGTAATTCTCAAACTGATTCTATATGAAAGTAACTGAATCATTCGATTACCGAGATTACTTCAATTATGCTTTTAACTCGGTAACCTCCCCAGTTAGTCTATCTTTTTCCTTTACAACGGCAATCCTCTCAGATTCGATCACTCTTTTCAACTCAGTTAACTCTGCAATTCTCTCTTCTGAAATCTAATTAGACCCCTTTAAATCCTCTAATTTATCCTCATATTCCTTTGATATCTCTATCTTTTCCTCTTCTAATCTCGCTATTTCTTCTTCCATCTCTTACACTACCTTCGCCTATTCTCTTCCAACTCTTTCCTTCTCCTTTAACTTCTCCAACACCTTAGAATCTTTCTCTTTAAACCCTTCCATCTCCTCTAACAATCCCTAAAATTTCTCCTGTTCTGCCTTCTTTTCCTCTTGAATCTCCATGATCTCCCTATCCTTCTCTGCTATCCTCTCCTGCAGCTCCTACACTTTGCTCTCATACCCTTTAGCTGTCTCATTCGCGTCATTAGCCTACTCCTCTAGTTTCTCTTGATCCCCTTTGATTTTCTCAATGAACTCAATAAGATTATGCTTTTCAGCTTTTAAATCATCAATCTCCTCAAAGTCGATCAACTCTAACTAGCCCTTCAATCCCTCATTCTCATTAGCTAGCTAGCTGCACTTCTCTGTCAGCTCTTCGATGCATTGCACAGCTTCGTTTGCTTTGACTTAATCCCTTTCGCGTTCCTCTACAATATCTTAGTATTTCCTCTACATTTCCATCAACTTCTCCTCTATTCTCGTATTTTTTCTTTCTAACTCCTCTCTCTAATTCAATATCTCCTAGTTTCTCTCTCGAATACTCGTCGCTTCTCTTGCGATTCCGACGATTTCTTACAGCTTTTCTTCTTTCTCCAGGAGTTTCCCTTTGATGACTTGCAGCTCCAAGTAAATATCAATATGTGAGAGGTTAGTGGAAGAATTTGTTGTCTTGAAGAAGTTCATAAACCCATTGTCTTAGAGTTGTCTTTCGAGCTATGCCTTGAGGATGTTATTCAGCGATCGCTGCTCCTCGCTGTTGAGCGTTTCCCTGCAGAGATTATTTTCGAGTTCTTTGATTTTCTCACGCGCTGACTGGAGATCGTTGATAGAAGAAAATGAAGCATATTAATGGAGGTTCTACTACTAAG
>Ga0302271_10003379_pt1 | contig 13521 bp, 10 predicted proteins | sample III_Bog_N1_1_FD_198767 | JGI IMG/M metagenome (GOLD analysis project Ga0302271, IMG submission 198767) | Peat permafrost microbial communities from Stordalen Mire near Abisko, Sweden - III_Bog_N1_1 | ecosystem: Environmental > Terrestrial > Soil > Wetlands > Peat | place: Sweden: Abisko... | reverse complement strand
CTAAGGTTCCTTATGGAGATGTTTGATAAGAGCATTGCGAGGATAGAATAGCTACTGAATTATACACAGCATACCCCTCTTTTGCCTTGAGACACTTCATGCTTGAAAGATCATAGTAAATGAAGCAATGATCGGTCAAGGAGTAATCAAAGTAGAAATCACTTCCTTAGAAAAACCGAAGATTGTTGTAATAAGCGCTTTTTATCGAGACTGCAAGAACTGGAATTTCTATTGAATTTATCGCAGAAAGATCTAGCTGATAATCCAATATAAATTTCAATGTCTCTCTTTGATAATTGCACACGATTTCAAACTCATAGATGAAGGATTCCAATGACTCCTAGTTATATTCGCGAAGGATTATTGCTTTTTTGATAGGACAAATAAAAATATGAAAAAATGAATTTTTTTCATCTTTATTTGACATCACAAATAATAACAAAGCTAGAAAAAAGGTACCTATAAAACCAGGTGTAAAGATTTGGAGTTTAACATAGGTGGTCTGTTAGCAACTCACAGGGAGACATACTCTAAAATAACATGATATATTTTTGTATAAATAGACCAATTAAAAGACAATCTGAACCAAGCTAGCTTTGAATTATATTAATAGTTAGTCACCGCCTTCTGGTAAATAAAGACTCGTTGACATAGAGAACGTTTTGTCTCCTGAAATAGCTTAGACAACAGAGGCACTTACTCCACTGACATTTTAAATCCCTTAGAGGGGTTTGACTAGCTTCAGGGAGGAAACATTCAAGGTATATCCTTGGGTTTAAAAGCAGGGGGCTAGATTCTAGCAAATACCACTGGTACCTTGCTTTGATACGTTCATTGAATTGTAGTAAAGCACAAGTTCAGCTGGCTTCTATTGGAGATGGAAAAAGTCGGACATAGCTTCTGAAGGATTAGTCATTCCTTTTAAAATCAAATTTGGTTATTTTAGTGAGGAAGAAGAACATTTCTGTTACCTTGAATGAATGAAAAGGGGAAATGTAAAGAAAGTTATCCTGTAAAAGTCGAAAGTGCTAGCCCTTGATATTCTTGTCTGCAAAATCCAGCACATATGGAGCTAATGTATGGGAGGAGAGTCGAAGGTAACTGTAACGTTTCTTAGAATGTTATTTCCGCATTTGCAATAGCAATTGTTATTTCAGTTAGACCACTCCAGAATCCAATCCAAATCGATTCATTCTTGACATTGAAGCACTTCATACGCTGGAGGTAGTGGTACAAGCAGATGTAGTATTGCTAAGGGATCTTTTTCAAAAGTGAAAACGTAAACACATATTGATCTCCTTGCTGCACATAAGCGAGCAAGTACTCTATGTTGATATCAGTAGAATCTGCAGATTTAATAAAGAATCCGAGAAAGTATGATTAGATTGTGTTCTGCTGAAAGTCTCGACTTTGAAATTTATAGGCAGTGAATAGTTCTGATGACCCAATCTGAGGGAGGATCTTGGCAATATTATTTCTCAGAGGAATAACATATTTCCTGCTGATGATGCACAAATAACCATCATCGAAATAAGCTTTAGGACACAAACCTAAAAACCACAAAGCATATGAATAACCTAACCAAAGACATTTCTTAAGAAATAAGCAATCCTTTTTGTTACCAGTTACTTGATCTCTTTGAGGATCTTTTTCAATGCAATTCTGAGATCCAGCACATCCTCTGCAGAAAGATGGGCATTATAGACAGAGATTATCAGTGGTCAAAAAAAACCCAAATATGCAAACACACTGATCAGAATCTGCATACATTTATAAGATTGGGCAGGGGATTCTTGGCCAATCTTAAACATTCTGCCGAACTGTGTTGATTTTAGGAGTTGCTTATTGGATGCAAATCATACCATTTTGATAGCTCAAATCATAGCCAGGCTAACAAATCAAACAATGATATTGTTGTCTTGCAGTGTAAATGAGGCAAGAAGCATCTTCCGCAACGAAAGTCCCAGAATAAATTCTAACATTGCTTTAGAAAAAGGAAAATTTAATAAAAAAAAACATTAATAATTTTGTGTTTTTACTCCAATTGTAAGGTCACAGCAACTCCAGGCTGCGGAAACACGAAATAAACTTATCTAAATACATAGCTGAAAGAGAATGTTTCCTTCAGTAGACCTGTATCAGTTTGAAGGAAATATTAGACATCCGTTTTGTCAGTAAATGATACGATGAATACGGCTTTGTACCAATAGTTTGGATCAACAGGACTATATGTAGTCAAGAATAATCCAGAGTAGTTGATAGTTAGTCCTGCGTTGCTTACGAGAGAGAATTGATAAACGTAATCACTTACCAGATAAAAAACAAAACGATCCATTGGAAGAGAATTGATTTTAAATTCAAAGGAAAAGGTTAATCCATTGTTACTGGAGAAATCATAAATATTTGTATTCATATAATTCGAGGAATCGAATTCCCAAGGGATGGTATTCTTTAGAGTTAGAGAGTAAATAATGTTTGAATCTCTTCCAGAACTAAACAGATAATTTGGAGAAGTTAGACTATTGAAAAGATCAAAGTGCCAGAGGAGAAACGTATCAAGAGACATCTTTGAATGACTTAAGCTTGTTGGAGTGACTGAAAGATCAATAGCAGGCTGCGGATCTAAATAAAGAATGATCTTAAAAAGAAAAAAATAGTAGCTAACATCCTAAATAAAAAAGAAAAATAAGAAATATTTGCGACTGTTTTGCATACATATTTGAAAAAAGAGCAAGAAGGTGTGTAACCCATTTAAGTTGAGGAATATCCTTGATTTACGCTAATTAAACTAGAAAAGCTCATTATTTCCCCTAAGGAATTTATATGCGAGAGAGAAAAGGTCTATTACTAAGTCGAACCTTATTGGATAAATATCGATACATCGTCTGTGGATACAGCAATAGCAGAGAGATTCACTTGAATCCAGATGTAAATCCACTCATAATTTGTTAAGAAAGGGACTACATTTGTTTGACTGGAGGATTTCAAGTCTGCTTTCATTTCCAAGTTCACCAAGTTGTACGAAAGAGCAAAGATCGATTGCGCTCCTTCATCGATAGACAGTAAAGTGTAGTAGAACTGGCTATTGAATCCTTTGAGAATGTACCAACCTGCTATCGATAATTATTGAATAGTTGTTGATGGATCAAGTCCGACTTGAGAGAATATTGAGGTAGCAGAATTTGGAGAAGGTGATGAGTCCAAGAGAGTGCACGGTGCTGAAGCAATATCATTTCCTTACAGCAAGTATTGATGAGTAAGCAGAGTTTAACTGGAAATTTATTAGAAAGCACTGAAAAAGATCAAAGCTACTAGGAATCTGTTTAGGTTTTCCATATTAAAAAAAATCTTTAGGCTCAATTTGTAACTCTGAAATAAAGCTTAAAGATTGGGCTTTGGAAGCTTAAGAAGTTATTATTTGATTTTTTTGGGATTAATTTGCTAAATTACCCAACGTAATATTTATTAGATCCAATTTTTTTTTATTACAAAAACAACATAATCTAATTACCACTTGCCTCATCTTCAAGCGCATCATGCATTGATGTGCCATACTTATCTTGATTTAAAAGAGGAATTAGGTATTTTTGGAAGTAAAAAAAAATGAACTCAAAGATCAAAATATTAGTATAAACCCTCCGCAAAGAACTATGAAGTTAATCTGCAATGGAGCTAAAACGAATAACAGAAAATTATCAAAATAAGAAAAATTGAGCAATTAAAAAAAGTAATACAAGAATAAACAGGTTAAGGTATTTCATAAGTGTTTCCTATGTAATTAATATTCCAAATCTCATAAAAACTCTCTCTCTTTACATATTTATTTCTTGTTTTTATGGTATGAATTACAAAATTATTAATTAAGACTGTATGATTTCAAAAAATAATTGTACCACAATGAGATAAATAATACAATATTGAATAAGAATAATACTGCTTTTTCCAACAACATTGACAATAACAGAATTGCAATTTCATTCTTCCTATTTACGAGCTATCATAATATTCTCCTAAAGAATAGCTAAATTTATTACTTGAAAGGAAAATAGTGTTTTTAGCCTGAAATATTTTCTAAAAAATGGGGGAAAACTAAAAGCAAACTTCACAAATATCCCTTTCATTTCAAATACCTCATTTTCCCTTGTAATAATTACTTCCCATCAAATTTAATCTCAAAAAAAGCATTTTCAGTCTAAGTCAACCTTCTCTAAAAACCAGTTCACTCATGTAATGAACCATCTTCCTTAAAAATCTTTTTTTTGTTAAAATAAGATATTTTTTTTCCTATTAAACTGAATATCATAATAATTGATTAATAACTTCAATTGCTTTTTAGTCTAGGTTAAAATAATTAGAGCTTTTCAGTTGATTTCCAGTTTAAGAATTTTAAACTTCTAGAAAAACATGAATTAATTAACAGTGTTTGAAGAAAAAATGTGGCTTTTTAATAAATTTTCTGCTAGGATGTTTAAGTGAAGCTATATTTTCAAGCTTCATTTTTCGCTTTGATCCTCTTTTATTGTTTCATTTGATAAAAAAGAAAATCCAATTGTTTCTCGCTTTTGCTTAAAGGTATTGTAGTATTATTGGGTTCTTTTTTTGTAAGATTGCACATCTTGAGTAAAATATTCTCCCATAGGAATTCAATCAAATAAAGTCCATTGTAGACTGCTAGTATTGCAGTTACAATTGTTCCAAATTAGAGGAATTGATAGACTTAATTAGTTGAAATTGTGGTAACTTTTGAAATTACTTCTTGAAATGGAATGAATTTCAGCAGGTATATCATCCAGACTGCCAGGAGACATCCTTCACCAATGATTTTGATACCATTATTGAGTCTAGTTTTGTAGGGCCTGAAATATGCTGTTGCTGTCATTGAAAAACCGAAGACAATGGCACATCCTGCACAGACCACAGTTGGGTGATCATGCGAAAATATAATCAGCCCTGCAATAACATATTTCTTCAAAAGCTAGAGAAAATAATAGTATTTCGACAGCTTTGGGCTTTCCTTGAAGTTGAGTTTGCTGAGTAATTCAAGGTACACAGAGCTGTCGGCTTTCTCAAGGGAATCAATAGAAACAGTTGAGAGATTACAGTAAGCTCTAGCGGTAAAATATAACAAGCCAAAAGTGAAGAAAACAGCTAGATATAAGCTGTATCTGTTGAGATATTGATGAACGTCAATGTTGAGAAATTAATTGAAAATCGCAGTCGACAAGAGCAGCAAAGACATCTCATGGCTCGAATTTATTTTCTTCAAAATGAAGTCACTTCCTTTCTAAGCTAAGGATATGTGCTTATCCGATAGTGAGAGAGTTTTGTAAAGATAAGTTGTAGCAAAGAGCAAATAGTAAATGACACTCTGAATTAATAATATGGGGATATTCACGAGCATGCAGTTACTCAGAGAAAATCGTTGAAAAACTGATTAGGAATTAATTGAAATATCTGAGTCTTTTTCTAATGAAAGGCCTAAAATACTAGTTAGAAATGTTTCATTGGTTGTTGAATAGCTCTCGATATTGGGAAAGATCATGAGAGCAGGAATCGTGAGGCTTTGATAAAGATTTGGAGGAATGGCTATGTTAATCATGATAAACTGAACAGTTGGCTAAAGAGTATTCAGTACATAGAAAATCACCGAGAACTATCGCACAAACGATATTACAGTAGAATCCATATCTTTGAGGGTGTTTGCGATGCTTTCTAGGGAGGAATTCATCTGCCATTCGGTATTTGAAAACAAGATTGGCCCGATTTTGAAAGACAGCGCTTTGGTGAGATAAGAGTTATCCAGTAATCTTTATGTGGAAGATCCCATAATATCTTGGGTTCTTAAGAACATCGCAGTTCCTGATGTAGCAGAAAAGCTGTTCAGAAACGACAAGGAAACTTTTAGTTTGTTTCCTTCGATCTCAGCATCGGTAATCGAGTAATTTTCAGAAGGAATCTGTTGGATGTAAATAAAAAGAATGGTGTCGATTGGATTCTCATCGAAGTTAATAAGTGCGAGATCTTCTTCGAATGTGAAAACTAACCAATAAGCTGAATTTTCAATGACCACAGATAAAGAAGCATCCATGCCAGATCCAGAACAAACCACTTCACCTGCAGAGGATAGAATAAAATTAGATTGATCTGAACATAGGCAAGTAGAATCAACGAGAAATAGGTTACCATAACAATCTGTGCAGTGTGTGCTGCTGTCAGAGCATTCTTTGCAATGAGTTTCACAAGGCTAACAGGCTTTATTGGTAGAACTGTAGTATTATTGAGAAGGACAAGCAAGACATTCTTTGAGCGTAGATTCATAATAATTGGTTTCACAAGGGCAGTCTGGAGGATCGCTTCTTCCAGTCGAGCAAGCTGTGCAGCTAGATGAAGAATACTCACAGGTTTCACATTGAATTGAGCATTTATAAGGAATGCAATCCGTTTAAGTAGACAGAGTAAGATCGTAAATTTGAGGATTGCAAGCACATTTTGGAGGGGTTATTCTCCCTGTAGAGCAGACAGTGCAATCATCTGAATTACCTTGGCATTCTTCACACTGAAGAGAACAATCTGCAAAAGGTTAGTAAAATGTCAATATATTTTAGTAATTTTTATTGGGTTCTCTTTTCTTTTCAACTCTCTCGTTTTTTACCTTGACATTGGAACTAATCGTCCAAGTATTAATTGGTATTCACACAATCACAGTATGGTGTCTGTGTTCCTGGATATGAACACTCTGTGCAAGTTTCATATTCGATGCACTTTGAGCATTTTGGATGACACACTAAACACAAAGAAATACCATAAAAACTTAGTCTTCCAAACAGATAAAAGAAATGTAGCCTTCTCAAAAGTCAGTTCATTTTTATTTTTCTAAACTTTAAAATAATTTTTACCAACACAAGCAGTGGAACCAGATGAAAGATAATAGCCATCCTTACACTGGCAATTATTGGAAGAATCAGCATTTGGATCCTTGCAAGCTACACAAGATACCAAGTCTTCATCCAGTTCAGCGCAAAGAGGATTGTTGACTCCAGTATCAAAGCACTCACCTGTGTATATATTGTACATGACTAAGGTTCCTTATGGAGATGTTTGATAAGAGCATTGCGAGGATAGAATAGCTACTGAATTATACACAGCATACCCCTCTTTCGCCCTAAGACACTTCATGTTTGAAAGATCATAGTAAATGAAGCAATGATCGGTCAAGGAGTAATCAAAGTAGAAATCACTTCCTTAGAAAAACCGAAGATTGTTGTAAAAATCATATTTTATCTAGTTTGCTATTAATGGTATCTCAATAGAGTTGATTGCAGAGAGATCCAGTTGATAATCCAACGTAAATTTCAATATCTCTCTTTTAAAATTGCACACTACTTCAAACTCATAGACAAAGGATTACGATGACTCCTAGTTAGATTCGCGAAGGATTATGGCTATTTTGATAGAACAAAAGAAAATATTCTATGGAAAAATTAATTAGCTTTTTGTTGACACAATACATAATAATAAAAACTCGAAAAAATTGTACCTACAAAGTTAGGCTTGAAGATTTGAAGTTTATCTTAGATAGTCTGTTAGCAACCCACAGGAAGACATACTCTAAAATAACATGATGTAAATTTAAACTAGTAAGCAATCGAATAAACTATCTGAACCAAGCTAGCCTTGAAGGATATTACAATTTGATCTCCACCTCCTGTTATGTAGAGATTCATTGACATGGAAAACGTTTTGTCTACTATTGAAATAGATTAGGCAACAGAGGCACTTACTCCACTGACATTTTGAATGCCTTAGAGTGGTTTAATGAGGTTAGTAGAATAAATATTCAAGAAATATCCTTGGGTTGAAGAGTACTCAGCTAGATTCTAGCAATTCGTGCTAGTTCCTTACTTGATAAAATTCATTGAATTGTAGTAAAGCACTAGTTCAGCTGGCTTTTATTGGAGATGAAAGAAGTCCGAAAAAGCTTCTGAAGGATTCGTCATTCCTTTTCATCAGATAAAAAGTACATTAATTTTTAATAAAAAATGAGTATTTCTTATAACCTTGAACAAATAAAAAAGGAAAACTGGATGAGAGTAATCCTTTGAAAGTTGGTAGCGATAACCCTTGAGATTCTTGTATGCAAAATCCAGCACATATGGAGCTAATGTAAGGCCTGAGAGTCGAAGATAACTGTAACGTTTCTTAGAATGTTAATTCCGCATTTGCAATAGCAATTGTTATTTCAGTTAGACCACTCCAGAATCCAATCCAAATCGATTCGTTCTTGACATTGAAGCACTTCATAAGCTGGAGGTAGTGGTACAAGCAGATGTAGTATTGCTAAGGGATCTTTTTCAAGAGTGAAAACGTAAACACATATTGATCTCCTTGCTACACATAAGCGAGTAAGTACTCTATGTTGATGTCAGTAGAATCTGCAGATTTAATAAAGAATCCGAGAAAGTATGATTCGATTGTGCTCTGCTGAAAGTCTCGGCTTCGAAGTTAATAGGCAGTGAATAGTTCTGACGACCCAATATGAGGGAGGATCTTGACAATATTGTTTCTCAGAGGAATCACATATTTCCTGCTGATGCACAAATACCCATCGTCGAAATAAGCATCAGAGCACAAACCTAGAAACCACAAAGCATTTGAATAATCTAACCAGCAAAAAGACATTTCTTAAGAAATATGCAATCATTTTTGTTACCAGTTACTTGATCTCTTTGAGGATCTTTTTCAATGCAATTCTGAGGTCCAGTACATCCTCTGCAGAAAGATGGGCACTACAGGCAGAGATTATTAGTGGTTTTATAAAACCCAAACATGCAAACACACTGATCAGAATCTGCATACATTTAGTAGATTGGGCAGGGGATTCTTGCCCAATCTTAAACATTCTGCCGAACTGTGTTGATTTTAGGAGTTGCTTATTGAATGCAAGTCATACCATTTTGATAGCTCAAATCATAGCCAGGCTAGCAAATCAAGCAATGATATTGTTGTCTTGCTGTGTAAATGAGGCAAGAAGCATCTTCCGCAACGAAAGTCCCAGAATAAACCCTAATGTTGCTAGGAAAAAATGGATATCTTACAATTAATTAACAACATTAATATTTTTGTGTTATTACTCCAATAGAAAAGGCACGGGATATCCAGGATCTGCAAATACTAAATAAACCTATCTAAATAGGAAGTTAAATGAGAAGGTTTGCTTCAATAGACCAGTATCGGTTTGAAGGAAATACTAGATCTCCGTCTTGTCTGAATATGTTACAATGAAAACGGCTTTGTACCAATAATTAGGATCAATAGGACTATATTTAGCCAAGAATAATCCTGAATAGTTAATAGATAGTCCTGCATTACTTTGAAGGCCGAATTGAAATGCTAACTCACTCGCTAGAATGAAAATAGCACGATTAGTTGGCAAAGAATTGATTTTGAATTCAAAGGAAAAGATGAATCCGTTATTGCTTGAGAAATCAACTATCTTCGTTATCAAATAATTTAGTGTATTGAACTCCCAAGGGATTGTATTGGATAAATATGGCACATAAGTCATATCTGAATCTCTCCCAGAGCTAAACAGTATCTATGGAAAACTTAGACTATTGAAAAGATCAAAGTGCCAGAGGAGAAAAGTATCTAGAGCCATCTTTGAATGGCTTAAGGTTAAGGGAGTTACCAAGAGATCTGCTACAGGTTGAGGATCTAGATAAAGGATGATCTAAAAAATTAGAAAATATTAATTTCTTGTAGAAAAAAGTCTAACAAAAATAAGGGAATATGAAATGAGAAGAAGAAACGATTATTTGCATACGTATTTGAATAAAGCACACGCTGGCATGTAACCAGGTTGAAGGGATAAATATCCCCGATTTATGCTGATTAAACTAGAAAAACTCATTTTCTCCCCAAAGGAATTTATATGCGAGAGAGAAAAGCTGCATTATTAAGTTGATCCTTATTCGATAAATATCTATGCAGAGTCTGTAGAAACTGCAGAAGGAGAGAGATTCACTTAAATCCAGATGTAAATCCACTTGTAATTGGTTAAGAAAGGAACTACATTTGTTTGGCTGAAAGATTTCAAGCCTGCTTTCATTTCTAAGCTCACCAAGTTGTATGAAAGAGCAAAGATAGTTTGAGTATTTTCATGGATAGACAGCAAAGTGTAGAATAACTGGCTATTGAATCCTTTCAGGATATACCATCCTGTAATGGTGAGCTATTGAAGAGTGATCAAGGGATTAAGTCCGACTTGCTAGAATATTGAGTCACCATTAATCAGAGAAGGTGAGGAGTCTAAGAGAGTGCATGGTGCTGAAGCTACATCGTTTCCTTACGCCACATATTGATGAGTGAGTAGTGAGTAGCAGAGAATTTATTAGAAAGCCAAGAATGAGCTTAAAACAACCAGGAAAAATTTGAGGCTTCTCATATTAATAAACTTTTGGGTTAATTTTGCGACATTCAAATCAAGATTTCGAATTAGGGAGCTTGCTCACAGCTTATTCTTTTACTAATTTTTAATTAATTTGCAATCTAAAACTACTTTATATTTCTTTTTGGCAAGGATTATGGTTATTACCTGCTCATAAACGGTTTTCACTCACATTTAATGATAATTGTAAGATATAATATGAAGATACCATAGCACACAAATTTGCTTTTTACAGTCTCATCTTGAAATTAGATTAAACTGTTTTGTTGTAAAAAATAATAATTCACTTGCTTTAATGTCTAAGTTAGAATAATAGGAGCTTTTCAGTTGATATCCAGTTTAATATTTTTAAATTTATCAACACTCCTCAAAAACAATAAGTAATAAACAGTATTAGAAGAAAAAATGTTGCTTTTTAATAAATCTTTGGTTAGAACATTTCAGTGAGGCTATAATTTTAGGCTTCCTTTCTCTTTGATCCGCTTCTATTGATTCTTTTGATAAAGTTAGAACCTCAATTGTTTCTCGCTTTTATTGATAGGTGATGTAGTATTATTGGGTTCTTTTGTTATTAAATTGAATATCTTGAATATGATATCTTCCCAGAGGAATTGAAACAAATAAAGCCCATTGTAGACTGCTAATATTGCAGTTACAACAGTTCCAAATTAGAGGAATTGATGGACTTGATTAGTTGGTATGGTAGTTACTTTTGAAATTACATCTTGGAACGGAATGAATTTCAGCAAAAATATCATCCAGACTGCCAAGAGACATCCTTCACCAATGATTTTTATACCATTATTGAGTTTAGTTTTGTAGGGCCTGAAATATGCTGTTGCTGTCATTGAAAAACCGAAGACAATGGCACATCCTGCACAGACCACAGTTGGATAATTATGAGAAAATATAATCAACCCTGCAATAACATATTTCTTCAAATACTAGAGAAAATAATAGTATTTCGATAGCTTTGGGCTGTCCTTAAAGTTGAGTTTGCTGAGTAATTCAAGGTACACAGAACTGTCAGTTTTCTCAAGGGAATCGATAGAAATAGTTTAGAGATTACAGTAAGCTCTAGCGGTAAAATATAACAAGCCAAAAGTTAAGAAAACAGCTAGATATAAGCTGTATCTATTGAGGTATTGATGAACGTCAATGTTGAGAAATTAATTGAAAATCGCAGTAGACAAGAGCAGCAAAGACATCTCATGGTTCGAATTTATTTTCTTCAAAATGAAGTCGCTTCCTTTCTAGGCTAAGGATATGTGTTTATCGGATAGTGAGAGAGTTTTGTAAAGATCAATTGCAGCAAAGAACAAATAGTAAATGATACTCTGCAGCAATAATATGGGGATGTTCACGAGCATGCAGTTACTCAGAGAAAAACGTCGAAAAACTGATTGGGAATTTATTGAAACATCAGTGTCTTTTTCTAATGAAAGCCCTAAAATACTCGTTGGAAATGTTTAACTGGTTGTTGAATAACTCTCAATATTTGGAAATATCATGAGAGCAGGAATTGTGAGGCTTTAATAGAGATTTGGAGGGATTACCATGCTCGTCATAATGAACTACACAGTCGGCTAGAGAGTATTCAGCACATAGAAAATCACTGAGAACTGTCGCACAAACGATATTACAATTGAATCCATATCTTTGAGAGTGTTTGCGATGCTTTCCAGGGAGGAATTCATCTGCCATTCACTCTCAGAAAACAAGATTGGCCCGATTTTGAAAGGCAGTGCTTTGGTGAGATAAGAGTTATCCAGTAATCTTTAAGTAGAAGATCCCATAATATCTTGAGTTCTTATGAACGTTGCAGTTCCTGAAGTAGCAGAAAAACTGTTCAAAAAGGATAAGGAAACTTTGAGCTAGTTTCCTTGGATCTCAGGATTGGTAATCGAGTAGTTTTCGGAAGGAACCTGATGGATGTAAATAAAAAGAATGGTGTCGATTGGATTCTCATCAAAATTGATGAGTGCGAGATTTTCTTCAAATGTGAAAACTAGCCAATAAACTGAATTTTCAATGACCAAGGATAAAGAAACATCCATGCCAGATCCAGAACAAATCACATCTCCTGCAGAGGATTTTATAAAATTGGATTGATCAGAACACAGGCAAATAGAATCAACAAGGAATAGGTTATCATAGCAGTCTGTGCAGTGTGTGCTGCTGCCAGAGCATTCTTTGCAATGAGTGTCGCAAGACTAACAGGCTTTGTTGGTAGAGCTGTAGTATTATTGAGAAGGACAAGCAACGCATTCTTTGAGTGCTGATTCATAGTAATTTGTATCACAAGAGCAGTATGGAGGGTCGCTTCTTCCAGTAGAGCAGGATGTGCAGCTAGATGAAGAATACTCACAGATTTCGCATTGAATTGCGCATTTATAAGGAATGCAATCCGACTAAGTAGACAGAGTAAGATCGTAGAATTGAGGATTGCAATCACATTTTGGAGGGGTTATTCTCCCTGTAGAGCAGACAGTGCAATCATCTGCAGTTCCTTGGCATTCCTCACACTGGGAAGAACAATCTACAAAAAGTAACAAAATTGCAAAATATTTTAGTAATTTTTATTGGCTTATCTTTTCTGTTCAAATCTCTCAATATTTACCTTGACATTGGAACGAATCGTCCAAGTATTAATTGCTATTCACACAATCGCAGTCTGGAGTCTGTGTTCCTGAAAATGAACACTCTGAGCAAGTTTCATATTCTGTGCACTTTGAGCATTTTAGATGACACGCTAAACACAAAGAAATACCATAAAAATTTAGTCTTCCAAACAGATAAAATAAATGCAGCTTTCTCAAAAGTCGGCTCATTTTTTATTCTTATTGCTTTTTCCAAAATTTAAAATAATTTTTACCAACACAAACAGTGGAACCAGATGGGAGATAAAAGCCATCCTTACACTGGCAATTATTAGAAGGATCAGCGTTCGAATCCTTGCATGCTACACAAGATACCAAATCTTCATCCAGCTCATCACAAAGAGGATTGTTGACTCTAGTATCAAAGCACTCACCTGTGTATTTATTGTACATGACTAAGGTTCCTTATGGAGA
>Ga0302271_10003378_pt1 | contig 13525 bp, 6 predicted proteins | sample III_Bog_N1_1_FD_198767 | JGI IMG/M metagenome (GOLD analysis project Ga0302271, IMG submission 198767) | Peat permafrost microbial communities from Stordalen Mire near Abisko, Sweden - III_Bog_N1_1 | ecosystem: Environmental > Terrestrial > Soil > Wetlands > Peat | place: Sweden: Abisko... | reverse complement strand
GATGCCCAGTGGTTCACATCTGACCAGCTTCCCGTATCTCCTACCCAGTAATTTGGCTGAGCAACAGTAAAAGTTATTCCTGTGTTTCCTAATGCATCACCAGAGCCTCCAGTAATTGCTGAGAGATCAATGGCGTTAGTGAAAGTAATATCTCGAAAATCAACGTTAGATGCTGTAACATTTGCAGCAGGTACTGTGATAATGCGAGGTGTTGCTATTACACTGCTAACGAGTATAAGTCTATATAGAGGATTCGTTCCTCCTGTTATAACTAAATTATTCGTTATCGTTAGATTTCCTGTAATAGTAACAATCGCGTTTGCTGTAATACCTCCATTTATTGTTAAATTTGAAATAGTTCCACTTCCAGCAATTCCATAAGGAGATATTGTGCTATTTAAAATGACATTATTCCAAGTAAGAAGGGACCACGTTTGAAATCCAGCGCCAACAATAGTAAGAGTTGAAGTATTCGCAGTAAGTGTAGTAGCACCTCCACCGTCACCCATATCGACAATCGTTATCACACTGCTTCCCCATGTTAATGTATGAGTTCCTCCGTTACGCACCAATCGATTAACTGTGATTGTTTTATTATTTGTATTCCACGTCCCATTGGTCATGTAAACATTAAGACTAGACCCTATAAAATTATCCCCGTGTATAACAGTTATACCCACCCCATCAATATACCATCGATTCCATGCCCGATTAATATTTCCGTTGGTCGTATATGTTCCACTTCCTTTTGAATAAACATAAGCGGTTCCCGTAAAAGTATATGATAGAAATGTGGCATGTTCAGTTAGATTTCCATACATTGAAAATCCATAAACTGAACTTACTATATTCAACGATGCATCTAACCCACTAAAATCTAAATTTCCACATGTTGCGCTAGCATCAATAGTTAATGTACAACTTCCAGTCAAAGATGATGCGTCAAACGTCACTGTATCTACGCTAGTAGGCACAGAAAATCCACCCGCTCCGCCAGTCGTGTCTGACCAGTTTGCAGTATCATTCCAATTCTTTGCTCCAGAAACTCCTACAAAAAATCTATTTGCCATTATATTTCTCCTATCTCTTCATTAAAACAAAGTATATCAAGTGTTGGGTAATAGACTACAAAATATTTTGCGCCCAAGTCTCTTAATTCTTTTCGTGGATTGCCACTCATAAATCCTCCTTGAAATTTCATTGCATATTTTGGATTAATTTCTTCTGGAAAGTTCTCAATATATTGCAATAATCTAGAAGTCAACTTATTCACGATTCCATCCATGCTTGTAGTTTCTATTACATCTCGCCATAAAATACTCGGCATATCTACTATTATTCCTGTAACATCTGATGGTTTATGAGAAGAATCTGGAATATAAGTTTCATCACATAATTTTACTCCAAAAATAATATCATCTAAATTCATTGCTCCACTGTCATACGCAGCGTAATAATCATTGTATACTGTGCTCATAATTAATTTTTAATTTTTATAATACTCTAAATATTGATACGTTTGCATCTCTTATATTTGTTGTCCCGGCAGCTTCTTGTGAAAACTGTAAATCTATTCTATGTGTTCCTTTTGCTAAAGTAGCAAACATTCTTCTTGTTACGTATAACCAAGTTGCTCCATCACTTAATTCATGATTTTGTATACTTCCTAAAATAGAACCATCCACCATTAATCTTGTTTCAACATCAGAGTTTGTAACATTTTTGTTTATTCCGCATGAATACATTATCTCATATGTTCCTCCTGAGAAGGCTGCACTTAATGATGCATCTGATTGAAATGTTGGGTCTACTGCTGTAGTTTGAACAGTCGCTAAGTTTTGATAATAATGAAATTCTTGGCCATAATAATTACCTGCAGTAACTATCTTTTTTCCATTACTTATATCTAATTGAGCGTAAGGAAGATTTTCTCCTATAGAAGAATCGTTTCCAACTCTTACTGAACCTCCAACTGAAATATCACCTTTAACTCTAAGTGAATCATCGATAACTGATGCTGTTAAACCATGAACGAAAATAGATGAACTGAACGATGCATCATTTAATACATTGAGTGACGCATTTATATTAAGCGTGCCAGTCATTGTATCGCCGGCCTTGTTTACTTTATTGCTATTTAACCAAGCAATTGAAGTGTCTCTTAATGTGATTGCTGAATTAACTGAAGCATTTGTTGCATAAACTGTGAATGCTGAGTTTACAGAAGAGTTAGTTGCATATGATAATAATGTTGTGGTGTTTACGAAATTCGCAAGGCCTATTGATGCATTAGTTGCATATAAATTAAATGAAGCATTCTTTCCAAAATCTGCAATTCCTATTGAAGCATTAGTTGCATAAGATAATAATGCAATGCCTACTGAACTATTTGTTGCAAGTGGATTTAAATCTGTCGAGTTTGCTTTATTATTTGCTAACCAAGCAATTGAAATATCTCTTAAACTTAATGAACTATCAACATAAATTGTAGTAGCTTTTAAAGCATCATCTATTGCTAATTGATTTATAGACAAATCTCTTTTATTAAAAGATCCGTCTACATAAAATTTACTAGCTAAAGGAGAAATTGCAAGTCCAACAGATGTGTTAGTTGCAAATGGTTGTAATGAAATTCCAACTGAAGAATTAGTTGCAAAAGGATATAATGAAATTCCAACTGAAGAATTAGTTGCATATGGTTGTAATGCAATGCCAACTGAAGAGTTAGTAGCATATACCTTTATTGCATTGTTTACTGATGCGTTAGTAGCAAATGAGCCATCCACATATGTAAACGTTGTAAAAGGAAGAGAAAACAAATATGCCACAGAACCATCTAATCTAGTTATAGAACCATCTTGAACTGTTGAATAAGTTTTATTCGTTTTTGAACTATACAAATCAGATATTGAACTATCCCAATTTTTTATAGATGCATCAATTATAACACTATCTGCAGATGAAGTTATTTTTATTGAATTTGTAACTCCAGGAGCAATGCTTTTTAATTGCATAATATTATCTATAATAGATGCATATACGCCTGAACCAACTCCTATATTTACTCCATTTGTTATAGCATCACTAAGTGCTCCGCCACCAGCTCCTGATACAGAGCCAGTTCTGACAGTTTCTTGAATACTAAACAAATTAGCGTCTAATAATGTTGAACAATCAGTAGCGATAACAAAATATCCGATTTGAGGGTGTACTTGTGATACAATATTTGATATTGGACAAGCTGTATTTCCAAAAATTCCTATATTTGCAATAGCTTCTAAAATAGTAGTATATAAAACTCCACCCCTACGTACTAAAATGTAATCTCTATCACTGTCAATAAAACTTAATTCAGATACAATAAATCGTTCAGGTCCTGTATAAGTTTTTATCGTATTTGTTGATGCTTCATAATAACGATTTTTTGTACTTAATACGTTAGTATATTTACCGAATGCTTCATCGATATATCCATTTGAGGGGTCAACTTCTACTATCTGAGCTTTAGAAATAGGATTTCTATATGCGATATTTTGAGGGCCTAAAAATGTATCAGTGAAATAATCTGTTGCTGTGTATGAAATTCCTTCCAATAAAAATTGCCCTGATGTAACTGCAAGAGTAGATGCATCCGCGTTTGCTAATACATGCATTCCACTTATTTCAAAAAGTCCATAAGAGTTTTTATCTCTTGTAAAAATTGGGGTTCCATTTAAATCAGGTAATGAATGCCAATAATTTATTTTGTGATTAAGAACCTGAATGTACCCTAAGAATGCCTTTGTTGTATAAGATATTCTATTTAAAACATTTGAGTATTCTAATGCAGGTGTGCTGGTTGCATTGTTAACATAAATTGAATAAATTCCAGGAGCAAATGAAGAAACATCTAATGTAAAAGAAACTCTTTTAATTACTTGATCATTTGAAAAAGCTATTATCCAATTGTTCCAAGAAATTAATGAGCTATTTCCACTTGGGTCCCATATAACAGTTCCCCATGGCATCCACAAGCCCTGTGATGCATCTGAATCGAGTGTTGCTGGTATTTGAGTTACTCCAGTATTTCCTACTTCAGCAAGTCTATTTGCTGTTTTTAAAGCTAAATTTGTAGTTGATTGAAATATTTTTTGAAATGTTTCTGGCATAGTTCCGCTGAATGGGCCCGTAAGTGTCACATTTCCTGGAATGTTTATACTTGTATCAAGAATAGCAGTGCTGCCGTTTGTCCCATTAAATACTATTAAACCATTTTGAGGAACAAGAGTTCTTAAAAAGTTTGTATGTAATACCTCATCTTTGAAATTAAAAGGCAAATATCCTGTACTTGCAGAATTCGCCACTTTATTTTTAAATGATGTGCTAAGATCTACAACAGTTCCGTTAAACCAAAAATCTGTTCCTAATGAGCTTTCTCTTAAATATTTGTTGCTATAAAGCGTTTGTACTGAAATATCAAGTGTATTTAATCTATTGTCTCTTTTATTTAACGAACCATCTGTATAAAGGAGCGAAGCATATGTCGCGTCTAGAGATACTCCGTTTCTTAAATACTTTGCTCCAGTTGGTATGTTTATATCTCCATTAACTTCAAGTAAATGTGAATTAGATACAGGCTTGCCAATAAAAATACTGCCATCTCCAGTTATTCTTAACTTTTCATTAGTATATGCATTAATATTGCTTCCTGTAAAGAAAATAATATTTTTCTTTGGTGTAGCATTTCCAATTAATAAATTCCCTGATAATCCTAAAGAAGGGTCAGTACTCATAAGCAAATATCCATCAAGAGGCAAACTATCTGGAGCTCCATATTGTGAGTTATTCATACCCATATCAATATAGTTCATTTCATTGAATATATCTGCTGCGGCAACAACATCTGCAGAACTTGATGGGCCTGTATTACTATTTTTTATTTCAGTTTGAAGAAAGCTATCGATATTTCCATGCGCGCGGATAACTGTATTATGATTAGTAACTCCATTATCAATTAAAAGGGTTGCTGACGGATCTATAGAACTTGAGCCTATTGATAAGTGATTGTCTATTGCATCATAAATAAATTCTGTATTGCCAGTAAGTGACATTGTTGAATCCCAGTATGCGACTTCATTAGAACCACCCGAGCCTTCAAGTTTATTATTTTTTAACCAATCAATAGAAGAATCTCTTGATGATAATGAGCTATCGGTGTACGTCTTTCCAGCGTAAGTAATATCTGCATAATTTTTATTTACCCCATCTGATGTATCAAGTGGATCGGCGATACCAGCTATACGTTTATTGTTGAAATTAACTGAACCATCCATAAATTTAGCACCAGCAACTTCGACAATACCATTCCCAGAAACGGAGAATTTAACATCTCCTGCCCCGCTTTGTATTCCAAAAACGATATCTGTATCTAAAGTGGTTCCACGTTTAATAATTAAAGGGCCCAATTCCGAATTTGTTTGAATTTCAGGAGGGAACGAAATGTTATATGCTTGTTGTAGGGAGGACATTAATTGCGTATCACTGGCAAATGTTCCATCTCTATCAATGAATGCTGCATGTAATGGATTACTAAGATCAGTTGCTGATTTAATAATAGCTAATGAACCAAGATATAAGCTATTGTTACCAATGTTAGGTTCAATTATAAAGTCATTTGAGTTATATTTAGAGATAGCTTCTGTTAAATTTGCATAAACATACTGCCCTCTTTGAATTCTAATAAGTCCGCTTGGAAATATATAAATTCGTTGAGAAGTTGCCTTAAAATTCCCTGAAATATCAGTTAAAACTCCACCATCATCCCAGTGTGCCGGGTCAATATATTGCACATCTCCTTCTTCAAGTGATAATTGAGAACGATATCTAAATATGGCAGGTGTTTGAGCTGGTACTGTAAGTTGATTAGGCTGTGTATTTGATGTTTGAAAATTAACACCTGGTTTGAAAATTTCTCCTTCTGATTTCTGAATTCTTAAATCAGAATCATAATGAGAAATTAAATTCCCTGATAAAGATTTAAACCCAAATGCATACATTAAATCTTGTAACTGTGCGCCCGTATCTAAAGAACTAACTGGTTGATTGTTAACAACATTTATTATTGAATTATTAGCATGAACAACTGCACCCAAATAAATATTCGTTCTTCTGGCAGTAGCTAATGGTAAAGAATCTGATTCAACTATATTTCCATTAGCATCTAATGAAACATGTGTAGCTGGTTTTATTGTTAAATTTCCCGGATAAAGATTTGTAAGTGCATTCCAACTTACATCTATAATTTCAGGATGTAAAGGGTCCGTATGATTATCTACAACATACCCATTACCTGCCGAAATACTATATGTAGATGTATTTGTAACAAAAGAAAGTACACCGCCATTAAGCAAGCCAGTAGACATTGCATTAAACAAAGCTCTATAATTCGTAGAATCTACAGTTCCATCAGCTTTTAAAAATTCACTTGGCAATCCACCAGATTTTATAATTGAATCAGATACTATACTTGCATTAACAGTTAAATTTCCTGACATTGCATCGCCAGCTTTATTTAATTTATTTCCGATAAGTATGTCTCTGGTTGCTAATGACCCATCTACATACTGATATGTAGCAAAGCTTCCTATTAAATCTTTTAACGCCCAAACTCCTACATTAGGGTCAACAAACACCAAATTATAAGAAGCATCTGCATAAATATAAACACTTGAATCAGTTCCAAAATATAATGTGCTTTGAGCATTTAAATCATACGAAATAAATTTACCGTTATAATTAAGAATAAATGTAGATGAATTTAATGTTTCATTTCCTCTAAACATTTTTCCTTTTGCACCATTAGCTAAATCTGACCCTTCTGCTAATGACATAGAAGAATAGGGATCTACACTATTTAATGATTCATTCCAATGTAAAAATCCGCTATTTGGTTTTAGTATTGTGTTAATTAATATTTTTCCGTTGCTTATATCAGATGCAATAGTTCTACCAAGTTTTATTGTTCTATATGTCGCAGGAGTGTCAACAATTCCTCCAAGAACAGTATCACTTAAATATATAGGAGTGCCGGGTGTAAAAGATGAAGTATCTACTCCATACATTTCGCCTGCTGAAAGAGCAAAACCAAATTCACCATCATGTATAAGTTGGTATGTAAATAATATAGTTGAATTTAAATTGAAGTCTTCTGATCCAATTGTCATTTCAATTGTAGGAAATGCTTCATGCTGCCCCGATATAGTTACTGCTTTCCCAAAAGGAATATCAACGCCCGAATCATTAAATACTCTTAGATATATTTGTTTTCCTAAAAATATCGATACAGAATTATCAAGATTAAATTCTAATGCTTCAGCATCTTCATTATAATGCATTCTACCCTCTTTTTGTACTGGGGGTTCTGAACTGGTTGCAACAAAATCAATATATTTTACATTGAGAGTACTTACATCAGTATCCATCAAAACTCTTACAGGATTAAGCCCGATACCCGTCCCTATATAAAATTTTTTATTATCTAAATCAAACCCAGGTTCAGCTAAATCTAAATGAGTAGAAGGGTCGCCGTGTCCGGTTTTTAGTTGTATCTTCGCATTTAAAATTAATGACATTATCGATATTTATTTTATTTTATATATATTAATGCTTACCAAATGCCCCCATCTATTGGTTGAACAGAAGGGTCATTTGTCCAATTTTCTCCTCCATTTATTATATCTGATTGTGCTGACCAATTAGCTCCACCACTTATTCCATCAAAGGATAATCCTGATTTTAGTACAAAATTTTCATTTATATACGCATATGTGGCCTTTGTATCTAAAATTGCTTGTAAATTTGTAATAGATGAAATTGGTTGAATTCCAAATTGATTTCTTCTATCTAAATAAAATGAACCGGGATGTCCATTCAATAGACTAGCATCTGTGATAGGAATAATTCTATGAGTTTGAAGAATATCATGAATAAGAATAGTTGACGCATCACGGTGTTGAATATCTTCTGTTAAGATACCCGAACCGAGAGTAGCTGTACCCTCTAAATAATTTAATGTAAATGCTGTTACTGTACCAGAATTAAGTGCAGATAAAGTATATCTTATTTGTAGAAAAAGATAATAATTACTATATGTATTTATAGCTGTTATGCCATTTTGAGTAAGTTTTTCCCAACCTGACCAATACTCATTGGTGAATGACCAACGATATTCCTTTTTAGTAAATGTTCCAATCGCGTTATCTTTGAAGAATTTTATCTCTCCTACATTCGCAATGGGATATTGCGTATACAATGTAATTGTTAATCCATCTTCAGTACGCGAAAAATTTGTAAACTGCATATGTGGTATTTATTTTATACGCTTATTAAAACGTTTTTTGATGTAGCGGCATGCTTAGCTCCTTCTACAAGCCCTACATTCACTCCTGGAGTCGCAGGAAGCTTAGCATCTAAAGCTGTCGCTATAGTTTTAAGTATAGCCCACATTGGCTCCCCTAATATAGCATGATTGTACGGACCGGGCCCGATCTTCGTAGTTTGCGACCCATTTACTTTTACTTCATCTGCGGTAACTTCTACTTTTGCTGCTGCTGATATGTTAACTTCGTTTTTTGTAGAAATATTTGTAGTATCGCCATCCATTTGAACAATTGAATCTCCATTTGGAGTTTGCAAAGTTATCATTGCATCAGGAGTAATCTGTATAAATGATTCTTTTAGAAAAATCTGCAAACCACTTCCTACTTGATAAATAATTGTTAAATTTTCATCAGGATCATACAACAATACATGAGTACCCTCATAATCTGTTTTAATTTTTTCAATTAATTTAGTATCAATATTTTGTATTGTATGATATTCCGGAGCATATTGATCACCATTATTGAATTGTATTCTTACGAATTGCCCAATCTTTGGAATAGAAATGCTTCCGGCTCCATTTCCGCCAAAAATAGTAGAATTTATTGGAACAGCCCAAGGCAAATATTGATTCTCGATTCCATCAAATAATCCAAACACTCTGACTTGACATCGTCCAGAAAATGTTGGATCAGTAATATTCATTACTATTCCAATCCAATCATTGTCATGATAATCATGTTGAACAAAATCTACGTCGCTTTGATAACTCATATCTTTTTATTTTTCTATTTTTTCACTTAAAGTAGAACTTGGGGCTGGTTGCGTCATTGACGTGGCACCCTGTATTGGAGCAAATGATGAAGTTGGAGGAAATTCAATTACTTGTCCAATCTCAATTTTTGTAGTTTTTATAGCATTAATATTTATCTGAGCCGGAACCTCTGTAGCATTTAAATGAGATGATGCAACACCTTCATCTATAACTGGAGTGGAAGACAATCCTGACTTTGAAGCAGCATTTGGAAGTACAATTGGCGAAACTGGAGATAAAATTGTTGGAGGTTTAGCAGGAGTTTGAATAATTTCTGCTTTTTCAATTTTATTTTTATCATTTATTTCACTATTATTAAACCCGATTAAATCTGTTGCCATAGAATAATCTGTTATGCTTTGCCAAATTCCTTGATCGTTTAATGCTATATTTGCCATAGTTTGTAATATTTTTGTATCAGGGTCTGTTGCTTCTGAATAACTTGCTACATTTGATAAAAAGTCTTTCATCAATTTATCAGTTTCAATAGAAGATTCAAGTCTTGATGATGGGCCGTTACTATATGAATTGACTGTATCACTTATTCCTTTACGAATTAATCCAAGCACAGATATGACATTTTTAGATTCGAGAGCTGTCATAGTTTCTGTAAACGAAACACCCAAACCCGGCACATCAGTCATTTTTGCTTTATCAATATATTTATTCACAAATCCACTAGCAAAAGCTTTTCCAAAATTAATTGCATTTCCTACCCATGATTCTGGAACTTGATTAGGAGTAGGCCCTGGATTATAAACACCGAACATACTGTCTGAATTTGCATTTTCATTATAAGGAAGACCTGATACGTGATCATTTTCTGGTGACCCGGCTTCTCTATTTTGCGCAACTTGTAGTAAAGTAGGATACATGTATTGGCTATTTACATCTCCTAATGTTGTTACAGTATCACCTGCTCGTTTTGATGAATTTAATGCTTTATCACTTAAAAACATATGAGCAAATTCAGGATATATTTGAAGTTCTCTTATATTACCAACTTTTATAACTAACTTAACACCTGCCATTTGGGGGTCTGAATTAACTTTAAGGCCTGCCAAATGGTCAAATGTAGTTTCTGCAATATCAAATTCACACATTTCACAAGTTATTTCCCATGTAGGAAGAACTCCATCTAATATACTTAAAAACAAAGGCTTTTGTTCATTATTTGGTGTAGGCCCGGGATTTGAAAGAAAAGGAGTATGAAATGTTCTAAATTCGGCAAGATAAATTTTTAGAGTAAAATATCTCATCATGTCTGGCAATACCCAACGTTGATAAATATCATCCCATACTATTTTACGATACAATGACATTAAATAACTTAATCGTAAATCAAGCCCTTCTAAACATGTGATAGTTATTTTTTGATCACTTAATACTCTTTGCCCTTTAGTAGTATCAATTTTTAAAAGGTCTGTTATTCCTTCTATTTCTTGAAAATAATATGAAAAATCTTCTTGTAAACTATTGAATTTATCAATGAATTCCATTAGCATATATGCACGTGTTGGTTCATTTGCTTCTAATAAATATCTTACTGCTGAGTAATCAGTAGGCAAATCATTTATTAGAGAAAATTGAGCAGTTGATGTTGTGGTGGGTGATACACGTTTTTGTATTGCTGAACCACCTTTAAGATTTAATCCTCTTGAAGACATTACATTCATATCTGGACGAGGAAGTTCCATATCATTTATAGGAGCAATATTAATAGGGTCAGCTACTTGTGCATCATCATCTGGAGGGAATGAAGTTTTATATTCATTATTAAAAAGAGGGTGAGGCATCAAATCAGATAAATTAGATTGTGATGCCTTATTGAAATAATTATCACCATCACCGAATTTCAATCTAAACGTAAGATACGAAGGTTCATCATATCTTTTTGAAAAACCCTCATAACCTTCACCTGGATCAAGTACTCTTCTAAATGCATTGAATATATTTTTTCCCATTCTATTTTTTATTTTATGCTAAATTATGTTGAACTAATTCAGGATTATACGCAACAGTTCCATTTGCGTTAAATACTCCATAATGTAAGTGTGCTCCTGTTGATGCTCCATGATAAGGATCTGTTTTATTACCACCTGAATAAGCAACTAATTGCCCAGCTTTTACATGTTGCCCCGTAGATACAACCCATTGTCTTAAGTGGCAGAATTTAATTACATATTCACCAGTTTTTATTCTTACGTGTCCACCACAACTATTAGGAGTTGTATCTCCTGCAAATTGTACAATTCCATCTCCTGGTGAATAAACTGGAGTTCCAGATGGAACTGCTAAGTCTACACCTTTATGTTCGGATGATGCTCCAGCAGTAGGTGCTTTACGAAGTCCGAATCTACTTGCCAATTTTACTTTATGACCGACGGGATTAAGTAAGCCGACATCATTTGGATTAATCATTAAGACATCTGTATTAGAATCTTCAGATGTTGTTTGAGAGCTATTTGTTACAGGATCAGTGATAGCTTCAATTGGAATAGGTGCTGGCCATTCTCTTCTAGTTAATGTTAAACTGTGCACAAAATTGCTTATCACTTCATCATTTCCATCAGATGACCACGATAATGAAAAACCTTTTATGATATACCAACCACTAAAAAACAAATCTGCTTGATCTGTAAAATTATTTTTGGGATTTACTCTTAAATTGTCAACTGCATCAGTTCTGATAATAAGCACTGGTACCTTATCACCTCTAAGAATATTGAAGTTATTGCCATTGACATTAATTTCGACATTCATTTTATCAAGTTCGCTATTATTCATTAAATTATTAACTTTTGATAGTTGATAATTTCTATGATGATTCCCATCTCTTTGTATATGTGGTATCGTAGTATCGCTGGCTGTATATTGTACACCTAACCAAGGATATTTTTCATATACACCTACATATGGATGATTAGCAAGTTTAAGGTCTGTATTTGTAGAAGAATCGACATAGCTTGTACGACCTCTAAAAATAATCATATTTTTGAGCTTATCTTTATCATACATAGGTTCTACTGGAATAGCCCAATAGTTTTGAGACCCCTCAGTTTGATATAAAAATTGATTATGCTCAAACATTTCACAATCCATTCTCGTACCAAGTAAAAAAGTTATATTCGTTGATCTATTTTTTGGTCGCCAAGTATTTATAAAGAATGGAGTACCTCTAAATTGAGTTATATTTGAAAATAATTTGGGTGTAATTTCAGTAGCTTTATCAGACATATCTACTTTATAGTTAGTATTTACATCCATATTTGAAATTAATGCAGCTACGTCGATTTCGCTTTCCGCAGATAGTAATTGCTTATTTAGATTAATAAAATTCAATTTATAATAGACATCTATCCAGCAAGCATAAAATGACTGCTGATCTTTCCATGCTCGTTCAACTAAGTGATTTATGTAAAGGTCCCCTGCAATATTAGCTTTTAACCAAACTTGCTTATCATCAGTATTATCTTCATTAGTAGCAAATCCAAGTTTATGACGTCTGGCAACATCTTGCATGGCTTCAAAAACTGTTCCATCGAAAGCATAATCTCCTTTTTGACTTTTCAATCCTGGCACAAATAATTCTCCATAAAGAGTCATAATGATGGGAGCCTTTGTTTGTGTTTGACTTGGCATAACATGCACACTAGTAATTACATAGTCATTTCTTATTATTTTTAAAGTATCACTTCTGTTACGAATAGCAATTGATACTAAGTCACCATCTTTTGGCATTTCTTTTGATAAAAATAAATTATCGATAAATCCTAATTCAAGTGATATTGTAGGCAGAAATTCTTCACATGTTATTTCAAAGTTTAGAATTTCATCTCTACTAAAAATGTAATTATTTACTTTTACCAATGGGTATTCTACACTTACAACATTTTCAGGTTTTTGATTTTTATCAGTTTCTTGCCCAGGAATTGACAGTTCATCTAACTCAATAGTAGCATCAAATCCAGAAAAAATTCTGAATTTAGCTTGATTGCTACTTGGAGTAGTAATAGGCATTGATAAATTGGTAGGTGGTGTAAAAGTTAATCCCATTATGTATTATTTTTTTGAACGAATTACTGTAGTTAAATATTCTGATTGTGACATTCCACTGGTCAAACAAGTTGATGTGCTTTCTCCAAAATAAACACGACCGTTTCTATAAGCGATTTGTGTTTCTCCTTCTTTTGCAATATTTGGTGGAAGTGCGCCATTTTCAACACCAGCAATTTGTCTATTTTGAAATTTATTAGTGATTTTTGGAAATTTAATAGGGTCGATGTATTTATAACTATCTCTTATTGCATTTCCACCTGCTGGAGTACTTGCTCCTGAGTTTGCAGTAATAGC
>Ga0302271_10003376_pt1 | contig 13531 bp, 6 predicted proteins | sample III_Bog_N1_1_FD_198767 | JGI IMG/M metagenome (GOLD analysis project Ga0302271, IMG submission 198767) | Peat permafrost microbial communities from Stordalen Mire near Abisko, Sweden - III_Bog_N1_1 | ecosystem: Environmental > Terrestrial > Soil > Wetlands > Peat | place: Sweden: Abisko... | reverse complement strand
CAGTTCTTCATCCAGCGCAGCTACAGCATATAAGAAATCGATCGCTGTAACTAGTCTCACATAGAACAACACACCAAAGTTACATCACACAGATAGCTCCGATAACTGCTATCCTACTACTACTACTGCTAACAATAGCAATACAATTTTCTAATCGTTTAATAAGTTTGCGACTACGATTTACAACTCCGATGATAAGCAGCCATCGAAGACTGCATAGCCTTCAGCAAATATAAGCTCATTCGCGAAGAACAGCAACAGCAAGAAAAAAACTACACAACAAGCTACACCTAATAACAATCGATCTTCATAGAAACCAGGTGTATCGGGTATCACTTAGCTTAATCAATTCATTCCAAATAACAGTAGTATCAATCATCGATCACCTGAGAAACAAAAGAATTAATTTGATCCTTTCAAGACAGTTGATTAGATTAGTTGTTACCCCAGCAGCAGCGGTACAGCAATGAGCACAATCAATCTACTCAATGATCCTATTGAATCATAGCCAATATCTAATAATAATTAAAATAGTTCTCCCAAGAACATAAATAGTATTTCGAATACTAATGTTGTTCAAAGTGGGGATGGTGTATCTCGCATCGGACTCAAGCAGTCTCCTTTATCATGCATTCAAGTAGTCCTAGAGACCAATAGACATAGTCATAATTCAAATACAAACAAGCCAAACACGAATCCCTAAGTTCTGCCATTCTCTATGAATTATGCATTCTCAGGATATAAATCAAAACAACATAGATAATAACATGAGAGATTAGCAACTTCACCTTCTGAAATGCCTTCTTCGTTTAGTCCATTGATTTAGCCCATGAATAGCAGTAGTAATAGTAATAGCAGTCATTGCAACAAGTATCCATATAACTCCTTTGATGATAATCATATTGACTTAAGATAATAATAATAACAACAGCCATCCAATAATCCTTTAGCATTGTCGTTGGATGATGAAAACAACACTAACATTGCAAACATCTATGATTAGCAGCAATATAGTAATAACATACCCAGACGTCATGATAATGATGATAATAGCAGTAGTATCAAAGTATTAGATTACTCCTCTTAGAATCCACCATCTTCTTACTCAGACATGCAAAAGAAATAATCTGAGTTATTGTTATTATCTTCACCTCAATCTGCTGCCAAATAATCTAAGTTCTAACTGAATGACATTATCAACACACCTCCTCCTTTGTTGCAGTCGAACACAAGTACCAACTCAGGGTCGACGATAGCACCGAATACTTCTGACAACACCAGTAACTAAATATAAACTGGCAGTTATTTCCCAGGGAACGCTAATATTAATAGCAGTTAAACGCATGGGTTTAGTAGTAACTGTCCGTAAGGATTATCACCTGGGTAGATAATGTACAAACACAGTGCGTAAAGGAGTATCGATGGAATTAGTATTAATGCATTGACTGTGACAAACACACCGAATAGCAGCTATTCATAGAAAAGTAGTAATAACAACAACAATAATATTGAGAGTATTACATATTAGAACACATACAATAACAATATTACCCTACCAACAACTACAACTGCAACTACAGCTGCTGGTACTGCACTGCTCTGCTTGAACTCTCCTCGTTCTGCTAGCCTCCCAATCTCTTCTTTTTCATCTTATACAGCTGATCACGCGATTGCTTGGATGAACTTCTGCAAGGGATTATCTAATCTCGCTAGAATTCTCAGCAACAGTAACTTCGAGAGATCGCATTTCTCTAGCAGTAATTGCATTCTCGAGAAGATGAGCTTTATACTCTTAAAGAACGCAGTAATGAAAATCCATGCATTCTCTGAGCTATTCTCAACACAATAAGCTGATTGGGCAGCTAAAGGCAACTCAGGTAGGTTCGCTGAGATACAAACAGCGATGTTTCTGTTGAACAATGAAATCAACGCTGCATTCACGGCTGAATGGAATAAAGCGAATGCCACGAAGACATTAATGTCATAGCTAGCTGTTGACACGTCCTTCAAAGGGATCTTCAACAAAGATGGGATGGTGCCGAATGTCAATCCTAATAACATCGATGGGTATGATTAAATCACAAGCGAGTAATTCTACAAGACAAGTAAAAAACTAGCAACGAATCTTGTTTGTCTGCTGTTGTAGAAACTCCAGTCGTTCCTTGGATTGTCTGCTTCTTAGCGTTTAGATACCATTGAATCATCGAATGGCTTTGATAAAAACGAAGTTGTGATGCTTGCGTTGCTGGATGATTTCTTGTATTATCATGATATTCTCACTGTGAACATATCAGAACCGTAATCTTTCCCGATGATATTGGCAGAGAGATTCATGCCATTTCTGTTGAAATTCAATAATGCATATAACTACCTGACATTGTCCACTACATAGCCAGATGCTTCAGCCATACAAAGGATGAGATCAAGAGCACAAGAATTCCCAATGATGATGTGATTGAGATTGACTTTATGTCATTTATTATAAGGAGAAATATGATTCTCTTGTTGCTTTACTATCACCTTTTCCCTTCATTCTCCCCATAAGTTTATAGATATTATCATATATTTATATGTTCTCTCATTATCTATTATTCGTGAAAATAAACTAGACTTTTATGACTATTAATAATCTATTCAAAGATAAACTGCCTTACGACCTTTACTTTTATTAACAATCCGATTTCTTGGTTATCAAGTAGATACAAGAGAACATAAATTATCGTAAGTCAAGCAAATATTAGTTGAGATATTGTTGATATTGTCCATAATAGCAATAATTTGTAAAATAGAATAGAGAATCATCAACTTGAGAATCACTAAGCCAATCTCACAAAACTAATAATGTTAGGTTTTTCAAAATAATTATGAAGCCAAATAACAATTAAATGAATTTGATTTATGATATTTAATAAAGCTTTGAATCATGAATAAATAGTATTTTGGAAATAAAATTGATTAATACTTAGTTAATTATGATAAATAATCCAACTAAGAAAAAGCAGGAAAAACAATGTAAAAAAAAACTACAAAAGAAATGAAGGAAAAATCTCCTGACTATTCAAGTATTAAATTTTTCAATTGATCAAACGGAACAATTTTTAAAATTTTGTAAAGCAGAAAATATACCCTCCCATTTTTATTATGGCATTGAAGAAGAATAGGAATAAAATTGATTAAAATCAAATAAATTACTTAAAAATAATTATTCTGATCTCTATTTACCTTCCCATAACATAATAACCTATCAAATCGAATTCATTTTAGGAAACAACATTTCTTAAAATATAACAAAAAATTGCACAGATTATTATGCAATATTATTATGTGTTCTCGCAGATTGATTTGTCACATTAGATTATCAAATTCGCTAACAGTCTACAACTTTGTGATGGTAATCTTAGACAGACAGTTTAACCCTCCAAGATAAAACCTGTAACGAGTGGTAGGATTAATCTATTCAGGTTTGTCTAACTGGACTACTGAGTCATAGTTTGGAAGTGAGCCGACTTTGAGAATTCTTTTTTGGATACTGATGCGCATTTCTAACCTTCTTTTTTCTTGAGAATTGTAAGTAGTTTTAATGGAATTTCCTTTTATTAGAGTCTTGATATTACCTTGACTTTAATACTCACTGTAAAAAAGTGTGTCACCGATATCTAACTTACGAGCATCTTTCTTAGAATCAGAAATCAAACCAAACCAAAAATACTCTTCTTATTATTAGTTTTACTACAACTTTACTTGTACTACATAGTTAAATAAAGGATCCAGAATGAAGTCTAAGTAAGATCTACCATAACAACATTCCTATTGAGTATAATTGTTCAAGAATTCTAGCTCTTGCTAGGTGTTCTTTCTAGCAATCAGTTTTTTAGAGTCCTCATAGTCTGCTAAGAGTATGTTGGTTGTAGGCAACAAATCAGTCGATTTCAATGTCTCTAATTCTTTTTTCTGTTTGTGTTAAATAATGATATTCGATAGCTTTATTATTCTAAAAATACTTCCCTCGTTTAAACTTCAAAGCAAGAGAAAGGGGATTCCTCAGAAAAAGGAAGGAGTTTTTGAAGACATAACAGTATTGAGAGTTTGAAAAAGAGAAGTCTTGTTGGTTATTATGAATTCGCAGCTTTTGGGGGGATTATTTCATTATTTTTTGTAGAATTAAGAAAATATTGACAAACAGAATAATTTTAAGGAGCTTAGAATCATTTTATTTACTTTCCTTTGTATTTAAACTGATATTTTTAAAATCAGCAATTGCATTATCTTATTTATTTCCGTACCCTTTTAAATCTAAACTGCTAATTGGTTTATTCACTGGTAATATCTCATTTTATAATATTCTCGCCCTCAAATATCCTCCCTAAATACCAATAAATTCACTTTAATTTTCAATTATTTTTACAAGAATAGACTATTGTTGTTGGTTGTTAGATGATTGAGATGATTTCTTTTCATGTTCAAGCAGGCCCTTCAATCTGGAGTTCTTCTCTTTCTCTTCCTAAAAAGATACTAAAGTCAAAGAAATAATACAAGCTCAGAAAAAATTACTTTGAGTTATTCCTTTAGTTCAGTGATTTGCTTTGACTGATTTTGATTTTAGACTCTTAGTTAATCATTACTCAGCAACTATTCTTGCATTTAACTTCTGCAATCCCGAAGTTACTCAGCTAGTTGATCCACTTCTTATTGTTTCAACTCAAGCTCGTTTCTGGATTAGCCACTCTAAAAATCAGGTAATAATAAAAACCATTAATATTTCATAAGTTCCAAAGCAAAGTCTTTATATATCCATAATGTATCTCCTTTACTTAGATAGATAAGGGCGGAGATCTATTATTACCGTCAAAGAAATTTATCTAGTCGAGTAGAGAACTTATCAAATTTTTAATTTGATCAGGTTTTTCCATTGAAAACTACTCCGAAATACCTTGAAATTAATCGCATATCTCCCTGAATCTTCTGGTATTGCTATCAGAATTTGCAATATGGGCATTGATAAATTAGATCAACTTTGATTCATTGTTTTCTTCATAGAGAATTAGTTTTAGATTTTCAATATCGATAATTTCAGACCAACAGACCAAACTACTTTGATAGATATCTCCAAGTTGCAATATTTAAGGCTATTTCGTTTGTCTTCTAATCTCTATTTTAGCTTGAATCTATTTTAAAAGCTCTTAATAGAAATAGTCGATTTAGCTTTTATCAAAGTCTAAGATGTTAAAATTTGGTTAGATTCTTTAGCGAAGCTGAGGATCATTAAGTACAGGATAAGTGAAAAAATCACTGTTGCTTGATCCTAAAAGGACATCTTTGATTTGGAGGTATTCTTTGGTTTGGATGTCATTTTATTGAACACAACTTATACAGATTATTGGATTCTGAACATTGGGTTTTAGATGCAGAAGATCCGCTTTCTTTAGTGGGTGTCTACTACACTTTTTTGAGACAATCTTTTTGATATCATCATCTGATTTTAGCAAAGGGTTATTTGTTGCGCTGCTCTGCACCTTTCTATTGGGGGTTCTCGAGTTCGGTTTATTTGGATTTAATTCTTCCATTTTGTATGTCTTATCTAAATTCTTTTGTTGGTAGTTTTCTCAAATTTTCCTCTTTCTAAGAATGTGATTAGATTCTCCCCTCATAAAAGATCAAACTGCATTTTATAGGATACAGTTGTAAATGTGGGGTGTTTTATATTTTAAAAGAGAAATATTAGATTATTTTTGGTTGTTTCTAAAATATGTATGTCTTTTTTCTTTTTATGTTAACTTCTAAATTTTTAGTGTTAGGTTTTAAATTCTACACCCTTTATGATTACGAATTCCTTAATATCCACCCAATTTTTAAAGACTATTTCTTGTAGAGGGGAGGAATAATATTTGGAATCTCAAAAGTAATGTATCAAAGAAAGAATATTATTATTACAAGAATTTAAAAAAAAGTTTGAATGTTTATTTAATGTTTCTATGAAAAGACTACTACCCATCCTATGGACATATAAGAGAATGCTTGCATGAGCTAGGTGTATTCTATTGTAAAAAGGGGATATATTAATGAAAAAGTGCAAAACATAAATGATTTTATAAGTGCAATATTGTGTTATGTAATTCTAAATTTAAATGGTTTCCATCATTCGATATCTTGTAAAAAGTTGAATATTATTATTTTAGCTTTATTGATTAGTAGTTTCAATACAGAAAGAATCTGCTCTGCAATGATATCGTTTTGAATATTCCAATTTATTAATTAGATCAGTTTAGTAATTGTAATTATTACTCTGTTAGTGTATTCTATTAATATTTTATTTCATTTCTTCTCCTTTAATTATCTAGATTACTGCTGTATGACAGTGATCCTATTAGAATATATCCTATCATTCAATATTTGCTTACTAAGCCATTCTAATCATAGCACTTTCTGGTTGTGATTTTCTAAAATTTCTTGAGACAAATGATGGTGTGTTGTTATTATTCATAGCCTAACAGCTGCTGAGGAAATTGCTGTTCACTTCAGATTAAGAGAATATGCTTTCTCGTTCATAATCGTCAGGTATGTAACTCTGCACGTTCTTCGTGGATTATCTTTCCAGAAACCCACCGCTGCTGTAGCTATTGGTATCTCCATCGAAATCCAGTTTTTTATTCTAAGAAAGGAAGAATTTCTTAGGTTTCTTGCGGGATTAATCAGGGTTTTCAAGAGAATCCAGAGGCTTATTGGAGTTGTTGAAGAAGTTGTTGAGTTGAATGTTCTTTGTTGGGATCGGAGTTTCTTCTTACAGCTAGCTAGTTACGCCGAAGATATTGTGGGTCTGATTACTAGCAGCAGAAGAGAACAAACCAATATTGTTGTTATTATTAATTTTATCACTAAAAAGCTTATTTTTTTGTTTGATTTAAATCAAATTCATAGCTGTTTCTGCTGTTGTTTAATCGTTGCTTTTCGATTAATCAGCAGCTAAGAAATTGTTAATTATTGCATTCTTCTACGGTTTAATATCTAAACTAGTTGCGTTATTACTATTATTATTCGCCTTGTTAATTCCTTTGATTCTGTTGATATGCAGTTCGATGGCTCTGTTCTTTTCAATGTCGATTATCATATACTAAGGCTTATTCAGCAAGGAAGATTGCTCATCAACTGTGAAATATCTCAATTAATAAAATTTCTCCATGCTTTTTGTGAGCATTGCTACATCTTCATATACTGCGTAGATACTTAGACTATCTTGGTTGTCCCCACGGATTATGTTTTCTAATCAATCGGGTAATAGAAAATTCATTTTAAATAATATCTCAACATTGAGTTCAAGAGATATTATAATTTGGGGATCTTATTTACCTGTGAGTTGTGCTGTGACCTTAGCGAGGAAATTGTAGATCATTGTTGAATCTTTGATCATCAGTCTCGCTACTTCTTTGATAATCGTGTACTTCTAGAAGTTCTACAGAGAGAACGATAGGCTCTATTGAACCTAGGTACATAATATTATTAATTGGTGAGAATATTATTAATTGGTGAGAATAATCTATTGATAACATACTCTGAAGAGGTTCTTGAGTATTCCTATAAGTGGTGTGAGAGTGTCGAGAATATCTTCTAGCGGTTTGAGTCCTAAGTACTCAAGATTTGCATTCTCAGCGAACTACTCGCATTCATAGACGCACTTGAAAGAGCGACACATTCCTCGTATAAATTCACAGTACTTCAATGCTATTTCAATGTGCAACTCATCACCTGTTTTAAATAGGATTAAACATATTATTATATCTCTCTTTTTTCTTCTTTTTTTGTCATTTTGAGTTTAATATTACTCGGAGAATGATTAGAAATAGCTGTTTTGAGACTATTCGTTATTTCATGATCTAGGAACTTGAAAGCGAAGTTGAGTTTCATTGAATGTAAGAGATTCTATGATATAACCAGTAGTTTGATTGCATTGCTCCAATGCTATGAGTGCTTAGTGAGCTTATAAAAGAAATCCTTAGTTGCTTTGTCTTGAGATATTTCGATGCTTGTCCCATCGATTCCCTCTTGAATGCCTAAGAAAATAACAAGATTATTGACTGATATTTTAAAGGAGTATCTTAAAGTCTTAAGTGTGCTGTTTGCTATTTACTGAGAATGACTTCTTATGTCGGTACAGCGTACTCATCAGAGGAATCCAACTTCAAGAGTGCCTGGGATATGAGGAAATAATAAATAACCTTGGATGATATCATATTTATAAATGTAAATCTCACCTTTTCATAATTTGTAGAAATAGTAAGAGACCTCAAAAGGGTCTTGATCTTCTTCATAATGAATCGTGGGTGATAGGTATATGATGAGAAAAAGATAGAATATAAAGGTACTGTTTGAGTTTGTATGCTGTAGATGAGTTAGTTGATTTGTTAATTTGTTTAGTTAATATTTCTTTCTCTTTCTCTCTTATCCTTCTTCTTCCTTCCAAAGATAATTTACAATGAAACTAAGAAATATTATTAAATAATTAAATCTCTCTTTGTTTGTTTCTCCTAGTCTAAAAAATATTACATAGTAAAACTAGAAGAACTCTCTCTCTCTGTGTTTCAAACAGCTCTCTCTCTCTTTTTCTTTATTGTTTTCTCTTAGTTCTTTCGATTTGTTTTACTGTCTCTTTATTATCCTATTCACATTGTGCTTCTAATGTGGTTAATTCCGTAGCTTACTCAGAATTTGTAATTTAATCTTACTTGAATTCATAATGGAAACAATCTCAATAATTACATGAGAGAGAGACCAAACAGATGAGAATGATGATAATTGTAATAACAGTATTCCCTTAGGAACAAAATATCAAGTTGATTGTAACAGAAGGTTAAAAGAAGGGCAAGAATAATAATATTAGATTTAGATTAAGTTTTAATATTAAGAGATAATGAGAGAGTGGTATTTTACTCATTAATGAATAAATGAAATTATTAATATGAATTGGAGTGTTTTAAAACAACCTTAAAAATTTGTGTTGTTGAAATTAAGATAATATCATCTGCTTGTGATTATCTCTCAACTAATACTCCTTTCTAGATGTGTTAAGTTCTACTAGCAATTGATTTTAGACTCTTAATTAATTAAAAACGACACAGGTACACAGCAGATATTGCATAACAATAGATAATAATACAACAGTCATCAAACAAATGAAGAAACAATTGAATTAAATCCTCTAGCTGGAAGCTACAAAATTTCCAGTTATCAAGCGATCTTTCGAAAGTAATAGTCCTAATAATAGTAGTATAATTATTCCAAATGGTTGTTGTGCTCCTATTCATTCATTCAAGTCATCACATAAGTATGCTGATTCTGTTGTAGAATCCACTGATAATACCAACGCTGGAGGAGGGGGAGGCTATCAAATGAATCAATCAACAAGTGATGCCAGTGGAGGGTTAACCACTCTTACTAATTCTTTAAGTTTATTGAAGTAAATTGAAGATAACCAAAGAGATCTCGATATTCATATTGATGGGTAGAGAATATATAATATAAAATGTTCACAGCAATCACCGTAATCTTAGTTCTTGCGCATTGTACCTCCTGCTCCTGCTGAGTTGAATATCTCCTAACCGAATCGATCATTTAATGCTGTGTCGATGAGATAACAATAATCTAACAAATGCAGATTGATTTCTAACACAATGAGTAGTACATAGCATGCTTCCTTTGATGACTCTGTGTATTAAGGGAAAGATCTTGCGAAGAACAGCAATAATACAGCACACAAGAAGAATGGATCAGCACATATTAATTCTAATACCATGGGTACATAATCCTAGAAATAATTCAATAACTCTTAGTAGCTTTTAGTATCTCCATTAGTGTCTGCTGAGAGTGTCATCCTCAAAAATGTCCTGTTCAACAAGAAGAAGCATAAAGATTCGATCCATCTGTCTATGAAGACTTATTCTTTAGACAAAGCGAATTAATTGCATAAATTTGAAGAGAATCTCAATAAACTCAAAGAGAATCTTCTGAGTAAGTCATATTCTGGCTTTTAAAGGAGATCAGCTTCAGAATCATCTTCGAATGAGGATATTCTAGTTTTTCATAAGAAATAGCAAAAGAGTTGCGGAAAGAAGGAGAAGAATCATGCTAAGATATGTCATTCCAAGAGTACTGCTAATGGTATTCTTGAGAGACTAAATAAGCCAATTAAGTCAGATGAAAGTAAGACTAATGATGATGATGCTGATGATCTTGTGAGAATTGCTATTCAAGCTCAAAGCTAGATGGACAAACAAGCTAATCCAGGTTCGTTCTTTTTAGCCAAGAGAGCAATGCATTTCACATAGAATCCGAAAGTAGCGGATATTCTAGAACAGATTGATATTCACTCGAAGCACACTGCGACTGGATTCAATACAGATCTCAGAAAAGAATAGTTCTTCTAGGGAATAGTCAAATGCATTTAACCAAATTAATAGACACCTCCATTATGTTCGTCCATAGCGGTGTCTTCAGCCCAGGGGACAACAGCAACAACATCCACAGCAAGCTCTCTCAAGACAGAGTATAAGTTCTGTGAAGAACGCATTGAAGTGTAATCATTGTAGAAATGGTTAGATGAAATGATCCAGAATGTGTTACAAAAGCAGAATACATCCTTTGCTGTTACATTCCAGGAGGTAAACAACACACTACACAAAGACAGCCACAAGAATTAAATAAATATTATTTTCATTCATCCCTTCCTTCTTCCCTTGGTAGATCATTCTCTCTTTTTTTACTTTCTTCCTTTGAACAGTTGGAGTAGATCTTGCATGGGGCATTCCAAGAAGCAATACGGTAGGTATCTTAGCGCTGCGAAGAGCGAGGCAGAATGCTCATGAAGATTTGGAACACTTACAATTATCTCGTCTCTAAGGTGTTCTCAATGCATAGAGACATCATCGATGCTGCTTCACGAGATGACTAAATAAGCGCAGACTAAGTACTATCGATTTACAAAGAAAAATGCACAGAGCTAGCTAAGACAAATGATCTTATTTAACACAGCCTAGCGATTGCTGTAAGATTATTGAGTGATAGAAGGAGAGATTATTATAATAATATTGTGTGGAAATTGAACATTTTCATAGGAAGAGAAAGCCAAGAAAATGATTGAGACTAACTTTTATCTTCGGAAGAAGCTCACAAGGATCGAGAAAGAGAAGAACGAGATACAGAGTGACAATGTTATGCTGCAATAGGAAATATAAGATCGTAATGAGCATCTTCTAAATGCTGGCAGTAGTAGCATAGCTATCAATGAGAATAATTACAGTAGAAGAGTTGATTTCTCTATGAAACAACTCACTGTTTAATAGAAATAGCTGCAACTACCTTCAGTGTCATTCAAAAGGTTAAAATTGTTTTAATTATCATATTGGAAGTATATTTTAATATGGTTGTTGTTGCATCGTATTATGATTAGCATTCAGAGCTTGGAGAATGAGATATTCCTGAAGAATCAAGAGGAAAAGAGTATGATGACATTTGAAGGAATCAAAGAAGAAGGAGTCAACACTGATTTTCATTTCTACCTCCACAGGAAGGATAAGTCAACTGAAATAGGTTCAGATAGAGACCGATGGATAGCAGATGCTGAAACATAATGTACACTGCTAGATGAGTATATTAGCTTTGAGGAGAATGAAGGAGAAAGTAGTAGTAGTAATGCATATAGCAAGAAAGCTAATGATAAAGGGAAAGAAATGATAGGTTCTGTTGGGGGGAAATAGACGATGATGGAGGAGAGTAGTAGCAAGAATATCAGCCATCATGATTTGAATTAAAGGGATTTGAAGGGAGAAGTTATGAAGCTATTCACAGGTGGGAAAGTATCTGTAGGGGAGTTGAAAGCGAAGGTTACACAGATAATTGAAGAACAAGTTTATTAAGTATTTCAAGCATAAAATAAGTAAACTGTTATGAGTAATGAACTTGAGGAGTTACGTAGAAGACTCAGTGAGTTACATAGGCAAGCTTCAGAGAGAAATGCTGCTTTGGAAGGACAAGAAAGAAAGGTAGAAGATTGATTATCTTGGTTGATATTTGTATTGACTGATTTTTTGACTGTGTTTTGGATAAGATTGAGTCGTTGGAAGATAAAACCTTGAAATATGAGATGGAGCTTGATGAGTAGAGGAAAGAACATGAAGAAAGAATTATGCAAATACTTTTACTCGAGAAACGTATCAAAGATCAAGAAGATTTGCTGAAATTACTCAAAAATAACAACAACAGTCATTTTAACTCTGATATCAATGCAGATAATGACTCAATGTCCCAGTAGCAGGAGGATTCAATGGAAGTACACTCGAGAATTGCTACGAGTATCAGAGTGTTGCCTAACTAAGAGGAAAGCACTAAAGGGTTAGTGCATGGAATTAGTAAAAGAGACTTAAGAAGCTCATATATGTAGAGTAACTCAATAGATAATGAATAGAAGGATTCGCTTTAGATTCACAGAGACAGCAGCAGCAGTAACAGCAACTTACTTATTATGATTGTCTATTTGAATGAAAAAACAAAGATTAGCATGCTAACAAGATTATTATGTTTGTTTATCTGATAGACAGCAGACATAGGAAGAAGAAATAATCACCGTAGCAGTTGTAGTAGTGGTAGTAGTAGTAGTAGAATCAAACTTAGATTTCTAAGCAGAAGGAACGAGGGTCAGTGTTTGCTAGTTTTGGAAGGGATAATACAAAGGTGTAATAGCATAAAGCATCAATTATTTCCAGAAGCTCATAAAACGTGGATTTTATATCTTCTTTTCAAATATCCTCTCCACAATAGATGAATAGATAATACAATAAAAATGCGAATAGTTTGTTGAATTAATAACAGTAGATAATGCTATTAACTCCACCAGATTCATCAACTAATAGATACCCAAGAAAACAACAACAACAGCAACAAATGCCCTCAATGTTGGATACTTCTGGGAATGGTAATCTAGGTAGGAAGATAAAGAGACCTAATACTCGAAATAAATTCAATATTATTTATTTATTTAACTAGGTACAAGCTATCCTCAGCGGGACTATCCATAGAGACAATCGGTAGTGCAAGGGATATATGCAAATAATAGCAGGATTAGTAGGTTGGATTTGTTGTTGAATAGTAGGGAAGCAGCAGAAACGATATTAAGCCTTGCTAGGTAGTAGCTAGCGAATTAGTTAGAGTTAGCATAATCAAACTGTAATAATATCTAATATCAAATGAATGGATAAGGTACTGAGAATACTACTACTGCTAGTATCGATGTAGATTAGAAATAGGTTATCTTGATATTGAAGATAATCAATTAGATTTATTAGGATTTTATGAAAGCATTGCGGAAAAGTGATACCGAGAATATTCAACCGCTGATTGCTTTGCTGTATGATATGTTCCTGCATCGATTCGGTGTCAAGAAAATAGCTGAAAAGAAACTTATGGATTTGCTTATTCAACTACGAAAAGCAGCAGAGAACAATCAGAAAATTAGAGTGTTTTCGAGAATACTTGGTAAGAAGAATAA
>Ga0302271_10003375_pt1 | contig 13533 bp, 14 predicted proteins | sample III_Bog_N1_1_FD_198767 | JGI IMG/M metagenome (GOLD analysis project Ga0302271, IMG submission 198767) | Peat permafrost microbial communities from Stordalen Mire near Abisko, Sweden - III_Bog_N1_1 | ecosystem: Environmental > Terrestrial > Soil > Wetlands > Peat | place: Sweden: Abisko... | reverse complement strand
TTTTAGTTTGAGTTACATTCTCATAAATTCTGCATAATGCTGTAGTGTTCTGAGGAACCTTCAATATTTCAGATAATCCCATTCCAATCCATTCACTCTGATTATAACCACGAATTTTATATTTTTTGGGATGAAGAGGAACAGGTATAATAAGATCTACAGATGCAAAATCGAGAGAATCCAGCAAATCAAGCCCAGCATACTTACCTAAAATAAATCCGATTTCTTTATTCCCTTTATATTTAAGACTATGCAACAATTTTTGAAAAGGAGATCCCTTCCGAAAAAAGAAAAAGGCTGTTGCGCGATAAATGGGGACTTTACCCCAGAAACGCTTCTCAACAGGGTTATCAATAAGTAAATGATAATTAGTTTTGGGTATGTTATGCAAACAATTTAAACATAAATGTTGTTCGGATTTCAACAAATTCTCACCACAAACCAAACATAAATTGGGATAAATCAAATTTAGAAGATCAATAAATGGATTCTGTTTTTTCATAACCTGCAACATTTAGGCAGTGGATAATCTAAAAAGAAGAAGAGATCACATTCCATACTTTTGGTTCGAAAATTAGCAAACCAATAATAACAGAGATAATAGCACAAAGCAGGACTGCACCGGCAGCAATATCTTTTGCCTTACCAGCCAAAGGATGAAGATCGGGAGATGCCAAATCAACCACATTTTCTATAGCTGTGTTCATCATTTCTGCTCCAAAAACCAATCCAATACAGAGCAGACATACAATCCACTCCATTATACTTATTTTAAAAACAATCCCGAAGATCAAAACTAATGCAGCAACAACAATATGAATTTGCATATTAGTCTCCGACGAGAAAACAACTTTTATTCCACGTGCCGCATAGACAAAACTTTGTATCCGCTTTTTCATAAGTGTACTTTAAAATATTAATACGCAAATAACGTAAATAATTCGCAAAAATCAATCTTATTTCGAATAAAAAAATCCGCCAGACATAGTTGTTTGGCGGATTTTTTATAATTGTATAGTGAGATTACGCTTTTACACGCTCAACATAAGAACCATTACGGGTATCTACTTTTATTGTTTCACCTTCGTTTATAAATAATGGGACACGAACGGTAGCACCAGTTTCCACTGTCGCTGGTTTAGTGGCATTCGTAGCTGTATCACCTTTCAACCCCGGCTCAGTATAAGTAATCAATAGTACAACCTGCACAGGAAGATCAACAAAAAGAATAGTCTCGGATTTAGCATGAAGTACAACTTCACAAATCATGCCTTCTTTTAGAAAGTCAACACCATTTATTATTTCCTTATTTACAGAAACTTGTTCGTAAGTTTCATTATTCATAAAGTTATAACCCATATCGTCTTGATAAAGGTATTGATATTCCCGACGTTCAATACGTATTTCCTCAACACGCACTCCAGAGTTAAATGTTTTTTCAAACGTTCTGCCAGTAATAACATTTTTCATTTTAGTACGTACAAAAGCCGGACCTTTACCTGGTTTTACATGAAGAAACTCTGTTATAACGTAATATTGACCATCAATATCAAGGCACATTCCATTTTTAATATCCGCTGTAGTAGCCATAAGATTTTCGTTGTTATTTATTTAAGGCGCAAAAATACAATTTTTATTCTAAATATCAAAATAAATTGAATTCCAATGATTTATAAAAAAGCCTCTACCTGTTTGGCAGAGGCTTTTTTATCATTTTTGGTTTTACCTATTTATCTTTTTTATTTTTCGTTCCGCTTCTGAACATTATAATAAATCTTCATTTGATTACCCAATATCTTGGTAAATCCTTTGACATCATCAGCACTCCACGCACGATTAACTTCGCCATATTCACCAAAATCAGTTTTCATTAAATCGAACGGACTTTCCACACCAACCAGGGTATAGCTGCGAGGCCGAAGTTTTACGATAACGGTTCCGGTCACATTTTGTTGAGAACTTTGTAAGAACTGCTCAATATCACGCATGACAGGTTCCAGATACTCGGCTTCATGAAGAAACATTCCATACCAGTTACCCAATTGATCTTTCCAATATTGTTGCCATTTGGTGAGCGTATGCTTTTCAAGCATCTTGTGAGCATTAATTATCAACAAAGGTGCAGCAGCTTCAAATCCAACGCGACCTTTAATACCTATGATCGTATCGCCAATATGCATGTCACGACCGATACCATATTTATTAGCAATATCTTCCAACTGATTAATCAATATCACCTTATTGTCATTTTTCTGACCATTTACCGCACAGATTTCTCCATTCTGAAATTCGAGGGTCACAGTTTCCTCTCCTTGTTTTTCAATCTGGCTTGGATATGCTTCTTCCGGTAATGTCTGCTCCGATTTCAGAGTTTCTTTACCACCGATACTAGTTCCCCACAATCCTTTATTAATGGAATATTCCATTTTTTTGAAATCGGCCTTAAACCCATGTTCTTTCAAATAGTTGATTTCATACTCGCGTGTCAAAACCATATCACGTGTTGGAGTCAATATTTTAATTTCAGGAGCCAACACATCAAAAGTAAGGTCAAAACGAACCTGATCATTTCCCGCACCTGTACTACCGTGTGCAACATAATCGGCTCCGATCTCTTTAGCGTAATTGATAATGGCAATTGCTTGAAAGATGCGTTCCGAGCTAACTGAAATAGGATAGGTTCCATTACGAAGTACATTACCAAAAACCATATACTTGATACTTTTTTCGTAGTACTCCTGAGTTACATCCAATGCCACATGACTTACAGCACCCAATCGGAATGCTTTATCTTCAATCACTTTCAACTCTTCTTCACTGAAACCACCGGTATTAGCTACCGCAGTGTGTACTTCATAACCTTTTTCTTCGGCTAAATATTTTGCACAAAACGAAGTGTCCAACCCTCCACTAAATGCTAAAACAACTTTTTCTTTCATTTTCTCTTTATCTAAAAGTCTAAGGTATCGGATCAGCTATTTATATAAACCCACTGATTCTACTACCCCCCCTGTTTGATTAATCTTTTTATTTATCCTTATCGTCTTTTGCCGGATCAAATAACATTCCCGTACAAAGACAGTGCTTACGATTAGTTCGTTGAAGAATATCGTAGTTTACGCAGCTCTGACAACCCTTCCAAAAAGCAGCATCATCTGTTAGTTCCGAAAATGTTACAGGTTTATAGCCCAACTCCGAATTTATTTTCATAACAGCCAAGCCAGTCGTCAATCCAAAAATTTTAGCATCCGGATAGCGTTGGCGTGAAAGCTCAAAAGCCTTGCGTTTAATCCTTTTAGCTAAACCATGTCCGCGAAACTTATCCACAACTATTAATCCGGAATTAGCAACAAATTTTTTATTGCCCCAAGTTTCAATGTAACAAAATCCAGCAAATTCCTCTCCTGCTAAAGCTATGATAGCTTTTCCTTCTTTCATTTTTTGCTCGATATACTCGGGCGAGCGTCTGGCAATTCCTGTTCCACGAACTTTGGCCGCAACTGCAATAGTGGTCAAAATGGTATCAACATAACCTAAAAAACGCTCATCAGCAATTTGTACCGTTATCTCTCCAACGGCAATCTCTTTGTCCATATTCAATTTTGAATGAGTTCAATTTAACTTCACAAAGTGTCAACTTCGTAAAGTTTTCCACTTCATTTCCTATTTATTCCTTTTCTGAAAAGGTAATATTCATCATTTCGAGAATTTCATCCCGGGTTACACCCTCACGGGGAATCACTAAAATAGTATCGTCACCAGCTATTGTTCCCAACACATGGTCGGTAGCTTTGTTATCAATATCCCAGGCAATAGCACTGGCATATCCCGGTTTTGTCTTTACCACACCTAACTGCCCAGAAAACTCCATGCTTAATACAGCTCCATGAGAAATTAATGTGTTGACAGTTCCTGTAGTAGGAAGAGGCTTATTGTACGAAGGTAAAATGTACTTATAAGCTCCATTCGACAAAGGTGTTTTGGCAACTTTCAGTAATTTCAAATCACGTGATAATGTTGCCTGCGTGACTTCGCACTGTCGTTCACTTAGAATCTTTAGCAACTCTTCCTGACTACCAACTAAAGTAGACCGAAGAATTTCCGAAATAATCTGTAAACGGTTTCGTTTGTTCTTCATAAATGCATAATTATTTAGATATACCGCAAAAGTACTAACTATTTTGCATATACCACCATATTCAATCATAAATATTCTAATTTAACTGAATAACATGATTAAATATGAACATTCTGCATATTTATGAGAATATTAGAAGAGTATATATATTCTTTATAGTGTGTTTTTATGCAGAAAGTCTGCGAAACGAACAAAATAAATTATATCAAAGAGGTCGGTCTATACAGACTCAGACAAGTATAAAGATAGAACCAAAACGTAGGAGAGAATCGATTTCGCATATAGAATAATTAATTGAAGTCCGTTATTCATTATTTCTATCTTATACTGTATCTTTGCAGGTCATAAAAAAGCAAACAAAACCAATGACTAAATGCGGGAATTAAGCTGCAAATCAAGTTTCAATACACAAAAAACATGTCCAAACAGGGAAATATCATAATAAAAGGAGCCCGGGTTCACAACCTGAAAAATATTGATGTCGAAATTCCACGAAATAAACTGGTGGTCATAACCGGGCTTTCCGGTTCCGGGAAATCATCATTGGCATTTGACACACTTTATGCCGAAGGGCAACGCCGCTACGTAGAAAGTTTATCGGCTTATGCGCGTCAGTTTTTGGGACGTATGAGCAAACCGGAAGTAGACTATATTAAAGGTATACCACCGGCAATTGCCATAGAACAAAAAGTAAATTCACGTAATCCCCGTTCGACGGTTGGAACCTCTACCGAAATTTACGAATATATAAAACTATTGTACGCTCGTATAGGTAGAACCTATTCACCCATCTCGGGCGATGAAGTACGAAAACATGAAGCTCAGGATGTTGTAGATGCAGCCATGGAGTTGACAGAAGGTACAAAATTGATGGTATTAACTCCTGTCGTTCCAAGCAGCGACCGCACGATGAATGAACAACTACAAAGTTTACTTCTGCAAGGTTTCACCCGGGTGGACATTCAGGGAGAGACCTGCTCAATTTCGGATATAATAAAAAACAATGCGGAGAATAACACCGACGAAGTCTATTTGCTTATTGACCGACTGGTGGTGGAACATACACAAACTGCTATCAGCCGACTGACCGACTCCATAGAAACTGCTTTCTCGGAAGGAAATGGCGTTTGCATACTGAAAGTAATTGCGGGCGATGAAACAAAGATGCTTTATTTCTCCAAAAAATTTGAAGCAGACGGCATGGTATTCGAAACTCCGACTGTGCACACTTTTAGTTTCAACAGTCCCATTGGCGCATGCCCCGTATGCGAAGGATTCGGACGTGTAATTGGTATTGATGAAGATCTCGTTGTCCCAAACAAAACACTATCCATCTTTGAAGATGCCGTTGTGTGTTGGAGAGGCGAAGTGATGAGCGAATGGAAAAACAAGTTGATTCATACTGCAACCAAATTCAATTTTCCCATTCATAAACCTTATTATGAACTAACCGACGATCAACGACAGTTACTTTGGACCGGGAACAAATATTTTGAAGGACTGAATGCATTTTTCAAGCATTTGGAATCCAACCAATACAAAATTCAATACCGGGTTATGCTGGCACGTTACCGGGGGAAAACCATTTGTCCGGAATGTAATGGCAGTCGGTTGAAAAAAGAAGCATCCTATATTCGTATTGCCGGTAAATCTATTTCAGAATTAGTGCTTATGTCCATTGTTACATTGAATGATTTCTTTGAAAACATTCAGTTGGATGAACAAGATGCTGCAGTTGCTAAACGTTTACTGCTTGAAATCAACAACCGAATCCATTTTTTACTCGATGTAGGATTAGGATATCTCACTCTTAACCGACTATCGAACTCCCTTTCGGGTGGTGAAAGTCAGCGCATCAATCTGGCCACTTCGTTGGGAAGCAGCTTAGTTGGCTCTTTGTATATTCTGGACGAACCAAGCATTGGTTTACATTCGCGCGACACCTATTTATTGATCAAAGTATTGAAACAACTCCGCGATCTGGGAAACACGGTAGTAGTAGTGGAACACGATGAAGAGATTATGCGCGCAGCCGATTATCTGATTGATATCGGCCCTAATGCCGGCCGACTGGGTGGAAAAGTTGTTTTTCAGGGTGTACCTGCCCTGACTGCATCAGCGAAAAGCAAAGCGGCTACAGCGGAGATTGAGAATTCCTATACATTAAAATACTTATTGGGACTGGAAAAAATTGATATTCCCGTTCAACGCCGGAAATGGAATAACTATATTGAAGTTATCGGAGCCCGCGAAAACAACCTGAAGGGAATTAATGTCAAGTTTCCATTAAATGTAATGACAGTGGTTACCGGCGTGAGTGGCTCGGGAAAGTCATCGCTGGTCAAAACAGTTTTTTATGCTGCGCTGAAAAAGCATTATGGTGGTGTAGCCGATCGTACAGGACAGTTTGGAACTTTGAAAGGCAGTATGCATCTGGCCAAGGACATCGAGTTTGTTGATCAGAACCCTATCGGTCGTTCTTCGCGCTCCAACCCGGTGACTTATATAAAAGCGTACGACGAAATTCGTAAATTATTTGCCGATCAGCAACTTTCCAAACAAATGAATTACACGGCTTCGTTCTTTTCGTTTAATACCGAAGGCGGACGATGCGAAGAATGTCTGGGTGAAGGAACGGTAACAGTGGAAATGCAGTTTATGGCCGACCTGGTACTGGAGTGCGAACATTGCCACGGGAAACGTTTCAAACAAGATATCCTGGAAGTGATGTACAAGGGGGTGAATATATTCGATGTCCTGGAAATGACCGTAAATCAGGCTATCGAATTTTTCTCGGCACAAACCGGAAATACCGAAAAGAAAATTGTAAAACGGTTGAAACCGCTGCAAGACGTTGGGGTTGGATATGTAAAACTAGGACAATCATCCAGCACGCTGTCAGGTGGTGAAAGCCAACGTGTAAAGCTGGCTTCATTTTTGGCGAATGAAAAACCTGAACCGACTATTTTTGTGTTCGACGAACCAACTACCGGTTTACATTTTCACGACATTAAAACATTAATGAAAGCTTTTGATGCACTTATTGCCAAAGGACATACGGTTATCATTATCGAACATAATATTGAAGTAATTAAATGTGCCGACCATATTATTGATATTGGTCCCGAAGGTGGCGACAAAGGAGGAAATCTGGTATTTGAAGGAACTCCCGAAGACATTATTCACTGTGAAGCATCGTATACCGGAAAGTTTTTGAAAGAAAAGCTGGAAGCGTAACAGAAACCCCAATACATTGACGATTGACAATGGGTTGTAAAGACAAAGAAGGTGGAACCAAACGATTCCACCTTCTTTGTGTCTTATGTCTGATAATTCAGACTAAGTGTAATCTGCGAAACTCCTTTTTAGAATTTATAATTCAGAGCCAGCGATATCGTGCGCAATTTCTGAGGAGTTACCGTGCTCCATCCACTATAATATTTTTTGTTACCAATATTATCAGCTTTCAGAGTAATACTATAATTGTCTGCACTATATGAAATCATTGCATTGAAGATAGTATAACTTGGTAGGGTGAAGCTTCCGGTAGTGTTGCGATTCAGCGTGTTATACTTACTGGCATAATTGCTGCCGAAACCAATACCCCAACCTTTCAGTGCATCAAACTCCGGTTTATAACTGATCCAGAGATTAAACAAATCGGCAGGTCCCGACTCTTCGGTCCGGAGACCCAGGTATCCGCCATCGGCTGCATCTTTGGTCACTTTGTTATCGTTATGACTATAACCCGTGATAATGTTCAGTCCATCTATCGGGTTGGCAATAAGACTGATTTCAACACCTTTGCTTTCCACCTCTCCGTCCTGAATTACATTATTCACATTATTAGGGTCGGTCATCGATTTGTCCGACACCAAAATATTATAGTAGCTGGCAGTAAGGGAAAGTCGGTCTTTATACAGATTGGTCTTCACTCCCACTTCCCATTGGTTAGCCCGTTCTGGTTTCAGTATTTTAGTGGTTGCATTTTGTCCGTTTACATCCGAAACCTCCACCGGGTCAAGGTTCGTAAAGCCATTCATATAGTTTCCGAATACAGACACTTTATCCAATAAAGGCTGATAAACAAGACCAAGTTTGTGCGAAGCAGTTGTTTGGCTTTTGGTATTTTCGGTACTGGTTCCGCTAAAGTTATCTACACGCAGACCCACCAATGCCGAAAGCTGCGGAGTAAAATTGAGAACATCCGAGACATATCCGCTCCATATTTTAGTTGTTGCGCTTGACACCGCTTCTTGTGAACTTACCAACAAAGCATCGACGCCCTGTGTAGTGAGTACTCCTGTATCGGTTTGGTTCTTGAGCGAAACAGTACCATCGCCAACCCATCCCGTGCTGTTGTTTTGAATTTCTTTTTGCAAATAATCCACTCCTACCACTACCCTATTGCGGAACTGGCCAAACTTATGATCGCCCATGAAGTTTTGTTGCACATCCATCGTATTGGTTTGACCGTTTCTTTTCGAAATATACCGAATAAAATCACTTCCGTTTGCCAAATCCCAAAGGTATTGGTAGTAACCGTCGGTTTTGGTACTTCCGGTTGATAAGATCGTCTGTGAGTTCCAGCCATTCCCAATCTTGTACAAAGCCTGCGACTGTATTCCGAAAGTAGGATTCTGAATGGTGAGCGAATTACTGGTGTAAGACTTTTTGTAATTGTTTTCAAACAAACTCATGTCGGAAAACGACAAAGTACTGTAACGACTCAAGAAGAGCATGGGCACATTGGCTTTTTCTCCTGATTTGTACTCCGTATTAATCAGGAAAGTCAGTCTGTCAGATGCTTTGAATTTAAAACTCGGGGCGATGAAAAAAGATTTTGTAGTTCCGGCATCCTGAAAAGAGTTTTCGGAATGATAAGCAGCATTGATACGAAGAGAGACTTTCGGACTCAACGGAGTATTAATATCTGCTGTTACCCGTTGCAAATCATAACTTCCGGTAATGTAACCCAACTCGCCTCCAAAAGTATCATACGGTTTTTTGGTATTAATATTAATAAGCCCGCCATAATAAATCAGGTTACCGCCGTACAGTGTTCCCGAAGGGCCTTTGATAACTTCGATGTTCTCAATATTGGCAGGATCCAATGCACCATTGTTTATATTGGCTACTCCGTTTACAATAGTAGGTTGCAACGAAAAACCCCTCATGCTATAATACTCGGCTCCATCGGTTCCACGTCCTGTGCTTTCCCACAGGCGGGTGATACCGGTTGCATTACTCAAAGCACTGTTCAGGTTAGTTACCACCTGTTCTTTTAGCAATGCTTTGGGAATGGTATTGTAAACCTGTGGGTTTTCCATATCGGTCAGTGGCAACTTAGCAACCAACTGACTCGTCTTTTCGGAAAACGGATTACGCTTATGCGCCACGACTTCCACTTCCTTCAATTTCTTTGAATCTTCGGCCAGAATCACATCGTCCACCACTGTTTGAACCCCATTGGTGAGTTCTACAGTTTTTTGTTGAGTTTGTAAGCCTATATAACTATATAAAACAGTGTACTTACCGCTTTTCAGATGTTGAAGCAGATACTCACCACTTCCATCGGATGTGGTAGCTTTGTCTGTACCCTTCACTATTACGGAAACATGTTCAGCCGGTTGCCCGTCATGCGTAAGAATCCGTCCCCGGAATGAGGAGTTCTGAGCTTGTAGAAAAAAGCTCCCTATTAAAAAGAATAAAATTAGTCTGATTGATTTCATTATTATTTACTAAGATGATTAATGAGTGCAAAAGTACCAGACCAGAAAGAAAAGAGCAATCACATAAAATAGGCAAAAAAGTATATAAAATACCCTATTTTGATGATAGAATAAGTAAAAGAAGGAGGGAATAATACGAATAACAGGTGAAATAATGTAATAATGAATCATTATTGCCCGGTAAACTTTATAAATCAAGTTTTTGTAAGAGATTTCTCACTTCGTTCGAAATGACAATCAATGTTTTATGTTTGGGGATGGGGTAGGTTGGCGGCTACGCCGCCAACCTACCCCATCCCTTACAAAGAGAATGTAATAATCTTTCATTCTGAACGAAGTGAAGAATCTACTGTTTTTTACCGGACAGTAATATTGAATATATCAACAGTTCCGTTTTTTTAATTACCGAGACAAAGCGTTGCCTTCTTAGAATGTAAAAAGGTCGGATTAAAAAATCCGACCTGACAATATATATTGGAAAATACTATGTTGATATCAATTTCACGAACAAATAATATCGGCATATAAACCGGCCAATCGTTTGCGAAGAAATAATACTGCATAATGTTTTCGGGATAACAAGGTATTTACTCTAACTCCGGTTGCCTCGGCAATGTCCTTCACCGGAATATCATCCAATTCTGTGAGCTCAAATATCTCACGTTGTTCCGGCGGAAGCTCCGAAAGTGCGCTTTCCAATTCAACCCAAACCAGCGAACGCAGGTATTCCGTCTCGGGCGAGGGCACAGTTTCTCCATTAGAAAATAAAATTTCCGAAAAATCACTCAACACATCGCTGTCGCTTTCATCGTCGGGATAAAAAGGCAATTCATCTTCTTTCTTTTTAATGCCTGCGTTGATAATTGTATTCCGTGCAACCTTGTACAGCCATGCCGATACGTGTTCAATCGGGTTCATGGTGGTATTGACGGTTTTCAGTAATTGATAAAACACATCTTGCAGAATATCTTCCGCATCTTTTTTACTCGCTACCCGTTTGGATATAAACGATTTCAACTGCGGTTGATGTTCTGCAATCAGTTCTTTGATATTTTCCGGTGTTGGTTCGGTTGCCACCTTATAATTCTTTTTCAGGTTTTTCGGCATCGAAAAAATCGGATCTGAAATCGTGTCCGTGGTGATGCCTGTGGTGTACGAACTCTTTACGTTCTTCGGGTGTCATTTTCATCCATTTTTCACGGATAGCATTGTGTTGGGAATGCATTCCCATACCCATGAATCGGCCACCAATGCCTCCAAAAAGCAGACGGGCAAGAACAAACAATCCTAAAGCTTGCCAGAAATTGATGAACGCAAGTCTGAAAATAGCGGGAACAAGCAGATTCCACAAAACCATAATGATTATGCTAAGACCAAGTATCATTGCCAGCATTAAAGCTATACGTTTAATTATATGAGTTTTCATATTTGTTTTTATTTAAAATTATTATTTTCTTTGTAAGATTACTAAACTGTTTTTAAGGACTTTACAGCCAATTCTTTTATTTGTCCTGTTCCATAACACAGTTTGTTCCTGAGGGGGGATACCCAACTGAATAAACAAACTAAACACATCGCAACAAGCGCCACAATCATCTCGGGCTCTGAGAAATTCAAAACGAGTCATCTTATCTTGATTTTGTATCAACCCGCTGAACGAATTCAAGCGCATTAAACCGACAAGCATTAATGCAATCGCCACAACCGGTGCAGTTATCGGGATTTTTCAGTTCTATGTGCGTCCCTTTTTCATCCTTAACCAGATCGAGCACATTATGATTACATTTTTTCAGGCAACTCCGGCATCTGGTGCAATTTTTCTCCAGCACATGCACAATCCTGTTTCTTCTATGTTTCTTTCTGTGTAATTTGCCGCCAATCAGCAGCAAGAGCAAAATTACCAAACTAATATAAACTATAGTCATTTACTTCTCCCTAAAATATTAAATTCTTCACTTTTGATTCTTTTGAGATCGATCTCTACTTAGGAAGACAAATGAAACAGAGAAATATTTTAGAGAAATGAAAAAAAATGATTTTTATTTATATTTTCTGAATCACTGTTGTCCGGTAAACTTCATATATCAAGTTTTTGTAAAAGATTTCTCACTTCGTTCGAAATGACAATCAATGTTTTATTTGTAGGAGATGGGGTCTGTTGGCGGCTACGCCGCCAACAGACCCCATCTCCTACAAATAGAATGTAATAACCTGTCATTCTGAGCAAAGTGCAGAATCTACTATTTATTACCGGACAACAATGATTTGATTTATATTTTCTGAATCAAAAACCATCAGAGACCAAGAAGGTTCGGTTTTTCAATCTGACCCGAAAACATTATTTTTTTGTATTTAATCAGGACTACAATATCCGCGCGACCGGGGAAAGCAGGACATTGGGAAAGCGAGAGGGGATAGAAATCAGAAAGGTGTGGATTGTACCCGCACAGGTCCGGTTGTTATAGAATAATTGAGTTGCTTGTTTACCGGAAGATTTACTCCAACCTGAACACCCTTTTGAACGGCGCAGGAAGACAACAAAATCAATAAAGAGACTAATACCAACATGGGTAGATTACAGCGTTTTCTCATTTTATTCCGACCATTAAAAGCTTAATTAGTTACAAGTTAATAGTTACGAGTTACAAGACTGTTTATCTGAATTTTGCTTTCAGATTACAGATCATTAAATATTATTCCTTATCAGTATATAAAACGAGAGGGAAAAACAATTTATTACTTGCATTCGGTTCAAAGCCCAAGAAGTTATAAATAATTGGCTTTGCAGGCCCGTATTTATAAATTAATGAAAGTTCGAAAGAAAGATTCACATTAAGTAGTTACAAGAAAATAGTTACGAGTTACAAAACAAGGCTATTTTATCTGAATATAGCCTCAAAAAAGCACATCACTAATTATTATTGATTACATAAATGATACTTTGAATTGTCTATTTAGGCAAAGGAGCCAAACAAACCTGCGACTTTTTCATCCCAGCAGTTGCCGCCACACATTACAGAGAGCATCGAAGCTGATACCAGCATTGGCAGGGCTTGAGCTGGACAATGATACATACCTGATTCCCGGTTTACGGTCGAAATACTTATTAAACAGGGCTTCCGATTTTGCTCCGTTGAATCCTATCACTTTTATATTCTTATGCGTTGCTATAAAACTATCCAGATCGTTGGGCTCTTCGTTTTCGATGGCACTGTCCAAACTACCCTTGCGGCTGGCTTTGTGTACTACATCCCAAACGCCAATGCCTGTTTTCTTCAAAAGCTCTTTTTTGTCGGAATAGGTGAGTGGCAATTCATTGTTTGTGATGGTTGCAATGATTTTCCAGAAACGGTTTCGGGGATTTCCGTAATACTCCGCCAGTGCCAGCGATTTGTCACTGGGCATGGTTCCCAAAATAAGAATAGTTGTTTTCGGATCCACAATAGGGTCGAAAGATTGTTTTATATCCATTGGAGTTGCAAAATCAATTAAGAAGGGCAAATATAGCAAATTTATTCCGGCAGGTGGAAGTAACAGATATCGAATATTTTTTAGACTAAAGATTTACTTTCAAAAAGAATCCCCTGTTGAAAACTAACTTTCAACAGGGGACCATCCGCAGATTAAAGAAGATTAAAGAACGAATGTTTTTCTTGCAAGCAT
>Ga0302271_10003374_pt1 | contig 13535 bp, 12 predicted proteins | sample III_Bog_N1_1_FD_198767 | JGI IMG/M metagenome (GOLD analysis project Ga0302271, IMG submission 198767) | Peat permafrost microbial communities from Stordalen Mire near Abisko, Sweden - III_Bog_N1_1 | ecosystem: Environmental > Terrestrial > Soil > Wetlands > Peat | place: Sweden: Abisko... | reverse complement strand
CCGTTTTTCCTTCAGTATTCATGTAACTAATAGTATCACTAATTAATCCAGTATTGGTAATATAAGTTTTACCATTAGCATCCATTTGTGTATCTAAGTTTCCAATTTTTCCTTGTAGTTGTTCTACTACACCAGTTAGTTCTTTCTTTTGTTCTGTTGATAAATTTTCTTGTGCTGATAAATTATTATAGGTAGCATATAAACTTTGAACTGTTTCCATATATTTATTATATTCTTCTGTATTTGCTTCGGTATTAGTTCTATGTTCAACTTGTGCTTTTGTTTCTTCTTTTATTTTATTAACCATATCAATATTAGCAATTTGTTGTTCCGCTTCTGCTAAAGTATCTGTACTAATACCAGCTTTTTTCATAACGTCGGAATATTCATCTACTTGTTTATTTAGTCCACTTAAAATGTCTCTTAATTGTTGTGCTTCGGTTAATCCATTTTGACCAACTATTTTAGTTTCGCTTGCGTTATTTAATTTATCTTGCGTTTCTTTTTTTAAATTCATTAGTCTTTCTAATTCAGCTTGGTCTTTTTTAATTTTATCTAAATTAGTTGAGGCACCTTTTGTATCACCATTTTTAAGACTCTCATTTACACCATCTAGTGCAGTTTTTAGGTCATTAGATTGCTTTGCTAAACTTGCTTCATGTTGTTGGTATGAAACCATACCGTATACTACCATTGCTAATGCACCTGCTAAAGCTGATAATAATAAACCTAAAGGCGTTAACATAAAAGCAACTGCTGATGCTGTAGCGCCTTTTATACTAGTTCCGACTAAACCAAATGCAGTAGCTAATCCCGTTGCTCCATCTTCTAAAGCAATCATTCCTGATGCTATTCCCATAAATTTAGTTAGTCCAGTTACGATTCCACCCTCAGTAGTTAATAACATTAATTCTTTATTAATTTTAGATAATTTAGTCATGACTAGAACTAATGAACCTATTGTTGCTATATATGCTATTGTTTTTCCATCAACATTTGATAATACATTTACTAGTTGAGTTGCTTCTGTAACAAAATATTTTAAAGAATCAGAAGACATTATTTTTTCATATAGTCCTTCAAATGACCTTTTTAAATCATTTACTTTTGCGTCTAATGAACCATTGTAGGCTTCGTCCATCATTTTCTTTGCAGAGCCAGCAGATTCTCCTACTTGTTTTTGATGGATATTCAAAGTATCCATATTTTCCATTAATCCCATTAATGTTTCTCTTTGCCTTGTGCATTTACTTTTATTTATAAACGTTACTTTATAAATGTGATTATTTAATCACCACTCTCTTTCAAGACGTTAATAAGACTATTTCTTCACCTTCATCTATTTATTTAATTAAATAATGTTAAGGGCATATCTTTTCCACTATCAATAACTTATAGTGTACTCCCTGTCGGGATAGTCGTTCAACACATTCCTATTCGGAACTTCGCTACCAAATTTCCATTATATTATTTATTTTATTAAATAATCAACCACTTAGGATTTAACCATATAGTCATACCTTACGTTTTTAATAGTTTCCCACATTCACACTTGCCCATATTTCATAGCTATGTTGTAGTGTAAGGTCTTTAGGGTTTACTGGTTTTAGATATGTGTCCTATGCACATTTCTGTACATACGGGGCAGATTTACCCGCTAAAGCTTGAATTCCAGCCAAATAATCAACTTGGCTTAGTTGTCCACTTTTAAATTTTGTCATAAATTGTTGCAAAACATCATCAAATTCTTTAAATTGTCCTTTATTAGTTCTAATTGATATTCCGATACGATTCATTGCTAATTCTGTATCATTAATTGATTTCCCTTCATCATCTAATCGACCAAGTTTGATGTTACTATATCGTGAGTAGATTGTTTTAAAACTTTCACCTCATTTATATATTCATATAGGCTCGTTAACTCCTATACCGTTCTCTAATGAACTGCTTATGATTTCCCATAAGATTAGACTATATCACTCTCCTAGATTTAATAGGAGACTCACCATTTCCATTCACTTGAATGTACTCCATTACTGGATAGTCGTTAGGCTTTTATGATTAAAATTACTTTTAATTAATTTAGCACGGTAGGTTAGCATATTACTTTAGCAACTTAGCCTTCCCCGTATTAAGCGAGTTATTCGAAATGGATTACTCCATTAAGCCACAAGTTTGTAGTTTATGGTTTCGGCACTTTTTCTTGTTTTTTCTGATACTGTCGTAATATATGCTACAAGATTACCTAATGGTGTTCCTGCTTCTTGGGCACTAAAAGCAGTTCTTTGTATTGCAGATGCTATTTCTTTAAATGAACTAGCCGAAACATTATCCATTTTAGATATCATATCTACAACGCCTTGCATACTTTCACCTGTCATATTAAAGGCATTTTTAATAGCAATTAATTGTTGAGTTACTTCTTCCGTAGACTGTCCAGAAACTTTAGAACCTATAATAGATGAAGACATCAGAGCTTCTCCTTCTTTTCCATCTATACCAGCTCTAGTAATTTCTTCCATACCTGTCATCATTTCAGTATTAGTAGTATGTAATTCCGCTCCTAATTGTTTATATTGAGTTACCATTCCACTAATTTCAGATTTAGACTTTCCTGTAATCATTTGCATATTTGTGAGAGACTTATTCATGGTTAAAGTGTATTCACTAGCATCTTTAAACTGATTTGCTATACCCCATATAACTTGTTGGATTCCATAAAACATTCCAATTTTACTTAAAAAATTAGTCATATTCCCGAAGAATCCGTTACTATTTATTCCTTTTAATGAATTATCTAATTGTTTAGTTTCATTATTAGTTTGTTCCATAGAAGTTTTTACAGTACCTAAACTATTTTTTATCCCTGTAAAATTAACTCCATCTACTTGTTTTAGTTCTGCTAATAATTTTTTTAACTCTTGTTCTGTAGATTCTATAAATCCACTGGGTAATTTCTCTGCAAAAGTTTGTTTCATTTTCTCTACTTTTATATGAGCTTCTTCTATTTGCTTGGTCAGATTAGATACAGTAGTTTCCCTACTAGTACTAGTTCCGATAGAACTTAATGCACTATTAATTTCTTTTAAAGTTGACGCACTTTTAGTCATTTGTTCTAATTTACTAATTTCAGAATTACTAATTATTCCATTTGATTTAAGAACATTAATTGATTGATACGCCTGTTCTTGCTTTTGTAATAATTCTTGTTCTTGTTGTAATTGTTTTACATTATCAGAATCACCTTTAACTTGTCTTTTTTGGTCTGATTCAACTAATTTATTACTTAATTCAACTTCTTTTTGTAATTGTTGAATACGTTCCTGTTCTTGCTTTTGTAGATTTTGTTCTTCTACTTCTAATATTTTTACTTGGTTTAATAAATTTTTTAATTCATTATCAGAACCTATATTAGTTGTTGAAAGTCCATTTTGTAAATCCCCAATTTTATCTTTGTTTATGACTCCATTAGAAGACATCTTGTTTAATTTTTCTTGCGCATTTGCTATATCATTTAAAGCTTTTGTAATTTTGGTATAATTAGTAATTATAGTAGGTGCAATATCTGATTTAGTACCATCCTTATTTAACATATCAATTTCTTTTCTTACTTGTCCAATACCTTGTGCTATTTCAGAAAAAGCTTTTATACTTCCATCTTTATAAGTGGTTATTGATTGTTTTTGTAATTCTCCATTAAGATTACCCATGCTTTCAACTGCACTATTTATTGTTTTATCTATATCTCCTAATGATATATTCCCCCCTAAACTAGATTTGAATTTACTAGCTAAAGAAGTTAAAGTTTCTAATTGTCTTGCTACATTTGAGTCTTTAATATTAATATCTAAATCTATTTTTGTATTATTTAATGTTTCTATTAGAGTTTTTAGTTTACCATCTATATCTTTAGCACTCTCTAACTGTACTCCGAGTCTAATAGAGTTTTTATATTCAGCCATTTATTCAATTCCTCCCTTTTTTTGCAATAAAAAAGAGAGTGTATAATAAATACGCTCCCTTACTTTTTGGATTTTTTAGTATATTGTCTTTTAGGTTTATTTTCTTTTTTCATTTTATCAAATATATTTTGTTGAAATTCTTCTGTAACTTCTTTATCACCTTGTTGTAATTTAATTAGTTTTTCTTGGTCTAATCCTAAATCGGCTAAAGTTTTATTAATATTTATATTTGATTTAAAAGCTTCTTTCATTTCTATTAATTTATTATTCATAATATCTAATTTCCTTATATCGTTTAATCTTAAATCCTGTGTTATTTCTAACATAATATCCATTAATGTATTAATAACTAATTTAAAATCTCCATCTGAATAATTTAATATATTATCAAGTTCAATATCATCAATACTATTCCAATATATTCTATCTTCAACATTTGTTAAATCTATTAACATCTCTCTAGCTATTTTAACTGTATTATTTATTTGAATATCCGACATACCATCTTCTTGTACAGTATTTGAATTATCTCTAATCATTTGAGATATTTTATCATAACTATTTTTTATATGTTGTGGATTATATACTTCTAACTCTCCAAATTTAGCTTTTAATTTATTTTTAATATATTTCTCTTCTAATTTAATCATGTAATTTTCTCTCCTTTTATATTGCTTGATTTAATTTAGCATTATCTTGAATTTCTTTTATTTGTTCTTCTGTAAGGTCGGAGGTAAATTTAAATCTATGACCTTTATAGTGTGTTCTTTCACCTCGACAAACTCTTGAAATTCCATTCCTATTTAATATCTCATCAAATATATTTACACTTTTTCTTTCATATTCTGCTGAATTTTTAATTATTATTCCATTATCTATACATATTATTTCTTTACCTAACTTAATGCTACTTAATAAACCTGCTTTTTGTCCACTTCTTTTCATTTCTTCTTTTGGATTATAATAGCATAAACTCATCTCAGATGCTTGTTTTATATAAGTTCTTACTGCACCTGTCCCTAAATTAGTTAAAATTACAATATCATTAATTGTCATATTAGGATTTTCATTTTTTATTTGTGATATATATTGAATAATATCCTTACATGCATATTCATGACATTTTAACCAATCAATCTTACTCAAATCAAATAGTTCATTCAGTCTACTATTTAAAATATGTTCTTTTATCCATTCTAATTCAGATTTTCTACAATCTATAATAATGTAATTTTCTTCTTTGATTCCATTAGCTAATGCTAGTGCTTTCTTTAATCTATCATTTTCTTGTTCTTCTTTGAGATTTTTTGACCTTATATTTTGGAATCCTTCTTCATAATGTTGGTTTCCATGTATTTCCATTAAAATATTATAATCATTTATGTGGAAATCGTATCTTTTGTCACCACATATTTTAATATTTTTATGGCTAATATCCTTTGACCAATTAAATGTATTTTCTTTTATAAAATTAACAGATAATTGTTGTAAAACATTAAACATAAATTTTTCGCCATATGAGTTTCCCTTGTTATAACAATTTGGGCACTTAAATCCATCTCTATTTATAATGTGATTTTCAGTTCTTTCATACGTATGGTCACAATTTTTGCATTTAATTTTATATCCTTTATGATTAGCTTTTCCAATCCTTAATTGTTTTAATATTATACCTTTTCCAAAATCATCTTTTATAATTTTGTCAATATTAAATCTATATTCCTTTATATATTTCCCAAACATAGCACCAAGTTGACATTTTTTCAAATTTCCACTTAAAATATCTATTGTTAAATTATTATATTCTAATGTAATTTTTTTATTATATTCTGTTATTTTCATATACCCTTGAATTTTATCATAAATAAAATAAAAATAGTAGTCTTTTGTATTTGACCAATCTATTCCCTGTTTAATTTTAGGTAAATTTTCTAAAAATACTTTTTTACACTTTCCATTTTCAATTAATTCTTTATTCTCTTCTTTAAACTTTTCAATAATATTTAAATATTCATCATTTTTCATAATAAATTCCTCCGATACATATTTAATTTATTTCCGAATTATTTAAAAATAGAAACAGGGAGTTCGGATACTCCTTTTCGATACGGTTTATAACTCCTTATCTAGTTCCTACAATATATATTATAAAGTATTTCTACTATTATAACCATAACTAAAACGCCCTAACATTCCTCAATAACTTCCATAGTGAATCTTTTATTCCCATCTCCAACCTTAAAAATTACATTTATTCTACTCTTATCTTCAATGCCATAATCTATGTATACACAACTTATAAAATCTTTTTCTAACCGCCCAACATCAACCCCATATACATCAAAGAACTTATGTATATCATCTAATATATGAGTCTCATTTGGGTTATCAGTATTTACTGCTACTCGGTTATATTGATTTTCAATCATAAAATCCATGAAATTTAGTAGTTCCCCGTTCCTATTTAATAAATCATAATCTTTAATTTCCTCATATTCAATAACTCGTCCATTTGTTGAATAATATCTCATTTCCATTTCACATCTCTCCCTCATAATTGTTAGGTAAGCTGGATTGTTTTACCTTTACCTTATGAATATAATAATAGTCCTTTAAAAGTATAATGTCAATACTTTAATTGAATATTTTTTATATATTTTTTACATATTTATATTCCTTCTATTGAATATTTTTTATATATAATGTATAATAATCATGAGGTGATTATGTCATGGCAAAATTAAAAGTAAATAATTTGTTAGATAAATATAAGCTTAATCAAAAGGATTTATCTATAAGTACTGGAATAAATAAAAATACCGTTAGTAAATATTGTTCAAATACTTTTGAAAAAATAGATAAAGTTCATATTGATATGCTATGTAAATATTTTAAATGTACCCCTAATGATATATTTGAAATAGATGATACCGTTAAAATTAAACCTGCACAAATAATATATTATGATGATAAAACTGATACTTTCACTTATAGTGAAATTACACCTTTAGCAGAAGTTCAATCATCTAAAAAACAAATAGTCATAAGGGATGATGTAGATGAAAATACTATATGGACTAATAACTTTAATGAATTTTTAAAATATGCAAAAGAAAAGGGCGTAGATATAACTCCAATAGAAAACTCAGCAAAACTTAAACAAAAAGAATTTCAAAGTTATATTGAAGCAGAAAAAATAAATGAACCTTTATCACAAGAATATCTTACCGATGAACCATATTATACAGAAGAATTCGAAGACCCTATTAAGTCTTTGACTAAAGAAGAGCGTGAGGAATATACAAAAATAGTAAATGGATATCAAATTAGGTTTGATTCTGAATTAGAAACCGATAAATTAGTTTCAAAATTTATAGATAAACTAATAGAATTTTTTACATCTTCTTTTCAATTAGATACATCTATTAAACAAGTTCTTACAAAATATGAAGGTCATGATTATTTTACAACTAATATAAAAGTTGATAAATTCTATCAAATTTTATATCGTTTTTTCACTTACTATCCTGACGATAAAGGATTTGTAAAAACCTTAGTCAACATTAGATATATTTATAGCAATGGTGGTCTTGATAAATTATCCGATGAAGAACTAAATGATATTCAAAGAACTCTTAACCACTATCTTAAAAATGACTTAAATATAAATACTGATAAAAACAAAGACTAGATATTTAATTTATTATCTAGTCTTACATATTTCACTCAGTTTAAATTTCTTATTTCATTAATATTAACTAATATCAAATCCCTTTGATTTCAACATACCTAAAATTTCATTAATCGCTCTACCACTTGCTACATATTCTTCTTGTATATTTCCTATAGCATCATATTCAATTCCTCCACGAGAATATCCTTCTCCATTCGCAAATGCTTCGGCAATTTCAGATAGTGTTCTGCTTTCTCCAACCCAATTTGATTGGCTATGCATCTCATCAGAAATATAAATTTCTATATAATATTCTCCACCTTTATTCTGAACTGGTTTTATAATAGCTGAATTTAATAATTCCTGCGTACGGTTGTAAACCGAAGGTGTATAAGAATTGTAAATATTTGTCAATATATATAGCCTTATTGCTTGTTGAATTTTAATTGCTTCTTGTTCTAGCGATTGAATTACTTGTTTTTCTAAATTTGCATAAAATGCTTCTATTGAATTAAAATCTGCCATTATATATATTCTCTCCTTATTGGTTTTATTTTAACTTATTCTCAGTTTAAATACTCAAGAATGGACACCAAGATAGATGTCCATATGTTCAATATTTAATTATTATTTTAATTTGTTATTATGCTACAACTATTCCTGTAACAATGTTTGAGTCACCTGCATGGATTCCACCCACAACATTTAATTTAAAGTCATAAGTTCCACTAGCTAAATTTATAATTTGTTTAGCTACATCTGTAGTGCTAATTGCAGTTGCTATTCTAGTACTTGTTCCTGTAGTTGCTACTGGACAATCTATCCAAACAGTATCAGATGTTAACTTATATTTAGCAGTAATACTAGTTGCGTCACTAGAAACTGAGAATGTTAAATCAGCTTTTCCAGCAACAGTACTTGTAGCTGTTAAATTACTAATTGGTGCTAAAACTGGGTCAAAAATAGAATCATAATCTTCTATTAACATATAGCCCATATTGTCTTCATCATCTGGTTTAATAATTGTATATTCTAAAGCTGTATTTGAAGCGTCAACTTCAGATTTTGTTGCCATTGTAAATTTACCTGTTGGTAAAGCTTTAGGAAATACCATTTTTAAAGTTTCTTTCTTCTTTGTTCCAGTATCTAATAAGAAAGTTTCGCAAACTAGTCTAACTCCTGATGGATAACTCTCAGCATCAATATTAATTGTTCTAGCATTAGCAGATGTCTTATAATCATAAGATTCTACGACTACAACTTCATTTAACTTAACTCCTGCTGTTAATATTGTGATAGTTCTGTTATCTGAGCCAATAGTATAACCTGTTGTCAATGCTAAATCTATTCCTTTATAAGACAACTTTAAATTAGCAGGTGTTAATGGAACTTTAGGTAATATTATTGTGGCTGTTGCTCCATCTATAGCTATTTTTAATTTATTTCTTGTAGTATAACCTACATTTTCACCAGTAACTATTGAAGTTCCTAATTGAGTTGCAATATTTTCTATATCCATAACTGGATTTGCAGTTTTTACAGTAACTTTTCTACCACTTGAAAGTACACATATTACAGGATTTCCTTGTCCTCCTCTAACTTCTTTTGTTGTGACATCAAATTCTAAATCAGCAGTTGTTAAATCTTCTTCTGTCATAAGATGTAAACCAGTCTCATTATCAAAAACATGGACATTCATTACGTCAGCTAATATTCTTTTTCCAAATTGTATTGCCATAATTTATATCATTCCTTTCTTTTTTAATTAATTTTATATATAACAAAAAAGCTACTTAAATTAATAAGTGGCTTTTAAAATTATTCTAATGCTTGCATATTTTTTATTATTGTATCATCTGCATCTTTCCACAAACTATCTTCTGGATTCTTATATAATTCTGGGAATATTGAATCAGTATAATTGATTTTAGGTAATGATTTAGCACCTTTTTCATCGCATACTTTTCTCCAAGCATTAACATCTTCTACTGCTCTATTTTTAATAATCCTATGATAATCTGATTCTAATTGTAATAAATTATAGTTATCTCTTATGTAATCATAATTTATTTGCTTATCACAACTTACTATATTTATTTTTTCCCATTCACCAAAGTTCTTATTTTGTTTTGCTCTTGCTTTCTTTGCTTTCTCAGCCCAAAAAGCCACATCATCATCTTCATATATAGTAGGTTCAAACATTAAATTTTGTTTTAAAATTATATGTCTAATCTTGTTAAAATTCCAATCAGTTATAATAGGTATTCCATTTTCATTTACAAAAAGATATCTTTGTTCTTCTTGATTAAAAGCTACTTGTAAAACTTGTCCTCTTGTTATTATGCTAAATAATTTAATAAAATCCTTACTTGCTAAATCAAAAAACTTATCAATTGCTTCTTTTCCATCAGGATATTTATTATTATTAAGTGAACCCATATGATTAGTTAATGCGGTTAGCAATATTGACTGCTCATCTTCATCTACTTTATAATGTTCTGCTGATAATACTATAAAATTTGCGTATTTATAAAACTCTTTTCTATCTTTAATTTTAATAGGATATAATAACAAATTATCTTCAAAAACACAAGGTTTATCTAATAATATATCATCAATATCATAATCTTTATAAATATTCACGACTATCAACTCCATAATGTTTTTTTAAATAATTAACATTGTCCAATAAATCACTTGCTAATGACCTACTGGTATATAGTAGCAAGTTTCCAACATTTTCCTCATTTAATGCAATATCTGTATATGATTTTCTACTTACATTTCCTACATCAGTGATTCTAGCAAATTTTAATTCATTATCAATAAGATTAGCTATGCTAGAACTTCTATCTCTTCCATTTGCTAATTCTTGAATATTAGTACCTTTACATAAAATACGTATAGAAATAAATACGTCGTCTAATAAATCACTATTTCCAACTTTAGCACTAGTAAAAGTAACTAAAACTACTGGTATTTCAGATGATATTACTTGGTCATATTTTCTTCTAAATAAAAATACACCATGTAAATTATCTATATCATCTTTATCTTGTATTTTATCACCATCAAAGATACTATATGGATTCTCAGGCATATCTTTTTCTAAAGGCGATGAGTAAGGGTAGTAAATTAGCTTAAATAGATTTTCATTAGAAATTATAAATTTTTTTATAAATGATTTAAAGACTTGAAAATTATCTAATTCTGCATTATCCATACCCTAAACACCTCCTAATAATTTAATATCTTGTGATAAAATTACTCTTTTATTTACATCTAGACTATCCTTAACAGTCAAACTAACACTTGATATAGTTGTAGATTTATTTCTAATTTGAATACTAGCATCTGATTTAACAGTTATTGCCAATAGTCCTTTATCAATTAATGCTTGTCCATTAGCATCAAATGAATATTCAATCTTTAATGAAGAATCTATAACTCCATTAATAGTTTTAGTACAAACTAAGGTACTAGCTGAATTGTAATTTAGATTTAATCCATTACTCCAACTGTTATTATATGAAACCACATTTTGACTTGTTTTAGCAATTACAGTTAAGTTTAATTCAGAACTAACATTACCAATAGTTGCAGTTATTATAGCATTACCTATTTTTATAGCACTTACAATTCCTTTATCAGATACAGTAACAATAGTTTCATCACTACTTGAATATGTAATATTAGGATTAGTAATTATAACTCCATTGTCTTTAACGGTTGTAGAAATTTGATATGTACCAGTTTCTTGTAATGATTCTGTATTAGAATTTAACATAATACTATAAGCATGTTTGCCATTTGCAATTTCCAATTCTACATCGTCTATTTCTGGATTTATATTATCTTCACCTAATAATATAGTTATCAAACCTTTATCTACGGTATAATCAGTTTTAGTAGCTTTCCATGCTTGTCCATTGATTATAAATCTTTGTCCTCGATATATTTTTTTTGTAGAATTAGTAAATGGAACTTTTACTCTGAGCATATCATCTCCCTCAGTAATTCCTGCAACTTCTGATTTGAGTCCTAGTGTAAATCTTGGGTTATTAACTACTACACTTAGCATGGAATAAAGTTCTCCATCAACTATGTATTTTAATATATGATTACATTCAGTAGAATCTGCAAAGGGCAAATCTGTAAAATTCTGTACATCTGTAACAAGATAAGTTTTATCGCAATAACCATAATAAATATAATCTCCACGTTCAACAGTAATTACTTTAGGTGAATAATATATTTTCTTTTCTTTAACTATTGCATCATTATCAATTACTTTTGTGTCTATTGAAATATCATTGATACCATATCTTTTCAAAACTCCTGAATAAAATAATGGACTTATCTTAAATTTATCATGACTTGGTATAGCTAAATATTCTTTATCTTCAACTACCCAGTATTGAGTTAAATCTTTTGCAAATTCTAGTGAAATAATAGAAAGTAATTCAATATTAGAATTAGGCAATGTAGTTATCCACTTTTCATCACCATTTTTGTCGTTATTATTTGAAACGTCCAATAAAACGCATTCTCCATTAATATTATTATTGTATTTATCTTTATATTTTGTTTTGTTCAATGCATTATCAAAATATAATTGATAATCACTTAAATATTGACCATAAATATCATCTGTACTATTTGTGCTTGAACTTAAATTCCTTTTTCTTAATTTATTTATACTAGTCATAATCGCACCTACTACATAAAATCTTCAACAGTAGATGTTTGATTATTATAAGCTATAATATAATTTGTTAAATCATTTTTAACACTTGTTTTAAGTGCTAATAAATCATTGCCTAAATTTCCACGTACCACTTTATAATCTTTATCCCCTAGTTGTTTAATTAATTTGTCTTCTTCTTGAATTTTTCCACACAAATGATGATAATATGATGCTGATGCTATTATGTATTTTTCTCTATGATTTAAATTTTCCTTAAATTCACCTTCAAACACAAATAGTACTACAACTTTATCATTAGCTTTGAAATTATAATTTACTATACCAGTATTTATTAAATCTTCTACTGTATATTTAAAATCATTTATCTCTATATCATTTACATATAATATAATTTCATGTTTTACTATATCTAACATATTAGATAAATCAATTATTAAACTATTTCTATCTTTGCTAATTATAAAATCAACTTCTGTTTGTGTATAAGGTATATTATCTTCTAAATTTTTTCTGCATGAGGCAAAGTCTACTGTTGCTCCAGTTAATATCATATCACTTATCATATCTAATGCTATATCAGTATCTATTTTCCCTGATTTATATAAATCTGATTGCCTCATTTCCAATTGCATAAGTTTTGATATTTCTGAAAAAGGTGTTGCCATTTTAAATCACCTTCCTTTTAATTAAATAATTTATAATTTTCAATTGCTTCTTTAAACATGTCTTGATTATTTGTAAGAGTTTCTAGGTATGTCATTTTAGCATAATCAGTAAACTCATTTTTTTTTGCTAATTCTATAGCCCTATCTAGTATTAAACTTTTGTATGCTTTATTTGATTCTTTTATTAGTGCCTCAAATGTATCATATTTGACTTCTTTTAACATAAAATCTATATTGCCATCTATTAACATTTCTTCACTATATAATTTTTCAATTTTTAATATTTTAAGAATATCTTCTAAAGTATACTCATCTGAATTTACGTCTATTGGAATTAAAATATAGTCTTCTAACATTCCTATATGCAATGATTTCATAGCCTTTAATTCTTTATAAGTCATATATTCAACATCTCCATAAACCATTTCATAATGTTGCATGGTTTTAGGACAATCATATGTTACAGTTGTATTTCCTGCATTACAATACATTAATATAGGTAAGTCATCTTTTATATTTCTTAACAT
>Ga0302271_10003373_pt1 | contig 13537 bp, 1 predicted proteins | sample III_Bog_N1_1_FD_198767 | JGI IMG/M metagenome (GOLD analysis project Ga0302271, IMG submission 198767) | Peat permafrost microbial communities from Stordalen Mire near Abisko, Sweden - III_Bog_N1_1 | ecosystem: Environmental > Terrestrial > Soil > Wetlands > Peat | place: Sweden: Abisko... | reverse complement strand
ATATAATCTCGGATGAGTCATTAATAAATATTTGTTTATCATTTATTGTGATATAATTTTGATAAAAAACTATTGGAATGGATTCGGAATCAGATTCGGAATCATTACTCAGTTGGATTTCATTAGCGCAATCAATGGTGCAGGTTGTGGTCGTATCAATAGAAATATTTTTTGAACCGTTAATAGAAACTACTAATTTACCATCCTGATAGCTATATATTTCTAGGGAACTGAAGTTTTTAATAGTTATGGTGTTATTTCCAAAAAACTGCAATACTCCATTTATATAGAAAATTTCCGGTAAACTGAAATCATTAATTTTAATACTAGAAACTCCATTAGTACTCAAATTTCTAAAGAAAATCTGCTTATTATCTAATATTTTTGTAATCTCATAATTTTCATACTTAATTATACTTTTCCTGTTTTGCTTAATTCTGCTATACTTAAATCCCTTATCTATCGCTAAACTCGCTATAATTAAAAACATCTCTTTTTCTACTCAATTCCAATTAATTTTCTATTAATATCTTTTACTAACTTTTTAGAAAGGTTCCTCGGAGATTCATTTAAAATTTTTTGGAAATTTTCAGGAAATTTTTTTATTTTTGAAAGTTTTCAGGAAGTTTTCAGGAAGTTTTCCTTTAATTTCTAATTTCAATACTGAAAATTCTAATTATATTTTACTAATTCTTAAAAAGGTTTTTAGAAGATTTTCTAGAGGTTTTTAGGAAGTTTTCTGGAAGTCTTCCATAAATTTCTAATTTCAATACTAAAAATCTAATTATATTTTACTAATTCTTAAAAAGGTTTTTAGAAGATTTTCTGGAGGTTTTCAAGAAGTTTTCAGGAAGTTTTCCTAAATTTCTAATTTTAATACTAAAAATTCTAATTATTTTTTTCTTTACTTAATTTTCTATTAATTTTTTTTTCAAAATTTGATATAATTTTTTTATAGCCGATTTAGCTTAGGGACAAAGCACTCCACTCGTAAAGGAAAGACATTGGTTTGATTCCAATAATTGGCATTCTACTTAAGATTTTCCTCTAATTTTTTTATTTTATTTTAAAAATTTTAACTTTTTTTATATTATTTTGTTTTTTTTATTTTTTTCTGATAACATATATTTTGTATACGGGGAGTAGCTCAGTCCGGTTAGAGTACTCGCTTTGGGAGCGAGGGGTCGTAGGTTCAAATCCTGCCTTCCCGACGTATTTTTAAAAATTTTTTTATTTTAAAATTTTATATTTCTTTTGATACTTTTGGGTAAAAAATATGGTATAGATTTATTAATTAAGGACTTTGGATGAAAATAAATTATAGATAATTGGAAAATCAAAGTCTAACAGGAAATTTTATGAAAAAAAGAACTTTAAAAATCCTAACTATTATTTTAATGGTGGTTATTGTATTTATTATATTAATTGTTTTTGATGGTTTACATAAGGGAATAGCTACTCAGGAAATGAGTTTAAACACATTGAAAAACATGATAAATAATCGATCCATAATTAATATAGAAATATATGGAAATATAGCAAAGGTAATTCACTTAGGTGATTCAAATTTACAGGGAAATGTTCATATGGTAGTTTTACCAAGCTACTATAATGACTGGATTCATGCCTGTATCAAGAGTGGAATTAAGGTTATAATTAAGGGAAATCAATCTCCTGTTTCAACAAAAGAACTTCTATTTTCCGTTACTCAGAGTTTAATGAGTGTTATATATTATCTAGTATTTATTCGATTTATTTTTAGTGGAAATATGTTAGGTGGAAAACAAAATGAACTTATAAAAACTAATGTTTCCTTCAATGATATCGCCGGAATGAAAAAAGAAAAGGAGGAAGTTATTGAATTAATTGATTTTTTGCGTAATAATGAAAAGTATAAAAACCTTGGATGTCGTATTCCAAAGGGATTACTTTTAAGTGGACCTCCCGGTAATGGAAAAACTTTATTCGCTAAAGCTATTGCGGGAGAATCCGGTGTAAATTTTATAGCAGCTTCCGCGGCCTCCTTTATTCAAATATATGTTGGAACTGGACCTAAGGCTATTAAGGAACTATTTGAAACCGCAAGAAAGAATGCTCCCTGTGTGATTTTTATTGATGAAATGGATTCCCTTGGACGAAGGGATGAACTTCGAGGCGGAGGTGGAGATTCAGAAACTTCTAAAACTATTAATCAGTTTTTGGCAGAAATGGATGGCGTTGTAGCCAATACTGGTATTTTAGTTATTGGTGCTACTAACAATCCAGATTCTATTGACCCAGCAGCTTTACGTTCCGGAAGATTTGATCGAACGGTCGTAGTATCTCATCCAGATTATTATGAGCGTTCCTTAGTTTTGCAATTATATTTGAATCGAACACCAAAGGATTATTCTGTCAATATAGATTTATTAGCAAAAAATACAGCTGGTTTGTCCCGTGCGGATTTAGAAAGTTTAGTAAATGAATCTAAAATTTTAGCCGTTAGAAATAACAGAAATTTCATTAATATTCAGGATTTGAGAAATTCCCTTGATCGAGTTTTATTTGGATTGCCGGGAACTATTATAGAAAAGGATAAGGAATTACGTAATACGGCCTATCATGAATCTGGACATGCTTTTATTCAGTATTTCTATCGTTCGGTTTTAAAGAAAATTTATAAATTAACAATTATTCCCCATGGTAAAGCTTTAGGATTTTTAATGCCGGAAAATAGTGATAAAAAGTCTATTACAAAGGCGCAAATTGAGGCGGATATTCAGGTTTGTTTAGCTGGTCGTTTAGCGGAGGAGATTTTTTTTGGTAGTGAGAATGTTACCTCTGGATGTTCTTCCGATCTATCTCAGGCTCGTAGTAAGGCAGAGCATTATGTTCTTTACGGTATGAGTAACTATGGTTTTTCAAGCACAACAAATGTTTCAGAAATTCGTTCGGAACAGGAAAAAACAAAAATTCAGGAAGAAGTTAAGATTCTAATTGATAAAATGGAAAATAAAACCCGCGAAATTATGTTGGAAAATAAAAATGTAATTGAAAAAATTGCTTTAAGGCTTTTAGAGGAAGAAACCTTAACAGGAGAGCAAATTTCCGATATTATTGAAAATAGAAAATTACTTCCAATGCTATTCTCTATATCTAAGGCGGTGAATTTGGATTTTCTTAGTATTATAAAATAAATTCATAATTTAAATTATTTTTTTTGTTAAAATTTAAGCAGTATAATTGTAAAGATAAGGATTGTTATATGTTACATTTCCGTTAGCATTATAAATATAAATATGATAGAAACCCAAAGTTGATACTAATTCAAGATTCCAATATGTTCCAGTTGAGTTTGTATTATCAAGATAGTAAGGGTAAAAATAAATTGATGCGAATGTATAATGTGCATATTGAGCAAGATAACTACTTCCAGCCATTACTAAAAGTTTAATTTCTTGTCTTGTGTCATGATATTTATCCATAAACGGTTTATCCATTTTAATCCATGAAATCTCTCCACTTCGTGCAGTAGAAAGAGCATATGCTGAACTATTAGATATAACATATCCATTGGCACTAGTAGAATAAAGACATGTGCATGCTATAGACATTCCAATACTATTTGTAAATAATAAATTAGTTATTCCACAGGTTATAATACCATCAAGATAAAGTATGCTATCATATACTTTTACATAATAATCAACACCATCCCAATAAAAATGAGATGGAAAAAAATAAAAAATACCTGATGAAGTTGGCATATTAGGAAAATCTATATATGCTGCATTTACAAAAACCGTTGAAGAAGAGCCGGCTGTTCTAAAAGTTGAGTTTAATGTATAAGCTCCTGTTGTTGAATAATAGAAAAAAGCAGCAACAGTTAGAGCCCTATTAACTGATGTAGAACAATAACCTCCACTAGCATACTTATTTAAATTCCCTCTTATATCAATGGAGACATCATAGTAGCCATAGCGATTTTTTTCATAGAAAGCATGGAAAACACATTCTTGTCCACTACTTACACTTATTAGATTTCCAGTAGTATTCCAAGTATAGAAATGGAAAACCTTATTATTCATACCACCGCCAGGAGCTTTATTAAGATCTAGATTGAATTTCATAGACCCGGAATTTAGATAAAAAATACCACTTTCTTTGGAAATGCTCATAGCAGTACCAGTTAAAGTACCATTGAAGCAAAGAGAAACAAAAGGAGAAAGACAAATAACATTATTATTATACAAAAAGAGATTTTCTGTGGTAGAGGAGATACCAGAATAGGAAAGACCAAGGGGAATATAAACGGAATTAGCAGCAAATAAATCAGATGCTAGAAGATTAGCAGAATAAAGGTATCGAGTAGGATCCGCAAGAGTTGTATCGAATTTATTTACAGTATAAGCAATAGAATTTATAGTTAGCTGCATGATACTAGAAGCAAAGGAAATAAGGGATTTACTAGAACCATAATAAGTAGAATTCTGATCTCCAGAGCCATTAAAAAAGGAAAGGAATTCAACACAATAGGATTTACCACTAGAATAAAGATAAAGATCGCTACCGGTTTTAGTCATTCGGAAGATAGAATCGGAGATACCAGAAATAGTAAAGTAATCATAAACATGATAATAAACAGAAGCAGAAATAGTTCCATAATAATCAGAAAACCCAGTAGAAGAGGAAGTAACTTTAATGGTATTTTTATTGGTTTGAGCAAGACCATTTAACATATTTTTCATAGTAAGGGAGGTAGAAGCAAGAAAATTAGTAATAAGCAAATCATTACCAACAAACTTAGTCAAAATAGGATTGTTAGCATAGATATAGGGGCATTTATTAGTAGGATAGTAGGTTACAGCAGTACCGGCACAGGCAACGGTAGTTGTGGAAAATAGAACATTAGCAGAATAACAATTAATAAGAGTTTCAAGGGTATAATCGAATAGAATACTATAGGCAGATCTAGAAACCGTGAGATTATTACCAGAAAGAGAAAGGGAAAAAGTATCCGTAGAAATAGAATAAAAGATCATCTTTACGGTGGAGTTATTGATATAACAAGAGTAGTTATTAGTAGAAACAAAATCAACTAAAACAGGGAAATTTGAAAAAACACCAGTCGAACTTGTAGAACCAGCAGGAAGGAAATAGGAATTATTATTAATTAAAGATGTTAGGGAAGTAGAAACCGTAGGAGTATAGGTAATACCATTAACTATAACGGTTCCATTAGTATTTAATTGTATTTGAGTAGAGCCATAGGCTGTAGTATTCTTAACTCCAGAGGATAGAAAGTCATAAAATGTAAAGGTTTGATTATTAGAGTTTTTGATAATGAGATTATTACCAACGGTGTAATAAACTAGATCAGAAGTAGTATTGTTTTTAACCCAGTTATAGGAAGAACCAATATAGGTAAGGTTAGAAATTCCCGATGTTGGAAGGGTAATACCATTAAGGGTAAAGGTAGAACCGGATTTTACAAGCGCTGGAATACCGGTAACTAAATTAGAGGACATGGTAATACCGAGATTTGAGGAAAGAAGGACAAAGAAACCATTGACGAGTTGGGCATCAAAACCAGAGATTTTCACAAGGGAATTTTGAGAACCACTAGGAATAAAGCTATAGTTTTGAGTGAAAAAGTCAGAGAAAAGGGCAGTGAAATTTTGATAGGGCGTGGAGTTAAAAAGGAAATTACCAAGGGAATCGGAGAAGGTAAAGTTTGTATAGGAAGTATTTTTGGTAGTGGAAGAGGTATAAAAATCAATAAGAGTCATGATAGTAGAAGTGAGTCCGTTGGAAATAAGAAGGTTTTTACCAGAATTTAAAGTAGAAAGAAGAATACCGGTGTTATTTAAAAATAAATTGGCATTGGAGGAGACCAAGGTATAGAAATTGTTATCAAGGGAAAGGGTATTGGAAGATGTGATAACCTGAGAGCCATTTAGAGTGATTAGAGATCCTAGGGTTCCATCGTAGTAGAAACGAACACCATTAAGACCGGTAGAATCGCAGGAAACAAAGACATTATTTTTATAGAGAAAAGTTCTATCGGAACAAACAACGTTAGCAGTATTTGTGAAATTTTTAGGAGTAATAAATAAATCCTCAATTTGAGATATTCCACTTAAAGTAACTCCATTTTTATCGTAAATATTCATAGAATTTCCATTAATATTCAAATTCGATGAATTGAGTTGTATTTTCGAGGAATAATTACTAAAATTAATGGTAGATGATCCAGATATATAATTATAAATAGTGAGGAATTTTGAGGTTGAAAGGTTTGTAACTAGGTAATCATTTCCGGAAACTAAACCGGTAATCAAATTAGGAAGTTGGTTGTCAAAAAAGGTAGCATTTTTTCCAAGAAAAGTCTGAAAAGAAGTAGCTAAAGTATAACTAGTTCCATTAACACTTAAGGTATTTGGAGAGGAAATTGTTAGTCCAGTTCCAACAACTGAAGTTAAATCCCCATCCATGAAAAACTTTATTTCATTGGCCCCAAATCCATTTACAAAAACATTATTTTTCTCGAGAAAAGCTCCATTATTGCTCAATAATCCAAATTTTGTTAATCCTGCTGGAATCACAAATAAATCCTCAATTTGAGAAATTCCTGTTTGAGAAACACCATTTTTATCGTAAATATTCATAGAATTTCCATTAATTTTTAGGTTCGATGAATTAAGCTGTATTTTTGAGGAATAATTTGTAGAATTAATGGTTGACCCGGATGATCCGGATATATAATTATAAATAGTGAGGAATTTTGAGGTTGAAAGGTTTGTAACTAGGTAATCATTTCCAGAAACTAAACCGGTAATCAAATTAGAAAGTTGGTTGTCAAAAAAGGTAGCATTTTTTCCAAGAAAAGTCTGAAAAGAATTAGCTAAAGTATAACTAGTTCCATTAACACTCAAAATATTTGGAGAGGAAATTGTTAGTCCAGTTCCAACAACTGAAGTTAAATCTCCATCTATGAAAAATTTCATTTCTCCAGATCCTGATCCTAATCCGTTTACAAAAACATTATTTTTCTCAAGAAAAGCTCCATTATTGCTTAATAATCCAAATTTTGTTAATCCTGCTGGAATCACAAATAAATCCTCAATTTGAGAAATTCCTGTTTGAGAAACACCATTTTTATCGTAAATATTCATAGAATTTCCATTAATTTTTAGGTTCGATGAATTAAGCTGTATTTTCGAGGAATAATTTGTAGAATTAATGGTTGACCCGGATGATCCAGATATATAATTATAAATAGTGAGAAATTTTGAGGTTGAAAGGTTTGTAACTAGGTAATCATTTCCAGAAACTAAACCGGTAATTAGATTAGGAAGTTGGTTGTCTAAAAAGGTAGCATTTTTTCCTAGGAAAGTTTGAAAAGAAGTAGCTAAAGTATAACTAGTTCCACTAACATTCAAAATATTTGGGGAGGAAATTGTTAGTCCAGTTCCAACAACCGAGGTTAAATCCCCATCCATGAAAAACTTTATTTCATTGGTCCCAAATCCGTTTACAAAAACATTATTCTTAGTTAAAAAAGCTCCATTATTGCTTAATAATCCAAATTTTGTTAATCCTGCTGGAACTACAAACAAATCCTCAATTTGAGATATTCCATTTAAAGTAGTTCCATTTTTATCGTAAATATTCATAGAATTTCCATTAATTTTCAGATTTGATGAATTAAGCTGTATTTTTGAGGAATAATTTGTAGAGTTAATAACACCCCCAGATATATAATTATAAATAGTGAGGAATTTTGAGGTTGAAAGGTTTGTAACTAGGTAATCATTACCAGAAACTAAACCGGTAATTAGATTAGGAAGTTGGTTGTCAAAAAAGGTAGCATTTTTTCCCAGAAAAGTCTGAAAAGAATTAGAAAGAGTATAATTAATTCCACTAACATTTAAGGTATTTGGAGAGGAAATTGTTAGTCCAGTTCCAACAACTGAAGTTAAATCCCCATCCATGAAAAACTTTATTTCATTGGCCCCAAATCCATTTACAAAAACATTATTCTTAGTTAAAAAAGCTCCATTATTGCTTAATAATCCAAATTTTGTTAACCCTGCTGGAACCACAAACAAATCCTCAATTTGAGATATTCCTGTTTGAGAAATTCCATTTTTATCGTAAATATTCATAGAATTTCCATTAACTATGATATTCGTAGGGTTTAATTGAATTTTTGAAGAATAATTTGTGGAATTTATAGAGGATCCTCCAGATATATAATTATAAATAGTAAGGAATTTTGAGGTTGAAAGGTTTGTAACTAGGTAATCATTTCCGGAAATTGAACCGGTAATCAAATTAGGAAGTTGGTTGTCTAAAAAGGTAGCATTTTTTCCCAGAAAAGTCTGAAAAGAATTAGAAAGAGTATAATTAATTCCACTAACATTCAAAATATTTGGGGAGGAAATTATTAAACCACCTGTTATTCCAGTTCCATCGATATAAAATTTCATTTCTCCTGATCCTGATCCTGATCCGTTTACAAAAACATTATTTTTCTCAAGAAAAGCTCCATTATTGCTCAATAATCCAAATTTTGTTAATCCCGCTGGAACCACAAATAGATCTTCAATTTGAGAAATTCCTGTTTGAGAAACACCATTTTTATCGTAAATATTCATAGAGTTTCCATTAATTTTCAGGTTTGATGAATTAAGCTGTATTGTCGAGGAATAATTTGTGGAATTAATTGCAGACCCTCCGGATATATAATTATAAATAGTAAGAAATTTTGAGTTAACTGGATTTACAACTAGAAAATCATTACTATTAAATTTTCCAAAAAGAGTATCGGGCAACTGATTATCCACAAAACTTCCGTTAGCACCTAAAAATAAAACAATTCCACTAACAGGAGTAGAAAATTCCGTAGAAATTTGAAATCCATTTAGAGTATAATTTCCAGGATAATCCTGAGTTTTTTGAATATTAATGCCGGTATTTATAGATCCATCAACATAAATATTGACCCCGTCGAAATTGGAAATTATAGAGTTATTGGGTGAAAATTCCTGGTAAAGAAGGATATTATTAGAGGAAATTTTCCTATAAATTTGGTTATTGCCAGGAATAAAATAACTTGAGGAAAACATCAAATCCGAAAGACCTTGGGTCGCCCCTAAGGCCGTAAAAGAGCTAGAATAAAAGGAATAAATAATACTATCAATGGATATTGTTCCATCGTTTTTAATAATTATAGCTCCAAAATTACTGGATAATCCACTTCCATCAAAATAATCCAGAAAAGTCAGCGTTTTATTAGTCAAAGAGGAGTCCAATTTCGTAATATTCAAATTATTATCGGTTTTAGAAAAACTCAAAAGACTAGAGGATTCATTGTGAAAAATCGATCCAGAAACCCCGGAAATTAGAAGGGTATTGTCGGAGTTTTCTGTGCCATTTATACTATAAATGCCATTATTTTTGGAAATATGAACAGAATTTAATGGAGTATTATCAAAAACCACCAATTTATCTAGGAAATTCACGGTCAAAGTAACACCATTTAAATTAGCTATCGAATCACATTCTAAACTATGAAAATAATTTCCATAGGAAATCCCCTTAGGAATAAAGAAATTTTCCAATCCGTTATTACCGAAAAGACTCAGATTGAGACTCAAATCAGAAGCTGAAAAAGTCTGTAAATTAAAGGATTTAGCGCTCCAAGACTGACCATTAATCTCAACTGCCCCACCTCCATTTGGAATAGTAATATATCCATAATTAGAACTCTTAGCACCTGTATTATCAAAGAAATTTAACAGAGTTAGTCGATCGGATTGATTAAATTCTGAACTATTCAAAAACCTATTGGAAAGTATCAAATCGGAGTTGTTTCTATTAAGAAAAATAAGGTCTCCCTGATTGTCTATCAATTTTCCCTGTTTTCCCAAAATATGATTAATTTGACCACTCTCAAGAGTCAATTCAAAAGTTGAGCTCTTCAAAATCGTACTTGTGATTTCTATAGGGTTTTCAGTGGTTCCACTGGTGGTTCCACTGGTGGTTCCACTGGTGGTTCCACTGGTGGTTCCACTGGTGGTTCCACTGGTGGTTCCACTGGTGGTTCCATCCAGAAATATATCTCCAAAAGAAAAATTAAAAAATGAATAATCAGAATTTTTATAGAGAGTTCCTGAGGCTCCGGTAATTGTCATTTTCGAGTCGCTAAATCCATCGGGAATGAAAAAACAATTATTAAAAATCTCCAAACCAGCGATATTTGTGCTAGAAATATTTGCTGAATCACCCCCCGCAATGTCCTTAAATTTATAGGTTATGCCATCAACCGAAACATCTCCATTATTGAAAATTTGGATTCCATAATTATCTTTATAATAGTTCAAAAAAGTCAATTTATTGCTATCGGAGGTCAAAGTATTATCCTGAGGATTTTTGGGATATATTATTTCCAGGTGATTTCCGTTTTTTCTATAGAAAAGATAGTTCGTAAAGTTAGAATTTATCGATCCATTTTCCAACAAAATATTATTGATTTCCCCTTTATTTAAAAGCACTCCATTGATAAAATAATCTAACCCCACGGAGGAAAAATCTAAATTAGAATTTGAAGTTCCATCAAGGTTCAGGATATCATCCCCTAGGTTCAAAACGTTATTAGAAACCACCGCAAACCCGTTGAGAACATTCAGAAAATTCCCGGTGGATCCCCCTGGAATAACAAAGGTTTTATTGAAAATATCCGAAACCGCAACATTATTTTTATCAAAAATTTTATAGGTTGCTCCATTTATTTCTATGGAGTCATTGTTCAAAACCACAAGTCCATAATCCGTTCTTTTTATAAAGAAATCTACTAATATAATGACCCCAGAGTTGGACATTATTTTCAAATCCTTTCCACTATCACTTCGAATAAGAAATTTTCCAGTATTATTTTTTATGAAAGGATCATCAGAATATATGATATAATTTTGGCTATCGTTTAGAGCTATAGAATTCGCATTAATATTATTATTATCTAGAGAAAAATCCAGTGGATTATTAAGAGGATCATCTTTTTTTATATGAAGATAAATCGAATTATTAGTTAAACTTGACAGGTTTAAACAGGTAGAATTTCCAAAAACCGTGAGAGTTGTTCCTAAAATATTTATCCAACTATTTACGTTGGTATTAGTGGTCCTTAAATAGTAGGATTCCGCTAGAATTTCACTCTCTTTTAGGGGCTCGAGATTAGAATTTAAGAGCTGCAAATCCTTGCCATTAATCTCCACGGAGTCTTTTTTTAAAAGGAAATCCGTTAGGGGAGTGGAGGTGTCAATCAGCATGGTTCCATATATACTATCAATCCGGTTGTAGCCGTTATTTTCAACAATTAAAAGGGAGGAGCCCTCCGTAGTTTTCAAAAAACTATTAACATTTCCGGTTACCAAAATATCGTCCACAAAATAATTACCATTTTCATATTTCACATTCAGTAAATAGTCCGAATAGGTTTGAATTATTTTTGATTCGGGAATCGTTGATTCCAGTAAAAATTTCCTATTTGTTGCGTTGAAAAACACATTAATTCCTATAGTATTAAGGGAATTTGTAAGAGTATTATCGGAAAAACCCGCTGGAAAAAACACACTAAAAATAGGCGTTGAATCAGTAAAAATTTTGTTATTTATGTCTAGACAATTATATATTTTCCCTCCAAATTTCACACTATTATTGGCTTCAATTTCGAAATCCTGATATATTGGATTGATAGCGGAGTCCGAAGAGTTTTTAATAAAATTTTTCAGCTCAAGACTGGAATTAGAGTCGATAAAATAGGCGGAATTACCCATAAAATAGGAAACAAGAGATTTACCGGATTTATTGGAAATAATCTCTGATTTTTCTCCTGGAATCCAACGATTTAGCACTCCTTTAACTAGAGCTATTCCGTTTAAATTAAAATCTGTAGAGCTTGCATCAATGATGTTTTGAGTTATAACACAGGGGGTCATTTCCTCAAAAAATATAGAATAATTTTCACTCAATTGGGCCAGTTGATTAGCTATAAAAATCGGAAAATTCGGTACCACACTAGAGGAAACAGAACCGGCGGGAATAAAGATTTCCTTGACAAAAAGATTGGTTTCTGGTATAATATTACCCAAAATATCCTTCCTAATTCCATAAAAATCAACTCCATTAACCCTAAGTTTTGTGCTATTTAAGGAAAAATTTAAAGTCATAGTCGTGAAATTTGTGTTTGTTAAATAATCGATTCCGATCGTTTCATTTGAATTGAAAAAATCCATAAAAACCATAGATCCATCCTTGGAATTAAACCTCAAATTCGAGAATTTTAAATTTTGAGAGTCAATTCCCCAAATTAATTCCTTGCTATCATTTTTCGAAAGATATTTTGAGTTATTAACAAAGTAGTTATTAAGTTGAAAATCTAGAGGAATATCATTAAATTTAAGATTACCATTATCTTGAATTAGGGTTGAAATTGTGCTTGGAACTTCCTCAAGATATAGGGATTTTGTCGGATTAAAATCAGAATCTAGAAACTCTGAAAGGAAAATATACCTATTAAATTTCACAATATTAGTATTTATTGGACGTAAAAAACTATGGGTTTGACACCCATCAGGAATTATTTCTATGGAGCTATTGCTTAAAAAATCAGGGCTTTCAAGACCATTCATCCTATTCAGATAAAAGATTTTATCTCCTATTTGAATATTTGGTGTAGACCCAGGACTGGTCCCGGAACTAGTTCTGTTATCAAAAATTATTAGGGAATCAAAATAATTAGCAGATCCATAATCATAAAGAGTTATAGTTTGTAAACTGTTAGTTTGTAAACTGTTAGTTTGTAAACTAGAATTTATATCGAAAAAACTAAAAACAAGATTGTTATTTTCTAATACGGCAATTAAATCCGTACCTAGATTATTTATGAAATCCTTAGAAATAAAGCTTCCACTGTTTTTTCCGAAAAATCGATTTAATTTTCCTGAAACTAAGGAAAAACCATTAATCATAACTCCATCCGATACATCATTTGATGTTTTATTTATAGATAAAAAGCTTGTAAATCCATCTAAATTAGAGTAGTCCGAAGTATCAATCAAAAATAGAGTATTATTGACAATATTATTAAAATTGATTAGATTATTTACTAGAAAAATTTTTGTATTAGTAGAAATATTATTGTAATTTGAACCCTCTGGAATGAAAATTGAATTTCCAAAAATTTCTGAAAAAGCAGAAAAATTTCCGTTTTTATCTACTATATTAAAGTCTATTCCATTGAAAACCAACTTACACATGGAGTTCTGAAAAACTATAGAAATCGGTACATCGTAGGAAGTATTTCTTCGATTATTACTATTAAAAAAATCCACAAATAGAATTTTTTTGCCCTCATGATATATTTCTAAATTTGAATTATTTTTCCTTGGAATCAAGCTATGGCCCGTGGAATTTTGAATCCAAAGAAGGTCGATGGACTGCTCTCCGGTTATAGATCCAATTCCATCGCTAAAACCCGGTATGTCCCCAATAA
>Ga0302271_10003369_pt1 | contig 13542 bp, 6 predicted proteins | sample III_Bog_N1_1_FD_198767 | JGI IMG/M metagenome (GOLD analysis project Ga0302271, IMG submission 198767) | Peat permafrost microbial communities from Stordalen Mire near Abisko, Sweden - III_Bog_N1_1 | ecosystem: Environmental > Terrestrial > Soil > Wetlands > Peat | place: Sweden: Abisko... | reverse complement strand
CCTTCTTTTCTTCATAATATCGCATGTGTGGGGAAGATTACGAATGATTTTAGTTTTCAAAAGGATCTTGAACTCCTTGTAGGCGCATATCTTGACTAAGATTACTTTTTAGTTGGCCTTTTTTTGATTGCTAGCTCTTACTCATTATGTTATTCTGAACCTTTTAGCAATTATGGGAGACTATGTTTCAAATGATACACACACAAAATATTGCAATAGATAACTAGATTACTAGTAATTAGCATAAAGAATTATTTTTAAGATAAATGATCATTTTTTTCAAATAAACGAAGTCAATATCGTATCAATATTATCAATTTTCTTGGTCAATGGGTGTACTCCTAATTAATATTCTTTATTTTGTGTAAAATGTGATGCTCTAATTCAATATTATTGAAACAAATTATTAATTTACTTTGTTTCTGAAAAAAAGATGTTTCTGTTTGTTTTAGATGGGTAATAGTTGTGGGGAGAGGGATAGAGAGGCTTTTTAAAGAAGCAAAACATAAATCTGATTCTCTTAATTCCTCAAAACAATTTTTGGTTATGCTGAAGTTTAAATATGAATAATTTTGTAATCGTACCCCCATTATTATTACATTTTTCCACCAAGTAAAACAAATCGTAAATAACAATCTGACAATCAATCATATAAATATTTCTGAAGATGAGTGCGATCTCTGATAAAATTGCAAGCGAAACCAAAAACTGCAGCTTTAGCCTTTAGACCATAGAGAAGTTTCTAGCCTTGATGGCAACCTAGATGACAGAATATTCTGATATCAGCTACAAAGCAAACGGGCCTTTCGCGCTAGTGCTCAAAGCTAAAAAGAATGAAATTGTAGAAGTGGCTCTGAAAGTACTTGAATACACTGATCACACAGATTGCTAGATTTAAGCAATGGAGAGAGAGTATGCCATAAGGAAATAACTTCCTTCTAGCGATTACTTTATGGCTATTTAGAATTAATTCTTCCTCACAGAAATGGATGAAAGTGCTGAAGAGGATAAAAGTGAGAATTCAAATACTGCTCGGAAGATATATTTTGTGTAGGAAATGGAAATCTGTCAAGGAAGCTTACACGATACCATTTAGCATTATTCAGAAAAAAATAAGGATCTCCCTTCTGAAACCTTTAAGGAGTTGCTAGCGATTCAAATACTTGACGCTGTGAACCTGCTGCATCAAAAGCACATAGCCCATGGAAATATCACAACGAGGCACTTCTTAGTCTCATCGAGCTATGACTATCCGGTCCTTTTGAAATTGTGTAATCTTCGGTTTATCTCTCCTATTAATCCTAGAAACCCAGAGAATTCGATATCCACAAATGAATCCCAGAACCAAATGGCTCATATGGATGAGATCTAAAGAGACTGCCTTGAATAAGATCTCTTTTCCTTAGGAAAAGTCCTCCTTCAGTTGGATAATATTGGCACTAATTTTGATTAATCGACAATCTCTAATATTGCCCTTGCTTAACCTGACTTAACAACCATGTTTGAAAACTAACAGCTCAATCAGAGTACTTTGCTTTAATAGATAGCATGTTCTTTGCTGAGTAAGTCAAGGGAAAATAGCAAAAGCGCTCGCTCGATGCTGCTGTTGCTTCTTGAGAAACAAACAGGGTCTTTGAATATACCCATATTTTCAGTCGTTTTGAAGAGCCATGTAGACTCTCTCTGTCTGCCAATTTCTTCTAAAAGGATAATGCTTGATTCCCTTGTAAAGTAAGTGAGTAAACAACACAAACTCCATAACATAGCCAGTTTGTTTAACGCCAAGGGATAAAGGAAAACCTAGTTAACTGCGGATTTACTCAAGAGCGCTTTAAGCATCATGCTTGAGTGGAAAGAGTTTAGTGAAGTATATGATGTCATAGGAGTTGGAGTTGGTGGAGTAGTCTTCGGAGTAGAAAATCTCATGGAAAAAAGGAAATCTGCTCTCAAACTCTCACTGTGCACCAACAAAGCAGAAATCATCAGAGAAATAGGCATTAGGAGAATTTGTTAAGCTCCTTACATTGTTAAATTCTACGGGTGCAAGTTCTTCAAAGATGCTAACGGTAATGAGTTTGTAGTCTAAGAGCAAGAGAAATGTAAGTATCCGCTTATCCATCATTTGGAATTGCAGAGATTGTATGGAGAATACTCAGATGAATAAAAGAATCTTTTGACCCTTCAAATCATTGATTCAGTTAGCTTCCTTCATGAGAATCGAATACTCCACAGAAACATCAAGCTAAACAGTTTTTTAATCACAGAAAGCGAATCAGGATAAGCAGTTGTTAAGTTAGGCAACTTCAGTCATGCGGTTCAATTACTGGATAACTTTAAAGAGATGTCAACTTTAAAAAAATAAATACTAAATCAGAAATATTAATCACCTGTGAATTGTATTTTGCAGAGGTATTACAGGAAATCTCCCTTGTATTTTGCATCTGAGAGATGGGAAAATTCTGATCTTTCTTCATATTCGACTGATAGCTTCTCAGTCGGACTATGTATCTTTCTCCTTGACAACTAGCTTGTCTGTTCAGAGGAACAACTTGCTCAAAAGTTTCTGTCAGTTCCCCTAGGATCTACTGAGATCTGCTTGGATATGAACCCTTAGATTAACACAAAAGCAGGTTTTATAAAAATTGCTGAACAGCTCCTTATGTTTTAGCCACAATAAAGAAAATATCTTAGGAATTTGGCTGAGAAGTTCACTACATCTTAGAAGGAAAACAAAGGAAATTCTAAGGATTAAGATGAGAATAATTTTCAATAGCAAATGATGCTAACAATAGAGGATCGCAAGGGATTAGATGAATTTAAATAAGCCCCCATGAGATTTGCTAGTCTTTACAGTATTTGTCTCAATCTCAATAAAATAAAGATTGGAGATACTGAGACAAAATCTCTCTTATATTTAATCAGTAATCTCCACAATCTGTCAATGATCTCCTTTAATTTTACAAGAAGTTTAAATTTGTCTTTTGGAGCTAAATCTCTTCTGTCTCCTTTGGCTAGGCTAGTCAATTTATCGAGTGTCTCACTCAGCCTCGATGAAAATTCGATTGGAGAGATAGGAGCTTAATCTCTGTTATCTCCTTTAGCGAATCTCTTTAAGCTCTCAAGCTTAACCCTAAATCTTTTTTACAACTAAATTGGACGCATAGGAGCGTAATCTCTGTTATCTCCTTTATCAAATCTCTTTAATCTCTCAAGCCTAACCTTAAATCTTTTTTACAATTAAATTGGACACAGAGGAGCGTAATCTCTGTTATCTCCTTTAGAGAATCTTTTTAATCTCTCAAGTCTTTACCTAGATCTTGGAAACAACTAAATTGGAGACATAGGAGCGTAATCTCTGTTATCCTCTTTAGCCAATCTCCTTAATCTCTCAAGCATAACCCTAAATCTTTTTTACAACTAAATTGGAGACATAGGAGCGTAATCTCTGTTATCTCCTTTAGCGAATCTCCTTAATCTCTCAAGTCTTTACCTTCATCTTGGAAACAACTAAATTAGAGAAATAGGAGCATAATCTCTGTTATCTCCTTTAGCCAATCTCCTTAATCTCTCAAGCATAGCCCTAAATCTAGGTAGCAACTAAATTAGAGAAATAGGAGCATAATCTTTGTTATCTCCTTTAGCCAATCTCCTTAATCTCTCAAGTCTAACCCTTGATCTTTAATACAACTAAATTGGAGACATAGGAGCATAATCTCTGTTATCTCCTTTAGCCAATCTCCTTAATCTCTCAAGCATAGCCCTAAATCTAGGTAGCAACTAAATTAGAGAAATAAGAGCATAATCTCTGTTATCTCCTTTAGCCAATCTTCTTAATCTCTCAAGCCTAACCCTTTTTGTTTAAGGCAACTAAATTGGAGACATAAGAGCATAATCTCTGTTATCTTCTTTAGGGAATCTCCTTAATCTCTCAAGCCTAACCCTAAATATTAATCGCAATCGAATCGGACACATAGGAGCGCAATCTTTGTTATCTTCTTTAGAAAATCTCCTTAATATCTCAAGCATAACCTTAAATCTATAGGGCAACTAAATTGGAAACAAAGGAGCGTAATCTCTGTTATCTCCTTTAGCGAATCTCCGAAATATCTCAAGCATAACCTTAAATCTATAGGGCAACTAAATTGGAGAAAAAGGAGCTTAATCTCTGTTATCTCCTTTAGAGAATCTCCTTAATCTCTCAAGCCTAACCATAAATCTAGATAGCAACTCAATTGGAGACATAGGAGCGTAATCTCTGTTATCTCCTCTAGCGAATCTCCTTAATCTCTCAAGCATAACCCTAAATCTATAAGAGAACTAAATTGGACACAAAGGAGCGCAATCTCTGTTATCTCCTTTAGCGAATCTCCTTAATCTCTCAAACTTAGCTCTAAATCTTTATAACAACTAAATTGGACACATAGGAGCGTAATCTCTGTTATCTCCTTTAGCGAATCTCCTTAATCTCTCAAGCCTAATGTTAAATCTATATAGCAACTAAATTGGAGACAAAGGAGCGTAATCTCTATTATTTCCTTTAGTCAATCTCCTTAATCTCTCAAGCCTAATCCTAAAACTTTTACACAACTAAATTGGACACACAGGAGCATAATCTCTGTTATGTCCTTTAGCGAATCTCCTTAATCTCTCAAGTTTAACCCTTGATCTTTAATACAACTAAATTGGAGATATAGGAGCGGAATCTCTGTTGTCTCCTTTAGAGAATCTCCTTAATCTCTCAAACATAGCTATAAATCTAGGTAGCAACTAAATTAGAGAAATAGGAGCATAATCTCTGTTATCTCCTTTAGCCAATCTCCATAATCTCTCAAGCCTAATGCTTAATCTTTATAGCAACTAAATTGGAGACATAGGAGCATAATCTCTGTTATCTTCTTTAAGGAATCTCTTTAATCTCTCAAGCCTCACCCTCGATCTTTTAAGCAACTAAATTGGAGATATAGGAGCAGAATCTCTGTTATCTCCTTTAGTGAATTTTCTTAATCTCTCAAGTCTAACCCTAAATTTAGATAGCAACTAAATTGGAGACATAGGAGCGTATTCTCTGTTATCTCCTTTAGAGAATCTCCTTAATTTCTCAAACCTAGCCCTAAATATTTAAGGCAATTAAATTGGAGACATAGGGGCCTATTCTCTTTTCTATTCCCTCTCCAACTTGATAATTCTTTCAAGTTTAGATTTGAAACTTAAAAGCAACTTCATATCTAAACAAGCAGAACACTTATTCAATTATTTCAACAACATTTAAATACTTTGAGTTTTGTATGATTGAATATGCATTTATTGCATATGTTTCTGTTATTTAAACATGGCAAACTAGCATCCCAAATTGTAAGGATCCATCATTGGAACCATTATCTTCTACTTCTTCACATTTTCATAATGATATTGTTTTTATTGAATATTTTTTAAATCAGAATAAGAGTATTTATTTCTTTTTCTTTAATAGTATTTATTTTTGCAATCCAAATCTGGTAAAAAAAAAGAGACTATTAAAGCTGCGTTACAGATCAGTGATTCTTAAACAATTTATTTCATTCTAATAAAACCATCATATGTCTCCAAAATCTTTTTGAAACTGCAGAAGGACTTACAGCAGTCACTGTGTCTTAATAGCATTTTAATATAACAGGGAGAATCAACAGAAAACTCAATTATCTGAAAATTAGAGCCAAAACAGTAAGAAGAACTACCTCAAGACTCATATCCAGAGCTATTAATAAAAATTCAATTATTAGAATTTATTATTCAATTTAAATTTGGGAAATGTTCAAACCAATTAAACAAATTTAAAATATGATAGTAATTCTTAAAAGATTCATCAAATCAATTTCAGTTGTTCTTAAAAAACACATAATTAATTCTATCACATCTTTTCATCAAACTCACTAACTGTTCTAATATCAGTAATTCTCATCATGTCATTTTAGTAATACATAGAAAGGAAGAATCGATAGGCTACTTTCGGGTCTATTTTTTTCGGATCTTCCAGCTCTACGATTGAGGAATAGTCAGGGAGAGAAGCGACTCTCAGAAACCTTTTATTGAGACAGATTCTGACTTCAAAACTGTGTTTACCTATCTCTTTATTCCCTGATTGCATTAAACTGCCCTTTATGTAGTTAGTAACACCACACCTATTAGACTTATCATAGTAGCACATGTCTCCGTCTTGTGCTTAACTATAATCTTTTTCTTTGTCTTTCACAAGGCCAAAGGAGAATTCATTATTACTAGCTCCTGGTCTCTATTCTAGTTCGATGTGCAAAATGTACTTCTTCAAAGGATTAAGAATAGGATCAATAAATACTTAATCCTAACAATAAGAATTTCCCTTTTTTTTGACTTAATAAATTGAATTGTCAACTTTGGTTATTTCCATATGCTGAGAAGTACCATAAGTGGATTTTATCAAAGAAATTTGGGAAGAGAGCTATTGCTGAAAGAAGTTGATACTTTTAAGACTTAAAGTTATTTCTTAGGCAATTCTATTAGGTTTATTAGACGAAAATTACTTTACATCATGCTAGTTGATAAGATTCAACATTACATTTCTGTTTTCTTCAGCTTTGTTCCACTTTTCTTTTATGAAGTCATCAAGATCCTTCTCAGCATTGTCTTTATCAGAAACTATCAATTACTTCAGCTTCTCTACTTCCGCAATTCTCATGTATCCTTCTAATAGTTCTTAACATACCTTCTCTTACTTTATTAATAACTGTTTGATTCTTTATTCTGCTGCTTGTACTTCTTTTTCAAAATCATCTCTCAGTTTCTTAAAATAAACATCCATTTCTTCTAGATTTTATTATTTGTAAGTATTCTTTAGCCATTCCTATAGCTCCTCATCTTACAGTGGAGGATAAGCTTCCAAGATATCGTAGTTATTAGCTTCTAAAACACTACTCATTGATACCAGATTAGATATTGGAATTTACTGTTTCTACACGCAATTAAAGCACACAACTCTATTTTTGGAATTACCATCTAGACAGATTAGCTCGCATGGAAATGTCGGGTGTTCTTTACACCTCCATTTTAGGGCTTACTTTTAAGGAGACTTAATAACTTCCATTTTCCTATTTTCTCTTTTGTTTTTTTTAATTTTATTTGATTTATTCCAAATGTATGCTCTTCTCTCAACAAATAAATCAATTTAAATCACACCAATTAAAGATCTAATCAATAAAAAATTATTCTAATTAGATGATTCAAAAAATCGATCAATTTGAGGCATTATTTCAAAAAACATCGGAATACGCAACTCTTTCAAACAAATTAACTTTTCAAGTTTTATTGATTCTTATCTGATCTCCAGAGAAAAACATCGAAAAGAGAATTTTTTGGATATTTTCAAATCTTTTAGATCTATTTTCTTATCTTTTTCTTGAGGATCTGAAAATGAAAAATCCAATCCACTGCTCTTCAACAAATGAATTAACCCACTCAAAATCCTTAAATAATAGGCCTAAAACACACAAATCTTTCATTTTTTTTATTAAACTCCAGTTCGACATTCCCTTCATATTCTTATTTATTTTAAATTCTGCTCATCCAATCACCTGTTGAAAGATAATGATAAACACCTTAGGATAATCAAAAAAATATAATTTTCTTATTTTTACGGAAAAATGAGGCATTATCTTCTTTCCAGATGAAGTCTCTGACGATGGATTATTATTGAATATTAGCTGAAAATACAATCGTGTGTTCGTTTATTAAATAATTCAAAAAATCAATCAATTTGAGGCACTATTTCAAAAAAAATAGAAATACATAACTCTTTCAAATCAATTTCCTTTTCTAGTTTATTTATTCTTATTTGCTCTATTGAGAAAAACATAGAAAGGATAGTTTTTTTTGAATACTTTCAAATCTATTTTCTTTGGATTCAATAGTTCTGTTTTCTTATCTTTTTTGAGATTATCTGATTTTTCCAATCCACTGATATTCAACAAATGAATAAATCAACTTGAACTCCATAAATTTTAGATCTAAAGTTCCAAGACGAAGAGTATAATGATTGATTAATATTACATATTTACTGAAAATACTATATTCAATGTAAATCACGAAATTTGCTTTTATTAGGTTGGTTTTATAAACTTTCTCGCATAACAGCCATATTTGTGTTAACAACTATTGTTGAGAAGTTTGCTTACAATAATTTGATGGGACTCCCAAAACAATAATTATTAAAAAGAAAAACATGGCTAACATTCTTTTGATTGCATTCATACAAAAACAAATAAAATCTTCAAACAATAAACAATAATAATTGGTTCTCGTTTAGAATATTCAGGAGTGTTTAGGATGCACTGCTGTAAGTCTCAGTTGATTTTGATTGTAAAACGTGCAGTATTTCTGCTAAATAACTTTCACTCGAGATTTCTCCTTTTGAGCTTTCCAGAATAACATATTCTTATTGTCTTGTTATTATTACTATTCCTCTTTGTTTTTTCCTTCCTCCACAATCACATTACTATCTTGAACTGCTTCTTATTGCTTAGGTATTGTCTCCATTTTTTATAAGTTTTTCCCATTTCTGCCATCACAACTTTTACCATTATTACTGCTGTGTAGCTTGATAAACTACCTGACTGCTTTCATCTAATTAAGTTCCTTCACTTTCAACTATTGTTTTCCTTGAAAGCTAATTATTTCCTCTTGCCTGATTAACATCTCGTTCAGATCCAATTATGCCTACAATAACTCAGCATATCCCTTGAAACTACGCAAAACTACTGCTAGCTTCTGGAGTTACTTGACTGCTCGTGCAATATCACTTGGTTCCCAGAATTAAATATTTCCAGCCTCATATCCTAAATCTACGTTGTGTGTGATTTCAAATTTCTGATGATTCTACAATGCTCTGTTACGACTTAAATGGCTGAAAAGTTGTGCAGAGCTCAACAGCGAAGAAGATAATTTACTGTAATTTTTCTGTTGATTCTGCTGCTTCCTCTTTTAGCTAGGAGATTCTATCATCCCACCACTACCATCATGCTTCTCAGGATGAGTGTGTTACTGCTATAAATCTCTTTTACTATTCTTAGATTATTGAATTCTTATGGATTAATTCCCAGCTTCTTTTGCTTTCTTCATGTACAATACCTCAAATGCCCTTGACAAAAACAACAACAACTAATTGTTTTTGTTAAGAAAATCATAATTGTTTATCTTCTATTCTTTTGTTTTACTTGTTAAATGTATTAGCCTTTCTCACCTGATAGACTTAATTCGTTCTTGTGACAAACGTATCTCCTTAATCTTTACCCTAAATCTGCTGTTCTTTAATAAATCCAAAAACATATTGTAATCTCTATGCTCATTTCGTTCTTCTTTGGAGTAAGCATCTTACATCTTTTCTGCAAATCTAGATCTTGATTGGGCTCAGGAACAAACATAATCTCTCCATCATCACCGTCATCATCATCCTCATTATCTGAAGAGTTCCTTTCGATATTCTCTACATTCAGCCAAATCACAACCAAATGAATATCCCCCTCACTTACTTCTTCTCTCTCTTTCTCTCCTTACCTAGCTCGATCTTTCTGCTGACAGGTGGGTTAATTCCATTAAGTTTCTCCATTCTATGTTTATTTTTGTGTGTCTCATTCACTAAGGATATCTTCTTCAACGTCGAATCGTCCTGTTCGAGGACATTTCCCATGACTCTGTCATGATAGAATCTCGCTTTGATTTAATCACCGAGATAGTAATTAATCGTCGCTAGAAGTGAATAAGCTATTAATTCATTTGAGCTGCTTTCTTCCCACCATGCGAGCTGCAGATACTAGATTACGCACTGCTCTGCGAGGGTGTACTTACTCAGCATAATGAATGCTTCTGCTAGCCTTCTGAAGCACTTCATTTTAATATTTTTACCAGAATAATAATCAGATATTTTCTTGGATTGTTATAAAATCGGGATTGCTTTCAATGGCTTCTTGAGATCTAGATAAACCTTCGCTATAGCTACACTCACGCACATAATCTGCATTGGGTTTCGAGAAAGGAATACATCTTTGGATAGGGTGTCAGCTGAGTGTTCAAGATCCTTTAAGGATTTTCTAAATTGAAAAAGAGAGAGAAAAAAGAAGAAGGTCAAGAAAGTAATTGTAGTATTTTTTGTGTTTAGTGTCAGCAGCTGAGTAGTAGAGTAGTTTCTGTAAAATTATTCAATTTTTGTACTTTTCTGGTGTTGCATAGTTTGTTAGTGACTTCAGAAGAACATCGGTAGATAGGATTGCCTAGGAGAATAGCAGAGGAATTGTGTTGCGATTTGTCGAGGAGAGTCGCAGAAGATCGAGTTATTTCATGTATTCTGAGAATATATAAGATGCTTATGAGTGCACCTTTGATGTTAAAGTTTCGTTTGATAGGATTTAAGGAGGCGAGGATCTAAGCTGTTTCTTGTTAGATTGGGCTTGTGAAGAAGTAGCATTTGAAGGACTGAGCTGATGATGATTATGGTTATCATTTTTAGTTGTAGCATTACTTCCCCTTTCTTGTTGAGTTTGAGCGTTCTCTGTTGATCCTGCTTACCCTTGAACTCTTGAATAATAGCTGCAATGCTGACTGTCTGTCTCAAGATCCCTAGAATTATTATATATTTCATCAATTATTACAAGGAATTATTTCTCAAAAGAAGAATTCTCAAAACAATCCTAACAAATCCTAAGCCTTTGGAATGATAGTCCTAATAAATAAATACATCTAAAGATCTTATTTACTTGGATGGCGATCGTATCTGCTATTGATCAGTCGATACTGCTGATTTCAAAGGTGTCTAGCAAGCTGCTTGCATGGAAGTTGATATCAAAAGCCTCAATGGAGTGGTTGGTTCTTTTCCAGTGGGTTGGAAGTAACTTATTGATTTGAGCTCGCTAGAAGTAGGACTGCTTGGAGTGATACCCCTTGCAGTAATAAATAGATTTCGATTAGTTATGTTGTTTACCTTGGCTTTAGGAGTAGAGATAATGATCGAATCACAAAGATTAATATTATAATTTATCTTATTAGTATCCTTGACATTTGGAGTGCTCTTTCGTTAAGTCATCCACAAGCGAAGAGGGGTTTGATTGGGAGTTGTGCTGTTCTTCGTAGAATTCGGTGTGCTAGTTGAGATAGGAGTGTTAGATATGATGCTCAAACCAAGTTAGGTTTATTTGTTTGGTTCTGAAGTTGAATGTGTTATCGGGGGATGCCTTTAGTTGGGGCTTTAAGGACTACGATCGAAGGTTTTCTTGGTTGTTTTAGGAGAAAGTTATGCAGATAAATGATCATTATCCTCAGGGAGTACTAGACTGTCGAAGTCAAATAATGATTAGTTTGTTAGCATCCTTTTAGCATTCAAAACAGGTGAGAATAGCCTAGCAGAGTATGTTGAAGAAAACATTGAGAATTGTTGTGATTTCTTATTATTATTGCTATTCGAAGGACTGTTCGCTGCAGTGGTGTTATACTACGATTACTAATAGCTAGTTTGCATCGCATTCAAATCACCCTGAACAGCCGCCGAGGATTCCTGATGTTTCTGCTGAAACAATTATTGCTTTTCAAGCCAATACTGATGGCTTGGAAGATACTTTTTATTCGATTCATTTTGAATTGATCTGTGAATTCCAAGGGAATCTTGCGTTCGAGCTGATTTCAACGAGGAAGAAGTTGGTGCGCACTGCACGTATGGATAGCAGAATTGATCAAGTTCAAGAAGCTTAGGTGTTTGCTCGATTTCTTTTTCATCAATAGTAGTGTCTCTGTGCTATTGAGTCCTTGTGTCAGACGAGGAGTAAGATTGCTTAATTTGCTTGGATGAGGCAGATAATTTTCTATGAAAGTTATTCATATAAAATGGAAATACAAACCTCTCTTTTTATCTTTCTCTCTTTTTGTGCTATTGATGTTGCTATTAACTTGATTTGTTATTCTGTGATTGATATTAATTGTTTGGTTCTTTTTGTTCTACTTTAGTAGAATCAGCACTTGTTATTAACTCTTTCCTAAGTATTACAATAAGCTGTTTTCTTTATTAATCGATACAACAATAATCTTTTTCCCCCAAATCTAACTATTCCTCCATTAAAATATTCGATTACTTGAATATCAAAAGCAACAACAACATTCATTTCTGAGATGAATGTCAAATAATAACTTCGAAAAATGAATACCTTCTTCCTTTGATAAACATATATTCTGTGTCAAACATAAAGAACAATTTTTTGTGCGAGTTCACAATCAATCTCTCTCTGTATCTCATTTCTTGTGCAATTTCTGCTGTCTATATTTCTCAGCTTAATCGTCAATTATTTTTTTAGTAAACTCTGGATCTTAGAGAATATGTCGATACTTTCTCGAGAGATTCATGATTTCTTCATGAGAGCTACTTGGGAAATGTCTTTATATCAGAATTGGAGATAGCAACGCTGGGATGGCAACCACAGCTACATGCCTAATTCTCCTGAGATTTGGGCTGGTAGCTGATGGAGTGAATCCTCCAGTTTATTTATATACTAACGCTGAAATACCTCCGACGACAGAGAATATGCTTGAATTATAGATTAACAAGCTTTAAAGAGATGCTTAGAACTGTTCATAATCTGCATTAGACATAAAAGGATATTTTGAATGATTTTTAGCCATAAAGAAGAATTGCTTCTTGAATTACTCCTCAGAGAGTTGCTCATTCGTTAGTTGCTGAAATAATTTCTCCTTGACTTATTAGATGTGATAGTCTACTTCTGCTTCCTTTCGCTGAATGCTCTTAGAGGGTTAGGATTACGATGATGATGACTCAGTCATATTTGTCTTATTGTTGGTTGATGAATGACTTGTCTCTACAACTTTAGCTATTCTGTATTTTTTTCTGTAAATCTAAAAGTATTTATTAAAAACTCTTAGTTCTTTAGATATTTCAATCGATTACTCAAAAACAGGGATTAATTGTCAAATCTTAAACAATCTTTGATAGTTAGTATCCCCCCTTGTCAGCAGATTCTCTATTGCATGTGCAAAGAAATGGCTGATTATTTTCAAGAAAAAAGATGATATTGGTTTATTTGTCCAAAAACCAACTCAAATATGAATAATCCTTCCCTTAAAAAAACATCACTGGACAACTCTCAATCAACATGAAGCATTTCAAAATATTTCTTTTAAAATATCCGTGAAATATGAAAAAATAAAGAAAAACAACACTCACATATATTTTCAATATTTATGATATTCTCCCTAAGAAAACTCATTTTTTTCTGTGCATTAAATTAAAAATAGAATAAAAGAAAAACTACTAATACTGGGTCAACAACCTCTTCGCTCTTAATGAAAAAATACCCATCAAAAAAAAGCAGCCTCACTATCCTGCATCAACGATCTCATCTACGAGTTCTTCAACTAACTCCTCAAACACAAGATCACTGAGTTCCATGAGCACCTCTGCTTTCTCATCTTCAAACAGCTGCCATTTGTACTCGTTTTCAAATATCTATACACAAACAAACAAATCAGTAAAATATTCAT
>Ga0302271_10003367_pt1 | contig 13544 bp, 7 predicted proteins | sample III_Bog_N1_1_FD_198767 | JGI IMG/M metagenome (GOLD analysis project Ga0302271, IMG submission 198767) | Peat permafrost microbial communities from Stordalen Mire near Abisko, Sweden - III_Bog_N1_1 | ecosystem: Environmental > Terrestrial > Soil > Wetlands > Peat | place: Sweden: Abisko... | reverse complement strand
AACGCAACTTATTATCTTCAATAGTTTTATCAATCTTGAGAGTAAGATCATAAATATCCCATAAATCAATAGAGAAAGGACAGAAGATGAAGTTCTACATCTTCCATTTTTTACTTATTTAATAATGAATACCATCATTTATTAGGGTATTATTTCTGTTGCTGTCTACTTAATCTTTGTTGAAAGAAGCATCCATTTCACTCATTTTAATTATTTTTTTTATTATAATGAATAATAACAAATAACAGTTGTTTTCGTGGTATTTATGTGAGTATTCTAATAAAATACTTCTTCAACTATTGATCAATATATTTTTGTCAAGTCTAATGTAGGCACTTCGAGCAATAAAACGATATCTAGAGCACTTATTACATGTTTCATAGTCCCTTATTTTTTAACAACTCCACCAACTAATTTTCTTTCCATAAAATTGGCATTTCTAGCGAATATGACTGAAATGTTAATTTTAACATTTTCTAGTTTTAATATTTTTGGAGCAAAAAAGACAAAAATCTCAAATCACTTATGTTCTAATAACAAGCAAAGAAAAACGAATTTTCAAAAAAAGAGACAAAATTCCAATCAAACTAAATAATAAATATATTATCCTTAAAAACCTTTATTCTTGAACAGTGGCGTCAGAAAGTTGTAAAAATAGTGAAATTTTAACGATTTCTTGGAGAACCCTTTTTTATCGACTTTTTCCTATTAAATTTTCATAATTTTCTTCATTGTTGGTTTTATTTTTTACCCCCATTATTTACTTAAAGTATTAGTTTTATTGAAAATTTTTGCACAAATAATTCTAATAAAATCATTGAATTGTTGCCTCCTATTTGTCAGCTTAAAATGATAGATCTAGGGATATTTATTTGTAAAAAATCTTAAAATATTGCTGAAAAGAATGAACAGAAGAATGTAGATGAAAAATAACATAAAAAAAGAGATATCAAACTCAACTTCTTCTAATATCAACTAAATGGCTATTCTTTTTTAGGAGCTACTATCTTTAAGGTGTTGATATCTCATTATCAATGATTAGAATGAGCAGTCTTGCAAGCTTGCTAGTCTTAGATAAAACACTTTTAAAAAGATCAAGATTAATATTTTATCCAGTGATTCCTAAAGAAATAAGATTAGTGAGCTAGAAAATCACAATTGAAAAATCTTCTGCTTCTTTCTTACTAATCTCACAATAATCCAGGTCCAAATGTAATTCTCTAAGATTACCTGTTAATTTGCACGTTTCAGATGCAAAATGCACCATACTTTCTTCTCCAAATTGTAAGCTATTCAAGAAGAGTTCAAGGCAAGAAAGCTTTGAGAGATTAGCAATGGCAGAAATGAGCGCAGTTATTTAATAACCAGCAATATTGTAATCTTTAAGATATAGACTCAGTTTTTCTAGATTCCCAGCTTAGCAATGCAAAAAGAAAGACTCAAGAAATCTTTATCAACATTATCATGAGATGGACAAAAAATAAGACTGAGAGGTGAAAGCTAAGTTAGTTTTAAGATACCTTCTAATAGATATTCATTGTTGAGAATTTCCATGTTATTAATACTTACAGTTTAGTCAATTTTTAGAGATGAGAAAGGCTTTCTCCAAGGATAGGGGATAATTTGTTTTAAAATGTATAACCGCTAATATTGAGAGTAAGCTTGGAGATTCTTAAGCTGAGAGATAGCTTCGTAAACCAATTATTGTATCTCAATAGTTGAGTATTAATAATCCCTGAAACTAATCTTGAGATTTTACAACTTCGAGAGATTCACAAATGATCCTGTATTGATAAACGGATTCATCATGCATTCTTCTGCTTGTTCATAACATAATATTCTTACTTCTAGCTCAAGATACTCTAGATTCATGAGGGTTGAGATTGCAGTAGCGAGTATCCTTACATCAGAATATTTCATGCTCTTTTAATAGCAAACCAGTGAGAGATGCGTAAGGAATTCAAGCTAACCTAGGCCATTTGTAATAAAGTTTACTGATGGAAGCCAAACTCGAAGGTGTAAATTGAATTATTGAAGTTGCTGAAGTTTGAAAAGATAATCACATTTTTCATACTTTATTCTTTAAGAGAACAAAATAACTTCAAAGTCTAACTAAAGACAAATGAGATTAGGTAGTGAACAAATACAATCCAAGAGTTTGCTTACATTTGCATCACTTTGTTTTAATAAAGAGCAACTTAATTTCTTGAGTCCAATGAGTTTTAAAATACCTTCTAAGAAGTGACTTTATCCAAAATTCAAATCTTCTTTACTGTTAGAAACTTATTTTAGGCAGAATTCAATTGTGAGGTCAGAGAAATTGATGAGCATAGATAGACCAACCAAAATAGAGTTAATGATTGATTCTGGGTTTTTATGAGATATTAAAATGGTAAGTTTCTTCAGCTGAGATAGTTTTGATAGGGTTTATGAGGAGTAGCGCAACTTATCTTCTTCAATATTTATATCAATTTTGAGAGTAAGATCATAAATATCCTATAAATCAATAGAGAAGGGACAGAAGATGAAGTTTAGCATAGTCCATTTTTTACCTATTTAATAATGGTAATCATCGTTTATTAGGGCATTTTTTATATCGTTGTTTGCCTAGACTTAGTTGAAAGAAGCATCCATTTCACTCAATTCAATTATTTATTTTTTTAATAAAAATAGCAAGCAATAGTTGTATTCCATAGCATTTAATTGGATTCGAGTATTTTCTCTTAAAAAATATTTCTTCAACTTTTTATTGATAAATCGTCTATTTTTGTCATATTTCATCCAGGTTCTTTGATAAATAAAACGATTCATTCTTCGAGTTATTTGACGAGTGATTAAAAAATGGATTCTAGAGGTTTAGCTAAAGAATTACTTAAATTAATTAAAATACTATTTCTTTTTTGGAAATACACATTGCTATCTTTAGAAGAAAAAAAACAATAATAAAAATCAATAATTATTAGGTTTTCAGAAAAATCAAACATAGGATAAGAAATGTCTAATGAAAAATAATTCTAAAACACAATATTTTTTATCATTTCATTATTACATATTAGCGACATAATACGGAATACATAAAAATACTCAGATTTTTTTTTTAAGTGGGAACTGCTGATAAAAGATTGTGTCATAAAGAATAATACGACTAATAATTAGTTTTATGATTAATTGAATTTTAGAGAAGTGATTTAAACACTTTGTAAATCCTTATTAATTTTTTTCAATAATTATCAATTCAACGGGGATATGTAATATAAAACCAATCTTTTTGCTTTGATAACTAATTATTTTATTATTTTATTACCATTCTTACCAATACTATTCTCAAGAAGATCTAGATTTAAAGAAGTGAGAGTAACGCACTTTGAAATTCCTTCTCCTAAATTTTATGCACTATTCTCACCAATCATATTTTACTTAAAATTTAGATCTAAAGAAGTGAGAGTAACACACTTTGTAATTCCTTCTCCTAAATAATATGCACCATTCCCACAAATACTATTGTATCTGAGATTTAGATCTAAAGAAATGAGAGTAACACACTTTGAAATTCCTTCTCCTAAATTTTTTATACCATTCCCACCAATACTATTATTCCTGAGATTTAAACATAATGAAGTGAGAGTAAAGCACTATGCAATTCCTTCTCCTAAATACTTTGCGCCATTCACACCAATACTATTATTCCTGAGATTTAGATCTAAAGAAGTAAGAGCAACACACTTTGAAATTCCTACTTCTAAATACTTTGCACCATTCTCGCCAATACTATTATGAGTGAGATCAAGATTAAAGAAAGTGAGAGAAGCACATTTTGAAAATCCTTCTCCTAAATACTTTGCACCCTTTTCACCAATATTATTTTTCCCGAGATTTAGATCTAAAGAAATGAGAGTAACACACTTTGAAATTCCTTCTCCTAAATACATTGCACCATTCTCATCAATACTATTACTCCTGAGATTTAGATCTAAAGAAGTGAGAGTAATACACTTTGAAATTTCTTTTCCTAAAATCTTTCCATCATTCACACCATTCTTTTTCCAAGTTTTATTTAAAATAATTGAATCTATTAAGTAATTAGGTGTTTATCGTAGTTTCTTCATCAGATTTTATAGACTCCATGTGTTTATTGAAATCCTTTCAACAATAGATTCTTAGAATTATTGATTTTTCATTTGAATTTTATGAAGCATTTGATCACTAATGGTATTCTAGTTAGACATATTATTTTTAATTCTTTCCTTATTTAATAATTTTTTTTTCTTTTATGATTGTTTTTTTCAATTCTCAATTATATATTTCAAATAGGTAATCCTTCACTGTTTATTTCTTAAAAATCCCCCACAGCTTGTGTAATTAAAATAGATTAACTTTTATCAAAATATCAAATATTTCAAAAGTTAATCACTCTTAGTTCTCAGTATTATTAGAATAATTCTCTCTCTGCTCTCTTTTCTCATTTTTTTTAGAAAGATTCTAATAATTTTCCTCATTTCAAACCAACCGGTCTCCAAGTTCCAACCAATAAATCAAAGATTATTTAAAAATAAAAGCATAAAAGTAAAACGCAGGAGAGAATTAACCGAAATTGAACATTATCCATGGATATTCATACAATTAATTCCTTTTTAGAGAAGGGAAATTCTAACCTGAAAGGCACTGATGTGTTTTCTTAAATGAATTACTTGACTCAAAGAGGTTTTAAGTTAGTGCGCATGCTTGGATGTGAATCTTTTGGTGTAGTCATACTGACAGAATAATTATTTAATTAAGAGAATGTTGCCATTAAGATGGTGTATGTAAGAAATGAAAATGAACACAATAGTTTTGAGTAGGAATTCTCCATAATGAAATAGCTTCAATCCTAGTATACTGTTAAACTGATTGATATGTTTTTCGATCTCGAGAATAGCTTCTCCTTCTTAGTTATGGAATTTTTACCGAATGGAAATCTTGGTACCTTTATCTCAGGTAATCCTAATCTCAATAGTTCCTAAATTACTATCTTCTTTGTTTAGATTCTAAAAGGATTAAGTTATTTAAAGGAGAATAACATTATCCATGGAGATCTTAAGCCTTAAAACATTCTTCTGTCAGCTGATAATTCTCCAAAACTTGCTGACTTTGGATTCTCTATTAACTTGCTAGGAACTAGAAATTATAATACAAATAAAGTAGGTAGCTACTGATATGAATCTCCTAAGTAGAAGAACGGCCAAAAGTTATATTTTGAATCAAATTGATATACCGCGGGTATGATTCTCTTTAACCTATGTGGCAACAATAATATCAATCAAATGGATGATATTAAGCTTGGGGTTTTTCCAGATATTGCTAAGCTCAGATATTAAGACATTGTGAAACTCTCATATTAAATGATGCAATCTTCTCCTAAAAATCGTGCTTCACCGGAATAGGTTATCTTGGGACTTCAGAAAATACTTTAGTCTGGCCCTCCTCCAATTCTTCCTCTTCCTACTGATTTAATGTAACAGCATTTTTCTTTATTTCTCCCTTTGTTTATTTGATTGGAATCATTTAAATGGATTTGTCTCATTTTTAACAGATTATCATTTCATTGTCCTTATTCCCATCCCAGAAATACTAACTAAAAAAATCTAATAAGTGAGCAATACTAACTAAAAAATCTGATTAGTGAATAATAAAGCCATTCATTGATGTGATTTTAAATATTTTTAGTGAAAGAATCGGCCTCTTTAACTAATTACTGTTCCTACAACAATACTGATAGAAAAATGTGTTATCCCTATTTTTAGGGAATTTATCGACCCGAATAGCGAACATACAAATAGAAATGTGTTATTGATTGAACTAATACAGGAGAGGAAATCTATTCATTGGAGGATGTTCTTAATAAATGCTTTCTTATTTTATTTTAGATTAATTATGATTACAATGTCTTCTCTTATTTTCTTTTTAAAAAAGTGTATCATTAATTAAGTATGATCATGGATACTATGAAGGATAGATCAAGAATAACTAACAGAACGGATAAGGTTTATTAAATCTATTTTTTTTTGTTGCAAAATTTTTTATATTATGTTTCACAGGGGAGTACTTCTAGAATAATAGAGACAGATATGAAGGCGAGTGGAAAGATGACAAATTGGATGGTCAAGGTAAGAAAGAAGTGATTTAATTTATGATTTATTTATTTTAAGATTGTTTGATGATTTTTTAGGTAAATATTTTTGAATCAAAGCGAATATTTCATCAAAAATTTCTTTCATTTTTATTACGAATGAATCCCAAAAAGTCCATCAGTTCATCATCAACCAATTTTTTGAGAATCCCTTAAGGATCTATTGCACAATTCGTTTATCTTAATTTAAGCTGAATAACTTGGGATGATCGATAGATGCATATTTCTGCTATTCTCAATTTCTTAAATATATCTTGCTTAATCTTTTTGTTGATTACAAATTGAGGAACATCTTTTTGTTTAAAATTTTGGGAAATTCAAAACAACAATATTCATTGCTTTCTGTTCCAAAAATATTTAATCAATAAATAACAATGTTGGATATTTTCAATAAAATTAAAACCAATTAGAAAAAAAACATCCAAGTCGGCTTTGGCTTTTCATCTCATAAAAAATAATTCTCAGCAGAATAAGGATTTAAAACAGTATTTTGAAATTATCTAGTATTTTTATGCTTGAAATCGTTCTTTTATTATTTTAACACTTTCAATTGGTTTGTGATAATAGCATATCTTAGATTTGAAATTTGGAAATGGACTAACTCATTGAAAATTTTTATTGTATTGTAAGTTGATATTAAGTAATTGAACAAACAGTTATTTGCCCAAAAAAATGATTGATAAATTGATAGGAGAGCAGTAATAAGCCTGATACTAGCTGATTACTTCACGTTAGCTAATAAACTCTCTAATTTTTCAGACCAATAAATAAATATTGCAGATGTTTCTGTTTCGTGTTAAATTGAAAACTATTATTAATTGCATATTTTAAATCTCTGATGACATGAAATTTCTATCTTAATTTCAGGAACTTCCAATCTAATTAATTATTTTCTGTAATTTAGCATTTTCAAATTGTCTATGAAACTGATAAAGTTGAGTTACACAAGCATGATAAATCTTGAAAAAGGGAAGCAATACATGTGTCTCAACCATGATTTCTCAACTCTTGTAAAGTCAAAGTTATTTTCAATCGATGCTAATGCTTCAAAATTGACACCTAAGACCTGCATACAAAAACTCCATGTAGAGCTTATGTATGGCTAGATTGAAATCACCTAAAGGACATCTTTGAATAAGCATAACTTTTACAATTGCATAAGCTCATTGTAATACAAGTTATCACACATCTTTTTAGTACAGACATTTCTTAAATCACAGAAACATTGCATAGTCTGTATGAGCTTTGCAGGCTTGAGTTTCTAAAGTTATTGTTTTTTGGATTTCTTTCATCTTGGCTTGAATGTGCTTTACTCAGTATGTGGTAGGAATAGCTGCAATGAATGATTTTCTCAGCATCAGTCAAGAGCATGTGTTCATAGTGTAGTTGTAATAGAGTTATTTCTTATCAAACAATCATACTCCCTTTGAAATACATCCATTCCAGAAATAACTGTATTTATTCCTTAATTATCCTTAAGATATCCTCGCTTGAAGTAAAACCAACTCAAGAGCATATGTTCGTAGTGTAGTTGCAATAGAAATCATATCTTATCAAGCAGTCACGCTCCCTTTCGAATTAATCCATTCCAGAAATAACTGCATGACAGTAATTATCGTTAAGGTATCCCCGCTTAGAGTAAAACTAACTCAAGAGCATGTGTTCTAGTGTAGTTGCAATAGAAATAATTTCTTATCAAACAATCACACTCCCTTTCGAATACATCCATTCCAGCAATAATTATCTATTAGGTATCCCAAATTTGAGTAAAACTAACTCAAGAGCATGCGCTCATAATGTAGCTGCAATAGAAATCATTTCTTTTCTTACAATCACACTCCCTCTGGAATACATCCACTCCAGAAATAACTGTACCTCAGTAATTTTCGTTAAGATATCCTCACTAGGAGTAAAACCAGCTCAAAAGCATGTGTTCATAGTGTAGATGCATTTGAAATCATTTCTTATCAAATAATTCCCTTCTTGTGGAATGCATTATTTGCTTAAATAGCTGAAAACTTTTTTCGTTGTTTCACCCTGTATGAATAAGGATGCATACCCATCGTAAACAGCTCGTGATGATGTGAATTTTTGTTGTTATTGCTATTGTTACTGTAGCTATGATTACTATTGTTGCTGTTGCTATTGTTAGTAATATTATTTAGCTTGTGATTAATAATAGATGCATTTTTTATTTAATAACTCCTTTAACCACTTGATGTTCCAATACAGTAAAAGTATCTCCATTTTTTTCTGTAATACCTGTATAATTTTGAGTTGATTATTCTTTGAATATTAAGGGATTTTAAAAATTTGTCTCAAGATAGCAGCACAGAATTATGATTTCATCGAAATAATTTTTGCTTTCTTGAGTGAACCAGTATCGCAGAAGTAGAGTCTTGAAAATCGATTTTATCTTTAATATTTCTTGATAAGCAAGGGAATGAAAATAACATTTTTGGCACAGAGGTGAAAAATGATAATTTTGGGAGTCTAAGAAAGAAAGATTACTTGGAGAAATTAGTGATAATAGGGAATATTTATCTTGAGATGCGCCACTCTCTCTCTCTTGCAATATTAGAACTCTGGGTTTATCCCTCTAGAGTTGTAAGTCAATTGAAGATGTTCGCCTGCTAATTTATCTCTAGGGGAGGTGATCGATCCTTCAAATAATTATTTATCTTGAGCTTAGGTGGGTTAATTTCTCAGATTGTTTTTCAAACTCTATGATCTTTGATAACTTTGATATTGATCAATGATTCTTGAAGGGATGAAGGAGTAAAAAGAGTATCCTATGGAAGACATTGATTGTTTATCTTAATCTCAAAGGATATAGGAATAGAACTGAAGAAGGAGCCTGATTGAGTTTTAATACTTTATTTCTTTTGTTATTACTGAGATTCAGGTTGAAGCAGTAGTAGATGATCAAGTGGCTAATTCGTTTGTTCTGCAAGTATTTTTTCGATGATGGTAATCCTCTGTGACCTAATTCCTTTCTTTGAATGGATCTGAATTTACATGTGCAGTCTAAGATAAGTAGGATTTTTCCATTTCTGCATTCTCATTGTTGAGTTGCTTCTTAAACTCTGATCTCATTTTCAGAGCTATGTGTTGTTTTTGTTATCTGTAGAATATTTTTTGAGTGATTTCTTTAACATTTCTCATTTTTGCTTGTTTTTTGTAGTGCTCATGGTTCAAGTGAAGTGAAGAATTTGATAGACGTTGGCTCTTTTACCTCTGAAAAGCAGCTCTTGGGCTAGTTATTCCATGTATTAATTAAAAAACAGATTGTATGGGTCTGAGTCTGTTTGGGTTGTAGGCAACTCAATTGAGACAAATTCATGTTTATCCGCCATACTTTTACAATATCTCAGTTGCTGTAGGTGAAGGATGTGCCTTTTTTCTCTCTTTTCACTTCAACACAGAGAGAACATAAAGCAATATTTTAGAGAAGTCAATTTAACTTTCAAAAGGGAAAAATAAATATTATTTAACAAGAAATGTTGTGACAGATGAAGTTTTAAATATTCCCTTAAGAAATAAACTCACACACATATTTTACAACAATGAAAACCTCTCTTCAAAATATTGTAATAAACTTTTCGTTATCATTCTAACTAGTATTATCAATTCTCATTAGATTCTATGCCATCGACATCTAGACCACTGACCCAGTGGATTTATTGCTGTAATATGTCGCGTAATAATCGAGAACCAAGACAGTGCTGTTTCTTTTCTTAAGCAGAACTTTTAAGATACTTTCCACTTCTTTTTGTCTATTGTTACCAATTACAAGTTAGAAAGTTGTTAGTTTACATGTTGGATTGTCAAACAAATCACGAATTGGAGCGTAGAATGTAGTTTCCTTATGCTTATCGTAGATCTTTTTGTGCTTCTCGACAGCAATTTGAACTTAATCTAGCTACAAATCTAACAGGGTATGCGTAATAAACTCCGATTTCCTGAGAGCTGCAATGGTTTAGGAGAAATCCAATGTGTACTAAGAAAGAGGTTTTCTCCTTAAAATGAACGTTTTTATTGATTTACTAGAAAGAAGAAGAGAGACCATAGAGTCAATGATGACTTGATCCACGTCAATGTTTAGCACAAGGTTCTTCAGATTTACAAGGGCTGATAAATGAGACAGATACTTTGAAGGGAGCTTCTCTGATCCGAATTTATTCCCGTCATGGAGTTTGTCATATTGAGTTTTTTTCCTGAGGACAGAGTCAAGAGTTAGGTTAACATGAAAGAATGTGAGAGCTTCGCATTCAGAGGCTTGCTGGAAGATCTATTCGTACATTGAAAGCTCAGAGACTCCACCTAAGGTAATTGTTAATTTCTGAAGAGTTTTCAGAGAGAATGCCAGAGGATCAAAGAGCTGTGGGCAGCTGCTTTTATTCTATTGTTAATTAGGTAAATTAATTGTAATTTAACTGCTATTGATGATGGAGATATTTCCTCGTCTGAAGTTAGTGGTAAAACTCTTTTTATTAGGGAACTTAAAAGCATCATAGAGATCACCAAAATCTACGTCAGCTTCTTGTTCGTATACCCTTTTCAATTGTAGAGGCACATTCAGAGGATTATTCACATAAGGCTAAGTTTAAAAAAGATTCACTTCAGAAACACTTCCATTCTTCAGCAGATACACTAAAGTCTCCACAACTCTTCTGCTAATCATTCCAGTAAAATTGAGTTTTGTTTATTTCATCTCCACGAACTATTCAAAGAACTTAAAAGATTTCACTGAAGGGAAGCTTCCGTCACTTCCATCTTTGTTCTCGTCTTCGTTATATTGTTTCTCGATTAGCGAAGATCCCGACAAAATTCTGCGTATATCTTTGACCATCTTGTAAGTTGTAGTAGCTCTAGTTGGCTCGAGATTATCGAGAACGAAAGAGTTTATCAAATGCAACTTTCCCACCTCTTTGATTTCTGCAATTCTACTGAATATCTCTTCATAAGCTGCAGGGTTTCTGAGCTCATCACACGAGAAGGTTATTTCTAATTCAGCATATTCTTGATTTCCAAAGTGAAGAGATGCAATTTTTTCTGGTTGTCGAAGCTCGCCAATATTGAATTTTGCCGTATGCACAAGTGCTAAGACTTTGTTTAGAGCCAAGATTGTGTCGTTTTCAGAGATTGTAATAGCTCCAAGTTCAATATGTCGTAGTTATCCGAAGAGTGGCAAATTCTACAGCACATGACGAGAAGCGCGTTCACTGAGAAATCTAAAGAAATTTGATGCAATGAATTTCTCAAGTCTCAGGGAATTATCTGCTTGGATTGATTCAATTAGGCCTAATGCGAAGGATTCAGCTGAAATTTGTCCATTCGTTACCAGAGTGAATTCCTCAAGAGATTTTCTCTAAAAAAACATTCTTCCTATCAGTTTCAATGAATCCTAAATGATGGATTTCAACTCCTCATCCTTTTTAATCAACTCCATCAAGCTTGTAGGCTCGTAGTACGTTAGATTCGCTATTTCCACCCCTTTCACAAAAGGAAGTGAACTGAAGGCCACTAGAGTTTGCAGAATGGAAGTCTAATATACCTGAAGAGTAAAGATTCTGGAGTATTAGTTTTCAAGTAGAGTAGTTTGGATTCCATCTTCTAATCGATAGTATTTATCAAGGGTGTCAGTGCCGTTTAACGACCAAGACTATGATTCATATTCTGACTCACTTTTTAATTTTGAATTAGGCTGAGAAAATGTTGAGGAATTAATATGAAAAACATGATATTTGCTTTTATCAAGATTATACTTCTAATACGTCTACAGCCTTAAACCCTCAACGCACTCCTCCGCTCTCTGCTTCAAATATTGGAATTTAGATTTGAAGAGATTCCATTTCTCTTATTCCTATGCCTCCTACGCCAAGCTGTTGAAAGTTTAGACAGGTTGTTTTTTATTTGTTCTCTTTCCCATTATTATTTCCGCTTGTTTTTTCCGCAAAGAATTGTTTCAGTAAATTAATTAAATGATTATTAGATTTAATATGAAAAATCATCTTTTATTTCTATTGATCAAGGAGACACTTTAAATAACAATATTAGAAATTATTCAAAGACACTCTTTACAATATATTTAATGTTTTGCTGAATAAAATGATGATACATCAAAAGAACACACATTCTCCAAAATCTTGTTTCTAGTACTGTAACAGATATTTTTCATTTTATTTTTATATTTATTTCAAAAACAATCTACTTTTGTGACATAAGCTAAATACAATTTAATAGAAGGCTTTTCTACTTTCATAACAAGAGAAATAAAAATTCAAAAATCTCTTCAATTCAAATAGAAAGAGGATTTTAAATTGAATAATAAAGAAAAAAGAAATATTATCTTTAATTAATTGCTATTATCTTTTGAAATGAAAAATTAAGAGATAAAAGAAGTTGTTTTGTCTAAACAAAAGTCTGGATAAGCAACCCAACTCTAATGATTTATTATTTTTTTAAATAACTGTTAAGTAACGGGTGGTCTTCAACTTAACACAATACGAAAAAGGTTATGAATTCAATCTTTTTTTAAATATCAAATCAAATCCCAAACCCATAAACTTTAAGTCATCAATTTTTAAAATTCATAAGAAAGAAAGAAATTGTTAATTAAAGTCAAGTCAATGAGTTACTTCAATAATAACTTTTGTCGTCCACCAACTATTATACTCATGGCGCTACACTTTTTTGAATCCAAATTGAAAAAGAAAACTTCAAGAATCTTCTTGTATTTAGCGCGTTACACCATCCATTCTTTGATTTCTTCAATGAGTTTTTTGATGTTGCATTTTAAGAACAAAAAAATCATTCAGCAACAAACAAATAATTATTTGTGGTTAAAGACAATAACTTTCTTAAGATTCATCCCTTTTATTTTTTGTTATTCCTACTTTATAATAATGTATGCAGATAAACATGCCATTTTAAAAAGACTTATCATTAGACAAGAATAACTATGTATGCTTAGTGCTTTTCTTATGATTCACATCATCGAATTATTATTTACCTTTTGAGACACGCATTTCTCCAACTAGTATTTTGTCTGCCTGGACTGCGCTCCCCTTTACAAATTCCAATCAAACAGACATCATTTATTCAAATATTTAATAAGTGTCTAGGAATTAATCAAATTCAAAAAGTGTCTCCAAAGACTAATAATTAATCAATAATGAATCAATTCAGCAAAACTGTAATAATCCCCTAAACCCATAAGATAATACACCCACTCACAAACTACAATTTAATGATGAACAAATTAATCTTTCCAAGGTCAAGTCAATGAGTTACTTCAAACATCAATTCGTTCAACTTCTTACTCATGGCGCTACACTTTTTTATTCAAAAAAATAACTAAGGTATTTGAAAAAAT
>Ga0302271_10003366_pt1 | contig 13548 bp, 6 predicted proteins | sample III_Bog_N1_1_FD_198767 | JGI IMG/M metagenome (GOLD analysis project Ga0302271, IMG submission 198767) | Peat permafrost microbial communities from Stordalen Mire near Abisko, Sweden - III_Bog_N1_1 | ecosystem: Environmental > Terrestrial > Soil > Wetlands > Peat | place: Sweden: Abisko... | reverse complement strand
TTTGATCCGTACTGCCTTTAATACAGTGATAAATACATATGTGAAATATACTAAAACTGGTAGGAATTTAATGTTGGAGACTATGAAAGTCTTGATTCATCATCTTAGCGAAAAAGTGATGACTCTAAGCTGCCAATTAATCAATAGTCTTTTATGAAACCTTCTTAGAATAACTTGAATAATAGCTTTATTTTAAGTTAGACTACAAATTTAGACGCAATTAATGGAAACTGCAATACCAGTCGAGTGTTAAAAGATAACTATGGGTTCAATATCGATAAATTGAATAATATCAATGAGTTTGAATATGATAAGGATAATATGATTCAAGAAATAGAAGATGAAGTTGATTCTACTAAAACAAGAACTAAGGAGAAACAGAAATAGAAAAAATAGCAAGAGAAACAAGATTAATAATAGCAAGAAGAGGAAGAAAGTTATTCATTAGAGAGTTAAGTCAAAGCTGCTTAACAGAAAGAACAGGCTGCTTAAAAAATTAGCAATAAATATTAAAGAAATAATTAAATGTCAACTACTGATAATTCTGTGAATACTACACCAATAATACAAGCTGATAATGAAGAAGACATCATGAATTAACATTTAGTTTAATCATAATAAACTGATAAAAAGCACAAGCGCAAGCACAAAGAGCACCATAAAGATAATAGTAAAAATACTCAGCAGCAAGAGAAAGAAGATAATTCTTTCAGTAATAGAAGCAATGGCTAGCATCCTACAAAAAAATAGAAAAAATCTTGAAAAGAGCAAAGGAGACCACCCAAAGTATTCTTAATTAAAGAAAACACAATGAGTTTCCTGTGATTGCATTCTTCTTTTCGTGTCCAGCTTTAATTAAAAGTGAATTGTAAAAAAAGTGAATATTTTTATTATCTATCAAATTTTTTAAATTGATTGATCAAAACAACATATTTTTCCATATCCTTTGGATGATCTAGATTTTACAAGTAAAGTCCACCTTCGTTTTTATTAGTTGACTGTTCAAGAGGTGATATTCCCTGAGTTTCCCCCAGGACAATCATCTGCATTTTAGAAAATAAGCAGATATTGATTGAAGAATAATAGAAATTTGAGAAATTCAATTTATTTTTTATTATTATTGAAATGATTATTTTGGAATAGTGGCATCAACCCCCTTTCTCCTTTAAAATAGGGAAGTTCACAATTTTTATTTTTTTAATTACTTTTTCTTCTTTATTCAACTTGAGGGTAAATGCATAAGACAGAATTTAAGATTTTATGAAGTTAATATTATTAAATTAAAAATTACATTTGGATTATTCCTTTACTTTTGAAAATTATATTATTTTTTAATGAAAGAAAGTAGATAAATGAACACAATTTCATTTTTCTAATTAATCTTCTTTTCTCAAGTGTTTTCATGGAAAAATCTAACTCGTATATCCATTTGACGTTGCATAAGACCATTATCTTCCTCTAGATGGTGTTTATTTTGAAAGTGCAGTGAAGTCTCTAAGAAAAAAATATTTTTAAACATTATTTTAAAAAGAAGAAGAAAAGCTCATTTTATTTGCTACAATTTCTTACAAATTATGCTGTTTGAGGATAGAATTGAAGCTTCCGATGATTTAAATCAGCACTTCTTCATTTATTTGCCCTTACGGCTGTTAAGATATAATTGATGCATTCCTCTTTAATTAAAAGCTTCTCTTTCTAGCTATTTAATCTTTAACCCTTGCTCTTTGTTGCCATTTATTTTCTTCATTTTCGTTTTCAATTTCATGTTTGATATGCAATTCAATGTTTTTCTCTTACAATTCAATGAAACTCTCAGCTATTTTATCCTTATCAATAAATTCCACTTCTTCTTCTTCCTTTTCCTCTTTCTCTTCCCCTATCAGCCATGCACTACTGTATTCTGGATACTATTAATATTATTATTTCTATTTTTATAATTTCTCAGCTTCGATTTCATTATCTAATTCTTATTAATCAATCTTCTGTTCTGCTTCTCCCTCCTTAGTGTCCTAATCCATTCCTGCATCTCTAGACTATTAAATCACTCTAACTTTTTTTAACGACGGCCTAACTTGTTTCATTGAGCTTCTATCTTTCTAAATTTCTTATTATTTTTCTTCAGATTTTTATTTTTTCAATTAAGTTGGCTCTTTTTATTACTATTCATCGCTATTCTCCTTAATCTAATCTATTTAGAAGTGTATTGCCTCTGAATTACTCAAATGCTCTTCTTCTTCATTTATTCTTTACAATCAAAATCAGTTTTTCTCTTTTTATGAATAAGTTTTTTTACTTATGAGGCACATAATGTTTTCGAGAGAGTCTAAGTGTAGTTCTCTCTCTCTTCTCAAGTAGCGTCATTGCCCTGTTATTAAGTGGGCAATCTTCAAGAATATGCTCTGAAGTGAGACAATTGAAGCAAAATAACCCGAATTCTTCGTATTTTTTCTCTCTGATAACAGCTTGCTGGTAATTCTTCCATAATTACTTTATGATTTTTCAATAAAATTCACTTAACAATTGAATTGAACACTTTCTGGATGAACCAAATCTACATATTCTTATTAAAAAGTATACTTGATCTTGAGGGAAATTCGAGATTGTGTCGAGAAACTTATTTCTCTTCAGGATAAATACTTTCACTGGTGTCTTGCATCTCAACACCTCCTTCACAAGCCTTCCTGTGATGAACTGGTAGACGCCGATGAAATTGTTTTCCTTAACCAAACAAAAAAAGAGAAAAAAAAGCTATTTATTTTGCTGTTGTGTTTTAATAATGATTTTTAGGAGAAAAAAACAAAATAACACATAAATATATTTTTAGATACTTGAACATTTTGTATGCTGACTCTCATCGGATTGTAGTCTTCAGGTAAATCAAGGGCGATTTCAATCTACCCTTTAGCAACATAATACAAGCTGATATCGTCTTCCCTTTCAACAAAAGAAGGCTGACAGAAACAACAAATATTCTCAATAACGAATCCAAAAAATAAACCTACTTATAAATATCAAATATTTATATCCTACCTCATGAAGAATAGAATTCTCCAACATCATGATTTCCTCAATTTCAAAGCTCAGCGCAGATATAAATTAATCGGAGAATCGTTATGTCCATGGGAAGAATTTGAAAAAGAATGTATTAATTTCATAAAAGAGCTCTGCGCGAATATTAGGTGGCAGCATATTGATAATAGCTTGCTCAGTGTCTTTATCTCTATCTCTTTCTTCTCTTAACTAATACTCTACATAGTCCTTTATGCGGTCTTGCAAGTTCTACGGTACATTCTTATCACGCATGTACCGAATCATCGCAGTTATTTGGTTCCTGTTTATCAAAATAATTTTAACTTTTAGCAATTTTTTAGATTTCAATTCATTTGTTTGTTACTCAACTTTAGCGGTTCCTTATCCGAAGTTCTGAAGGACTTCAATGACTTGATTTATCGCATAACCGAACGAAACAGTTGCCACAAACATCACTAAACAAGAATAGATCACTTCAACTGGATTAACAGCTGTGACATCTCCATATCCTACTGTAGACATTGTAGCAATACTCCAATAGAGGGAAAATAAGTAGATTGTCCCTAAAGAATCAGTAGCTTATTAATAGTTAATTGTGTTCATCCAATTCGTTCCATAAATATCATATGTTTATTCACCGATATAATAAAAAAGACAAGCAGTTATGTTGCACGTGAAAAGTATGATAAGATAGAGTCTCATGAGCTTATAGCATCCTAATAGTTTGCCTTTGAGTCTTAGAAATGCTTGAATGAATGTATCGAATTCCAAAACAAAGTAGATCTTCGTGTAGAACAGTAGATATGTGACCCATTTATAAGGGAAATTGATTGAAAATGTATCGATCAGCAAGCCAAGGAGACTGAAGAAATCCCAGAAGAATCTACCATTCCAGATGTTTCGGATGTAATTTTCTTTGATGAGCTTTCTGTCAGTGATTTCTTTGCCGCGTAGGTCAAAAGATACTCGGAATTTCAGTACAATTTGAATCTCAAATAAAGTGAAAATGGTCCCTTTTACTAATGCATCCAGCCAAGTAGTTTGCAGCACTGTCACATTAAACATAATCTCAATCGGATATAAGAAAAACACGAGATAGGTGAGGATAAACAGCACAAATTCGAAAATTTAGTAAGATTTGTTTCTGTAACGAATCATCTGCCACTTGAATATGTCCTTGACTAGACAACAGAAAAAAAGATAAAAAGTCTGGATTTATTATGTTGCCTGCTTTACACTTTTGTTTGGCAGCCTAATTGAGTTGAGGAAGCTTTGAATTCTTTACTTTTTATTGATTACTAACATTCCGCAAACATCCACTGCATAAAAAATGTTTTAAACTTCAATTCAAATGCTTTTTCATCTAAGAAAACTAATACTTTTCATTTGAAGAAACGAGAGGTTATTTCAGATCCTGAGGTGAGCTTGAAGACATGCTAAAATATATTAACCACTAGCTAAGATACGATTTATTAGAGCTCTTTGTGTTTGCCTTTTGATTTATTTGATACTTTTTTAATTATCTAATTGTTTTATCCAGTTAGTATCAGGCACCTTCCCAACCAGGATAAAGAATAGGCATTAAATTGTTCATACCAAGAAGGTAAATGCTTATTTATTTTTATTGATTAAGCTCCATAATAATACTTTTAAACAAGCACAGAAATCTAGTGACAAAAATAATCACAATTGCGCAATTTTCCCATTTTCTTTTGGAGAGTTTCTTAAACAAAATCCTTTGAATAATTCAACAAATGAATTATTTGGGAAAGTTGAGAGAATTCACTTGAAGATATTCTTAAAATAAAACTAAATAGAGAATCTCAATTTGCTTAAATGTTTTGGAAGAATTCTTAAAATTATTATGGCTCAGCATTTTTTGATTGGTATTAGCTAGAACTAATTAGTTTTCAAATGGAATCATCAATATTTTACATCAAAACCTCTATTCTTTTATACAAACATAATTTATTTCAACTCTCTTAGATTTACTAAAATGACATCCTCTAATCCATCTCTATTATTTAATAGCCCTGTTATTGACCAAATCATTCTCTTTTTATCTCTTATTTCAAAGTCAATTTCTTGAAAATTATTTAGATTTCTTTTAAAAATGTTCACGATTTCAAAAGAGACAAAAGCAATTAATCCAACACGTAATTCTTTTATTGGTAGTTTGAATGCATTTAACACTTCTTTGAAGCATCCCATCTCAGAAAATTAATTAATGAGTCTGTTGTAATCTCAATGTTAAATCTTTTTCAAAAAAAACAAGCCTTTCTCACACTGCGTAAATAAATAATTTTTTTTTTAATTATGTTCCTTTTTTTTTTGTTACCAAAATTCACATTGAATAATGGCATCCTTATGGCAAAATGTTAAAAATGTCATTTTCTAAGTCATTATTACAATAGATACACTCATTGATTAATTAGTTTGCTTTTTGGATTTCTCTCAGCTGCAATCAAATTAATTAACAGTCCAAAATATATTGAGCAATTAATTCTGATACACGAGTAAGATACATTATTTTAGGTTGCAATGTAGCTGTGAAGATTGTGATATCTTAAAAACCATTTCTAATACCCAAATAGCTCCTTTCGCACTGGAGAAGATGAGCTAATAAATAAAGGAATACTTCATGAATGTACTTTTCAAGCAACCACTCTTTGGGAGGAGATAAAGGAAAAAAGAATTCCCCATTTTCCCGTAGTGATCTTTATTTTGTTTTTTTTTGAAAGAGAGGGAGTAAAAGATATTAATTTCAAGGTAATTTTTGCTTGTGGGGGTTGTAAATATAAAAGTAAAGTCTGTGAAGATTACATATTCCATAATAATTAGATTTCTCTCGTTGTAGTTTCTGTCGAGTTTTCAAAGAAATTTGAGTAGGCAGTTACAATGGCATCGAATTTTATCAGAATAAAACTCAAAAAAAAATAACATGAAAAATTTGTAAATTTGAATAAAAAAATCATTCGTTCTTCGTTTGAAGCATCGATTTGAGCTTTATTTGGAATTTTTCCTTATTATAGTATGTAGCTCCTGTATTCAGCAAATAGTCCCAGAGAGTGAGAAGTTCTGCGAAATGAATCTTTGTCTTAGCATGATGAAGATTGTGGAATTATGATGTGTTGATGAAAAGTTTAGGGAGAGTGTTCTCGACAATATCGAAGGTATATCCGCAGTGGAGGTAGATATTCAACACAATCTAGGCAACAATAAGAGATCCATGCAGCCAAGTGCAGAGCTTGAAATTATTCATGATCTCAAGTTCATCTATGAGCACAGGTCCGAATGTTAAGACAGATTCAAAAGGAGACACACCGAAAGAAGCGAAGGTAGAAGGATCACCGAAAGAATGATGGTTTTTATGGAACACCCAGAACATGCGAGTGTGGAGTAGTCTGTGTTTCCAGTATGTGTAGAGATCAATGAAGAGGAAGAAAACTAATGCGAATGCAACATTTGGTAGGATACCATCGCCAAGGAATGTTTCCTTAAGGTCATTTGTGTAGCTAGTAACTTCTCCGTTGGCAGATCGTTGAGCTGGCCAAGCAGTTAGCAGTGCAATGACAAAGTAACATCTAGCTGCTTCATAAATCTCTTTGGCATATTGTGTAGGCTTAGGAGGGACTTAAATGCGTTTTCCGAAGACCTTGCAGAATTAAGTGAACAAGAACGCATACGAAAACAAAATGACGCACAAGCCGATGAATATCTTTAGCTAAAGCTCATACCATTGTGCAGGGTTCTTTGAGAGCATACCAAGACCAAATCCTCCTATCATGATCGTCCAGTCAACTACAAAACCTGTGGCAGATCCAATAACAAATCCCATTTTTTGATGTATTAGGCTTTTTCAGAAATATTAGTGTTCTTTGTACTTTATATTTTATAATATTAATTTGAATTGATGTGCTCGATTTAATTCGGTGGCAGATCTTATTAAATAAAGGCTTTTTTAATCTAATTGACGCAATCTGTACCATCATTGTTTTCTTTTCAAATTATTATTAGCTTCAAAATATAAGCGTTTTACTTTGTAGGGAGATACCTTTTCGTTATTCTCCCTCCCGAGATCCAATTACAGACGAACGAGTGGCTCAGATTATCGCTCTTTTTGTCTGCAAAGTATCTACTTTTGCCATGGCTAAAAAATATTCAAAATATCTAAATGCCTTAACCAAAAATAACCTGAATTTATGAAGGGTTGTTGATAAATTTTGTGAGATTTAGCATAGACAGGTAAAATTATTAAGGGGCTTGCTACTAAAATTCTAGGGTAAATAAGGAGTAGTTCGAATATTTTTTCGATAGAGAGTGCTATCAAGATTGGAATCTGTTATAATATTATTGAACGATTGCGAGGGTTATTAAGTGTAATTAAAATCGTCACAGAATTGACTTACCCACCTATTTAGTGAATAAAACCCTCCCCATCAAGCATAATCCCCTTTTCAAATTTGATCTCTCTATTTTGAAGAATGAAACAATACTAAAATATCTGATTTTGCTGACCATTCCTAATATTCTTAACAATAAAAGTCTCAAAATTAAAATCTACTTTTGTGACTTTACTATTGAGAAAGACCAAAAGGGAAAAATATCAGCAGCTTGAAAGAAAAAGAAGAAGAAGAAGTACATACAAAGAGATAATCTTCTCTTTCAAAAGTTCTGATTTGTTTCTTTGTTTGAAAAATGCTTAGATTTCATATTACATTTAAGAGTAAATGGTTATTTTGTCTAGACAAAAAAGTTTCCCTGTGAATTGACTCAAAAGATTTTTCAATCTAACAATTCCCTTGCTTCTCAAAATACTATTAATAAAATCTATTAGTTAAATTATGTATTAATTATCTCATTATCCATATCTTCAAGTCAAATTTAATTCCTCATTCTTTTATAAAAAAAACTTCTATTTTCTCATTATTTATCAAAAGGGTAATTTACTCCATTTGGTAAAAGAAAAATCCTTATTTTTTTCAAAACTGTTGAAGATACAAATATAAAAAATATTCAATATTTCGAAACATCTTTTTCTTTGTTATTATTGGAGAATAATAAATATCCTCTTGTTTAAATCATAATTCCTTTCTTCAATATGTAATAAGTTAAAATAATCCTTTTTCATCTTAATTCACTTATTTATGATCATATAATTATCAGTAAATTCCAAAATAACTTGCAAGAAAAAGAAAGAACATAAAACAAATATGCATACAAAACAATGTTAGTTTTTTATTGTTATCTTGATATTTTTTTTTCATCCAAAGATTTTTCCCAAAAAGGAATTAAATTAATCAGTAATACTAGAAACTCTTATTTAAATTCGATTGATGTTGATTTCGAGAATTCAAGTAATCAAGCAATGATATCTTCTTAAATACTGTTAAGTATTACCTATTGAATAAAGCAGACGCTTCAATATCTTGTTTAATGAAGATTATATTTTTAGCGCTTCCAAAGAAAAATTGAGGTGTAAATGAGGAATAGATTTTCTTGCTTAAAAATCTTTCTGTATTTTATTGTAATTTGTTCGAATTAATCTTGTTTAAGTAAAAAGAAAGAAAATTGAAAAGCCTCTTGTAAAAGCAAAATGCTAATTATGGAATGAAATAGAGTACTCCACATAAAAATATACAATAAGAATACAATATTCCTTAATTTAGCTTGCTTGTATTTAAACTTTATATTTGATTTGTACTTAAAATAGACCAGCGAAGTGAACTCCTGGAATTAACTCAATTTTAAATAAAGTTGAGGTGGGAAAGAAAGCATTCCAAACAAAGGCTAGCCTACTATTTGAAAGGCTAAGTGAATTGCTAATCAGTAAAAATTAAAAAGGTTGAAAGTTAAATTATCAAATAAGAAAAGAGAAAGGGGTAGAATTTGCGTTATTTATAAATATTTTTTGAACAAATTTTTTGGTTTGAACAGAAGTTTCAAAAAGATATTTTTTTTGAAGGGTATTGTTAGGATAAATAAAGTAACTGAAATACAGAGTGCTTGAATGAATCTTGTACTATTTATCAGGATTATTTGAAAAAGAAATGGAATTCGAATGCCATTGTTAAAGAAATGACGAATTATGTTGTTTTTTGAAAGAGTACTACTCGTCAGATAAATAGATTGTATAAATATGCTGACTAATCTGAGTACAGTAAAAAAGACTTAATGAATGGTTTGCACTGATCGGAATTATCTTTCCCTTCGAGCAAATTACGAGTAGTTTCTCCCTCTTTTCAAGTCTTTACTTTCCTAATTCTGTAGTTATATAAACATTTATCTTTAAAAAAATCCCACACACAAAAAAACAAGATTCTTTTTAAGCACAATCATATCATATCATTTCACATCTTGAATATCCTTAAGCAATTTCCTCTTTACCTACTAGATCTGTTCCTCTCTTTCTCTCTATTGAGCCATAGCCTCTAACAATCACCAACTAGCTTCCAATTTTACATCCTTTTAAACTCATAAATAAGTCTAAAAATTGATAAACATGTTAGGTTTACTTCTTCAGAACTTGAGCAATTTTCCTAGCACCTCATGCCCCTTTCCAGTGTCTCCCAAAACAGAAATGGATTGGACTTCCCTTTCTCACTTTAACCATCCTCCATCAATTTAGCTTCATGCTGATAAAAAGTTCGAAAAAGACAGTGAAGGTTTATGGGTATGGTACAAAAACCAAGTTTTACCAACATTCAAAATTCATCTGCTTCCTGGGTTCAATTCTTCCAAACTGCAGTTATCTGACTCCACAACAAGAAGAGACTTATGTCACTATGTCACCATAAAGTGCTTTGCAATATTCTCTGGTACCGAAATCTAAGATATAAAATTAGAAGGAAATCATATTGTCAAATTCTCAAAAGGGAAAGTTGCTGATATGCGTTCAATCAGGCTGACTGAAACTGTCAAGAGCCTCAATGTAATAAATATCTATTTAGTATTGCTAAACCTTTAACTTTCATGTATTTTGTTTGTTTTTTTTACAAATATTTTTTCTTTTATAACAGTGTAAATGCTTTGTCTTGTGTCTCTTTGCATTCGAAGCTGAAGAGGGTAAATAATTAGATACTTTTATTCAATTAGAGGATCTGATATCCAAGAAAGCACCTGAAGATGAATTCAGAAAAATCATCTCACAAAATACTCTGGTCTCACAGTATTTATCAGTTTAAACTCGCAAAAAATCCCTTCACTAACGAGTAACTCAAGCAAAAAAATAAACAAATCATTTTTCTTTTTCTTTTTCTTTTTTGTTCAACACACTACTTTTCCCCTTTTTATTTGCTTTTTTCCCCTAAGACCTCTTTTTATCTCTAATGTGTAAATAACAATCAATAAATCGTTCAGTTGTGGGGGTTGAATTTTTCTTTTAAGCCCAAAAAGGAAATACCATAAAACAATATAAAAGCTCTGTTTACATTTTCATTGTAATAATTGATCTCTTGGTTTTTTTAACTTATGGATACTAATTGATTCTTTCTTTTGAGTTATTGCATTTTCTTTGAAATTATTAAACCTCAAATTATTTCTTTCCTTGGATGTTCATATGTTTTAAACAAAATCTTTTACTTTTTCTTAAATAATAGGTCTCTCTGCTCTGCCAGCTGCACCCGTTTGTTCCCAATGAATTTAGCAGACTCCTATAAATGCTGCACGGAGATAACCCAGAGGAAATACTTGGAGCTGACATTCGAGGATTGTACTTCTACTTCTCCAATAAAAAGATTCGTCACAAGGTAGAAATAAAATAACTAACTAACCGTATTTCGCCCGTTTATAGAAGCCAAATCAATAGTTTTGACACAGGAAAGTTGGCTTGAGTGGGAAATTTAAAATTTTTCTTGGTTTTATTTCTTTCAAATGAAATGATGCATGAATTTGACTAGAGAAGCATCGATTAATCAGTTTTAAACCTTTCCTTTTTATTTTTTGGAATAGATCTTCCATCCGTTCTACCTTGCTGCAAGATTTCACAAAAGCATCAGGCTATTCTACCTTAATGACGATGCTGAAGAGGAAGCAAATCCATAAAACCTTTTAGATATTTTCCTGAAAGTATAAACATCCGTTGAATAGGCTCTTCTTCTCGATACAGTTGCAGATGAAGAGAATCTTCCTAGCAATAAAAATGGACGAAATATCGAGGCTAAACTGATTCTTCAAGTTATCAGCACTAACGTAACGGAGAATCACTCTGCAGGACAAAGCTCCCGTCCTTCCAAATCATCTTCACTGGAAAGTTTTCGAACTAAGGTACTTGAACTTTTTTTTGCAAAAAATGCTTTTTCCCTCGGAAAAGCTGCCAGTGCAGCGGGAAGGGATGCAGAATTTTAAGAAATCTCAAGGGAATTGGGTACTTCTCGCTTGCATCGCGTGATGATGGAAAAACCACCCCTTTTATCCCCACTAATTATTTAGTTTTAATTATTTTTAATTTAAATCTCAATTTTCCCTAGAATGCAATTCTCCAGGTTATTTCTTATTTCTCATTTGTTTTACTCTTTTTTTATGTACTCTCTCAGGTGATAAATTACTTGATGCCACTGCAGTCAAGTGCTATCAGAATAGCCGATGAAACAGAAGAAATCGCTTCGTATTATAAACGCATCGATTACAATGAATCCATCTACCAAGAAGCATACACTCGAGTTTTCCCTAAAATCTTGAATACTCTGTTCGAGTATCAAGAGAAAAGAAGCAGCTACCCTGTTTATCTTCAATCAGTGAGCTATTCAGCGCAGAAAGAAGAACTGAATGAATTTAATAAAGAAAATCTGTCTACTTTCAAGGATAAAAATAAAGTAATAATTAAATATTAAAGTGTTTTAGCTCACAAGTATGAAGAAAAACTGAAACAAAAACTCAAAAGAGTCTTTGTACCTAGTCCAATCATCACCTAGGAGTCCGTGCTCAAGATCACAGATAGCATTTTAAAGTTTGCTTTGAAAGAACAAAATGAACAAAGAGAATCTCTGTTGTTCAAGGAAAATAAAGAACCAACTTAGGAATAGACAATAGGAGCTTAGGAATAATAACTCAGTGAGGCAGCCCGAAATGCCCTTATTGGGATAAACAAATACTGTGCTAATAGTAACGAAACAAACCGTCAATCATACAACTCGAACTCCTCAGAAACTGTCGGAATAAATCAAGCTGTGCAGTGTCCCTTGAAGCCTAATAATCAGCTTCCTAGCTAATAGTCACTTCAATAGCAATAATAGCTGTAACGAATCCGTGAAGAACTTGATGGAGGTGAAGAAACAAATCTAGAGGAGAATCATAATGTCTTAGAAGATGTTTGCGAGTTCGCAAGTGCTGGGAATAATAAAATAAAAATAAGAAAGATTGATAAAAGCAGCATTGGCATCAAGACCTCCTCTTCTATCTAAAAGTCTGTCAATGAATTGCTTCTTTCTAAAAATTAGCAAGGAACTTAACAATTACATATTCAAAACCAGCAGAAACTAGAATAACCACAATTAATTTCAGACTTTTAACTTGGATAACTTGGGTCTTAGACTACTGTTGGAATGTCTCTTTAGTAAATTTTATCCTAATATTAATAAAAATAATCATAATAATAATTGCCTTTGCAATAGTAACTCTAATAAACATAATATTAATAGCTCTAGCAGCAGCTCCAATAATCGCAATAATCACAACAAATTTAACTATTGTTATCTCAGCAATAGCTGAATCAACAACAACAACATTTTCTTCCCTTACATCAAACTCCATATTCTTAACAACAATAGTAATTGCAATATTCTCAAGGTCTTATTCAGCCTCTTGCTTCGTCCTCTAATCCCGTTCAGAATTCCCTGTCAAATATCAATACCCCCAATAATACTTTTAATAATTTAAATGGCCTTCTCTTGAATGAGGTATCTCGAGTTTTGCAGGGTTCTCCTTCTTTGAATATTACCCTACTGCAGCAACAAATACAATTGCAATAACAGTAACAAATACAACAATAATTACCAAGATAGATGAATCCAACAAATGATTAGCTACTTGGACTGTTATCGATGGCAGCTGCATCATCCTCCTCCTAGCAGAATACAAATTTATTCTTCTAACAACAACAACAATAGCAACCAAGTAACTCTTTCAATGGATAACTCCATCCTAACAGTTCTTTAGATTATCAATTGAGGATGTAATCCTTCAAGTGAAAATAGTTTAAATATATTAAATTAGCATTACAATAATAAATATATGGATATTCATAGATGTAGTAAACTAGTTTTTATCTCTCTTTCTTTCTCTTTACTTGTCTTAAATATTTATTTTATGTGTTTTATATTATTCAATGATTCATTACACAATTCAAAGCTTAGTTTTACTTGAAAATGAGGTTATCATCAAAGATAATAATAAAAGGCTTGGGTAATGTCTGAGAGGTTTTTACAGCAAGAAAGGTTGAGTTGATTAGAATGATAGATATACATGGTGGGGAACAACTTTTATTTAACCCTCCCTCTCTCTCTCCTCAGAAGATCACAA
>Ga0302271_10003364_pt1 | contig 13553 bp, 8 predicted proteins | sample III_Bog_N1_1_FD_198767 | JGI IMG/M metagenome (GOLD analysis project Ga0302271, IMG submission 198767) | Peat permafrost microbial communities from Stordalen Mire near Abisko, Sweden - III_Bog_N1_1 | ecosystem: Environmental > Terrestrial > Soil > Wetlands > Peat | place: Sweden: Abisko... | reverse complement strand
TAATTTGCAGACTTTTATACTACAAATATACAGAATCCTGCAATAATACACAAGCCTTTTTATACCTATTTTATTGACAAGCAAATATATATAAACGTTTTAAGGAGCGACTATTTAGATTACGAGTGATTTGAATAGATTAATATTTCGATTTAACAATTTGTTTATCAGCTTCACTTCAAGTCATGCCTTCTGTGTGGATCAAACCTGGCACACAATAAATCTTCCCTTTTTAAGGGAAGTACCCGAAGGGGGATGGGTTATATTCTTATTTCTCAACCCCTCTCCCCCGCCTTGCGGGATTTCCAACACAAGGAGTGGGGAAAGCTTAGTGCCAGCGGCACGGTGCATATTGTAAGGCAGCGCTTCAGTGGAGTGCCGTAGGTATGGGACATGTTTAGGAGAAAGGCAGCCTGCATCGTAAATGAGCATGGCTGGGTTGGTAAGCAGATACACTATTCGATAGCTATTCTCTAAAGTCGTCTTCTATCTTTAGTTTTTCTTCCTTCAGTTCTAGTAAATTCTTATTCAACTCCACTTTTTTATTAAATTGCTTACACTTATTCATTGTAGTTGCAATTTTATCAATGGAAAAATTGAGCTGTTTTAATTTTTGCTCATTTTGAATTAGTATGTCAATATTATTTTCATTTCCATTATTTTTTCCTGATATTTTGAAACACATATCATAGAATACATAATCTAGCGAATTTGAAAGTGCTATTTCAAGTTGATCTTCCTGTACACTCATCCATGTTGTCGAAAAAGTCCAGTCAACAACTGCCTGATTCTCATTCGTTGGATGCGTATGTTTTTTTGAAATGGAATACATTACTTCTTCATTAAAACGAAGAACAAATATGATTTGGTAAGGAATGATTTTGCTTATCAATAGCAACAACTCATTAATATTGGATTTTTCTTTTAATTCCAATTCGAAAACCTGAATTTCAACCACATCTTTACCCTGTAGGTTGACCGTTTGAGTGGATATTTTATTCAACCATTTAATACGCGCAACTAGAGAAGAAAGCATCTTCTTCTGTTTTGAGGATGCAAATTCTTCAAAGCTGTTTTTGGGTATAATCTTATCAACTATAGTTGATGCAGGAAACTTCAGCATAATTTAGCGGATTATTACAAACGAAATTAATTTGAAATCTTCTTTTCCCTTAAATTTACTTCCAAGTGCAGTTGTGCCACCGGCTTTAAAAAGTGATAAAACCTCCTTTTCGTCTTCAGTTTTTAATATAGAACGAATACTTTTATCTAACAAATCAGAATAGGGTTTCATTTTCCGACCTTCCGAAGTTTCGTAATTAAATTGCGCACAAAGTTCTTCAAATGGTGTTTGGTTGCCTTTACAAAGTAAGCGCAATGCATCTAAGGTCTTTTTTGCCTGAACATGATTATAGGCTACGGAGCCATCTTGTCTGATATAAACTAAATAGTATGGGTGTAAGCGATTCTGTTTATCAATATTCAATTCATTATTGATATTCTTCATTACAAACACAACCCCCGCTTCAAACTCTTTATTGGCTTGTGCTATTGCATATAGTCCAGTAGGAATGTTCTTTAATTTACCATATTGACGAATATAATTCGACAAATCAATTCTGAAATCATTCAATCCTAAATCAGTAATAGAAACACCATCGCGCAAATCCTCTAAATCTATTACTTCATCCTTTAGTCTTTGTAATTGAGCTTTTCTATATTCAAGATCCTTTTCTTCCGTATTCAATAAATTATCATCTCCGGTGCCTGTAAGATTGGTGATAAGCATTTTGCTTTCAACTCTTTGTTTGAGATTGATATAGGAATCCAATGAAACATCCGGCCAGAAGTTGACCAATGTTATTGTTTCATTTTTAGAACCTATACGGTCAATCCGACCGAAGCGCTGAATAATGCGTACCGGATTCCAGTGAATATCGTAGTTGATTAAATAATCGCAATCCTGCAAATTTTGACCTTCCGAGATACAATCTGTACCAATCAATAAATCAATTCCATCTTTTTGATTTGGAAACGATAGAGCCTTACCCTTCGATATTGGAGAAAAACAAGTCAATAAGGTATTCAAATCGGCATGAATATGTGTTGATGTACATTTACACTTGCTTCCGGTTATTAATGCTGTATGCAATTGATATTTATCAGCAAACCAGCCGCTTAACAAAATGTATAAATAATTGGCAGTGTCGGCAAAAGCTGTGAATATAATTACTTTCTTATTTCCCTCATTGATAGGATTTTCTATCTTTTTGCTAATCAATTCTTTCAACAAATTCAGCTTATTATCTCCATTGGTGGATAAGAAATCTGTTTGCGACAATAAGTTATCTAACGCTTCTTTATCAGCCATTAAATCTTCTTTCCAGCGTGTTTTGTCCACGTCCGAAAGTCGAATCTTGATTTTCTTACCAATTACATTTTCTTCATCGCCCCAGTCGCTATCCATATCAAAATCAGCAATGTCATCTTCCGAATCAAAACCAACATCAATCACACCATCCACTTGTTTATCAATCATAGTGATAAAATTATTTACCTGATCAAGTACACCCTGCAAGGTTATCCTGAAAGAATCAAGACTACTTTCAATACGTTTCAATAGGTTTATTCGCATCAGTATCTGCAAACTCTTTTCTCGTTCTGCCTGTGTAAACGTGCTGGATTTTACCTGTTTGTCGTATTTTTCGGCATACAATTTCTGCTTGCTGGGTAATACATAATTAATAGGCGTATAGATAGACAAATTGAGCAACATAAGTTGCTCAGCGATGCTGTGATAATTGAGGGTGTTGTTTTCGGTCAATGGACTCTGAATAGAAACGGGCTTATTCCGAACAGGGAACTTTCCAATAGCGGTTGTGTCGTAATAAGTAGTTATATGTTTGCGCGAACGGGCAATAGTCAGACTATCCAGCAGTTCGAAGAAGTCAAAGTCAAGTCGCTCCAGCAGGCTTTCAGTTGTTCGGTTATCGCTCGGAAACTTCGACCAGATATTAAAGGCAGTTTGAGCACGTTTAAAAATTTCATCTACACCACGTTCTGTATCTAGCTTGTCATCAATGTTTTTTGCATAGCCTTCGTAGGCTAATGCCAATTGATTTTTCAGGTCGTTAAAACGGTTATTTACAGGCGTTGCCGAAAGCATCAACACTTTTGTTTCAATGCCTTCCTGAACTACTTTGCGTAATAGTTTTTGGTAGCGGTTTTCGCGACCTACTATGGTATTGTTGTTCCTGAAATTATGTGATTCGTCAATTACGATTAACCCATAATTTCCCCAGTTTACATTTTCCAGATTGCGGCCGTTGCTTATACCCCGTTCGCGCGATAAATCGGTATGAAATAGCACATCATACCTGAAACGGTCGGCGTGAAGCGGATTATTTTTGTCGTTATTGCAATATACATTCCAGTTGTCGGCAAGCTTTTTCGGACAAAGCACTAACACATCTTTATTGCGTTTTTCGTAGTATTTGATAATGCCCAGAGCAGTAAATGTTTTACCCAAACCCACACTGTCAGCTACTATACAACCGTTGTATTTCTCAAGCTTATTGATTGCACCGATAACTGCATCCTGTTGGAAATTATAGAGTTTGTTCCAGATAACAGTGTCTTTAAAACCTACGCCATCGTTGGGCATGGTATCGGTGGATATATCTTTCAGAAAATCGTTGAAGATATTGTATAGCGTAACGAAGTAGATAAACTCCGGACTGTTTTCTTTGTAACTTGTTTCCAGAAATGCCAATACTTGCTGTGTTACATCCTGTATTTGCTCCTTGTCGTTCCAAATCTGATTAAACAGCTCCATATACTGTCCACTTACAGGATAGTCGAATTTATGAACGAAGGACGTAAATCGGTTGGAAGGTGTAGTTCCCAAATCGGTAGTTGTAAAACCTGCAACAGGAGAATATACCAAATCATCTGTTCCCTGTTTGGCCACATGTATCATGCCGCTGATAGGTTTATCAGGCTGTGTATTCGATTTAAAAGTTACTTTACGGCGTATCCACTCGCTACACTCATGGGCAATAGCCCGTTGATTGAGTTCATTCTTCAACCGCAACTCAAACTCGCCACCACACAAATGCTGTTCGTTGTAGATATTTGGGATATAATACTCCCTCATTTCGGGTTTCAGACTATCGGACACAAACACCGGTGAAGTAAAGATAAAGCGCAGTTCATCCAACTCTTTCAACTCCTTTTTCAAGGCTTCAAAAGCATAAATAGAGAAAGTGGAAGCAGCTACCGATAGCTTGTTTCCACGTTCCATGTCTTTCTTTAGCTCATCGCCCAGACGGGTGTTTATGTTGTCGATCAGGTTCATTCTTCTATCTCGTTGTTTTTATCTTTCAAAATTCCCTGCTTGGCATTCAATGGAGAAATAACCTTTTCCCCGGTTTTTGTTTCCAGTTCCAAACGGGCATTTCGGGCTATTTCACCGCCATGTTTAGCCACTTTTGCATGCTCTTCCATGCTGTCCGGATTCGTAGTTTCCGAAATACGAGTGGTAGATAGCTCTGCCAGCATATTCAATACCAATTCAGTATTGGTCATGTTGTCACGTAGGTTTTCTTTTCTCAAACCTTTGTACTGCTTGTATTCCTTAGCTGTTTTATCCGCCCAGGTCTTGTAGATTATATCGGTAAGGGTTGCGAATTGAACACCCTCTTCCAATCCTCTCGATTTCCATTCATCGGTCAGGTCTTTGCGAATTTCAATGCTTTTCAGACGTTGATTTATCCAATTATCCGAATAGCCAAGGCGTTTATAATCCATCATTGCTTGCTCAATAGATAATTCAGGGTCTTGCATTTGATCCAACCGTTCTTTTGCTACCTGTGCTATCCACAATTTAAATGGCTCTGCTTTGGGAGAAGGAATAGATTGAATCAAACGGAAAAGTTGCTCGGTGGAAGCTACGTCAGTCAGGTATTTCTTACCATCTGCTGCAACCATTTTCAGTTGACTACAATTTGTAGTCAACTCACTTCCCTCTTTTTTAAGACGGGTTTTCAAAACACTCCAATACTTACGAGGATTAGGGCTGTCCGTTAAAATATCAACCACATCCACAATCGAGAAATACCACTCTTCGGTGGCATCGTCCCAAGCCGTTCGGACTTTCTTTTCTTCAAACAGTTGAATTTGTGATTTCATATCATCCTTATTCTGTAATATTTACACCGCCATTATTAGACATTTAGTTATTATATACACCGCCAAATCAAAATTTGCACCGCCAATTACATCCTATTTCATCCCCACCAAATCCAACATTCCCTCATAGCTCTTTACCACATGGTATTTCACTTCGTCGTTGCTTATTTGTTTGAAGTGGACTTCGGCGCAATGTTTTTTGAGTTTTTCCACACCGCGCAGGTTGAGTTCCGACTCTGTGCCTTTGGTTTCGGCTATGAAATACACATTCCGCACTTTTTCCTGATTGAACACTATGGCCCAGTCGGGCGAATATTTGCCAACAGGTGTAGTGATAAAGAAGGATTTGGGTAGTTTGGCGTATACCAACACCTCTTCAGCCGTGTCCAGTTGTTTGGCAAATTCCGTTTCTATGTTCGAATCCGTTATCAGGTAATCGTATATATGGTGTTTAAGTATATTGCTTTGTAGTACTGCACGTGTGTCGTTACCAAATACGGTAGCTGCATCAAAGCGTTCGTCAGTTTTGTGGTAACTGATATGGCTCACAATCAATTCCGATTTCACTTCGTTGATAATATGACTGCTTTTGGCAATAAACTCTTCGGGATTTTTGCCTATCAGCGTAAACTTCGATTCGTTGATACGACTTAGTATCGCAGCTACTGTCCGGCGGGTGAGGTTGGTGAGATTCACTATTTCACCTACTACATCGTAGCGTGTATCGCTATAAAGTTCGGTGTTTAGTTTCTTTACCGAACGCCCGGTTTGCTTTATGGCTTCGTTGTGTTCCAGTTCTGCTTTGGTAGTATCGGTCAGTTCACCGCTTTTCACTTCGTAGTAGCGTTCGGAAATGGTAAGGTCGGCATTGATATGTATCACTGCCTGTTCTATTAGTTTTTCGCTGTCGAAATGCACCTCGTACACCGTTTTCAGGTTTATTTTACCCCAAAGGTTCTGAAACTCAGTTTTAAAGAAATTCTTATTCGGCGTAAGGGTTTGCGTATTACGGTCGTTATCAATTTTCGGCAATTCGCCACTGGTAATACCGCTCAACAACCCACACACTGCTGCTGCATACTGTTTCAATTCGTCGGGAAGTTCAATCGTTCCTTGCTTAATAGCTTCCCGACCTGCATCAGTCAGTTTTTTTTCTAAATTGATATGCCTTTCGTATAATAGTAAATCGACTATTTTTTGTGCTTGCGGCTTGGTCAGGCGCAAATTTTCACCCTGTTCATTGGTAAGTAGTTTACCCAAGAAGAATTCTACATCTGCTTTTTGCGGACGTTCTTTCAGTGTATCGGCAATCTCGTTTTGCAAGCCTTTGGCAAATGCCTCATAACTTTCGCTGGCTATTACCGTAAGGGCATTTATTTCCTGCACTTCGTCGCCAATAGTTTCGTAATCCTGACGTGCTCCGTCGGCATTTACGCACAAACGCATACCACGCCCCACCTCCTGGCGGCGACGAATAGTAGCATCTGAGTGCTTCAATGCACATATCTGGAACACATTGGGGTTATCCCAACCCTCTTTCAGTGCCGAGTGCGAAAAGATAAAACGTACCGGTTCTTCGAAACTCAACAAGCGTTCCTTGTCTTTCATAATCAACTCATACGCACTTTGGTCGTCACTCTCTTCACTACCCCGTCTTACACTGGAATCAATTACCCGCTTGCTTTTTTTGTCGATAGAGAAATAACCGCTGTGAACCCGCTCCGCATCATCGCGTTTCAGGTAATCGAAATAGTTGGTTGGTTCATAGCCCCGGTGACTTTCGCGCACACTGTGTTTGTGGAGGTAGTCGTTGTATTCTTGCTGAAAGAGGTCTAAATAATTGCTTCGCAGTGCCGCATATTCCTGCTCGAAAATACGGGCGTATTCGCCCACCACTTCCGCACCTGTTTCGTCGTATTGGCGGTATTTCTCCACATGGTCGATAAAGAAAAGCGTCAGCACCTTAATGCCTTTGGCATAGAGTTGTTTTTCTTTTTCAAGGTGCGAGAGTATGGTTTCGCGTATCTGTATGCGCCGAAAATCCGTTTCGTTCATGTCGCCCACCACTTCGCCAGGGTAAAGCACCTGACTGCCAATTTCAACTTTGCCCAAGTATGCATCGATATTCAGAATGTTATAGCCCTGATAGGCCGGCATACCGCCCGAAAGTTCGTGCAGATTATCGCCTTTGGTCAGTTTTTCGCGCACCCGCTTGATGCTGTCGCCTTTGCGCACTTCGTATTCCACCACTGCCACCGGCGGTTTACCACTGCTTATTTCTATGCGTTCCAGATACAAATAACCGGTCGTACCCGTTGAGCCTTTCAGGTTAATGCCTTTCACTTTGATGCGTTTTACCAGTTTCTGGTTATAAGCATCCAATGCATCCAGACGGTACACCTGATTGTACATTTCTTTGTGGGTAGCCGAATAACGAACGGTAAACAACGCATTGAATTTCTGCATGGACTCCAGCGTTTGTTTTCCATCCACACTTTGCGGCTCATCAATAATCAATATCGGATTGGTTTGGGCAATAATCTCTATCGGTTTACGCGACCCAAACTGATCCAACTCCATATCAATACGGCGGGCATTTTCTCCTTTGGCATTAAACGCCTGTGTATTGATAATCATCACACTGATGCGACTGTCCGAAGCAAAACTCTCAATATCCTGCGGACGAGCAGAATTGTAAATAAAAGGCTTAATTTTATGTCCGTATATCTCTTGAAAGTGCTCCTGCGTTACTTCAAACGATTTGAAAACCCCTTCACGAATAGCGATGGACGGCACAATTATAATGTATTTGCTCCAGCCGTAATGCTTGTGCAACTCGTACATGCTGCGGATATAAGTATAGGTTTTACCCGTACCCGTTTCCATTTCTATAGTCAGGTTATAGCCGCTTTTTTCACCCTTGGGGCGTTCAATGGCTGTACTTTCAATCAACTCATTGCCCCGCTGCACGGTTTGGATATTTTGCAACACCTGCGCTTCGGTTATGCTGATGGCACGGTTGCGATAACCAATACTTTCGTTTATCGCTTCCTCGTAAGCAATGCTCTGCAAACCCGTTTCGGCATTTTTCGAGTTCCGTAATATATCTTTGGTCCTTTCGAGCGTAAACTTCCCCGTTTGCAGGGTCTGACCCGCAAATACATCTACCACCGCTTTCACGGCACGCAACTGAAAGGCTTGTTCTTTAAATTGGAGCTTCATTCAATCTTTCTATTTATTATTCCAAAAGGGATATGGACTGCCGGAACTTTTTCAATATGTTCAAAATGACCCATCTGATCATCAAAGAACATGTGAGGTTTCATTATATTCAAAACACGCGATTTTTCTATTCCTCCCAAAAAGAAAGCCTGATTTACTTCAACTCCCATATTTTTTAAAGTATAAATCATGCGCTCATGCGAAGGTGCATTTCTTGCTGTAACAATAGCGGTTTTAAGAATACGTTTGTAATTTGAATCCTTTTTCATTTTCTTATTTTCAAGCTTTTGAAAATAAGAAATCTTTTTCAACAAATCTCCAAGAGGCCCTTCTCTTAGAGGTTCACTCGAATGTTTAGCTTCATGAGCATGATACTTACCTATATCTTGACTTTCTTGATAAATTATCTCAGCTTCATCATCAGCAATAACTCCATCAAAGTCAAATGCCAGTCTTAATTCTACATCTTCATCATCATCTATAACGGTTGTATTTAACACCCTTCCGGCTGCATATCCTGCCTCTATCGCATTATTGACATCTTGCTCCTCTGCCGATAAAAATAATGAAACATTATATGCCGGTAGATATTCATAAGGTGATTCACCTGAAAAGAACGCCGCTCTTGTTATGTTTAATCCATATTGCTTAATAGAACGAAATGCTCTTAAACCTGTTTCCGGGCTATTTCTTGAAAGCAAAACAACCTCAACTGGTTCTTGTTCAAATACTTTATTTAATGATAAAAGTCTTTTAATAAAGGGAAAGGCAACTCCTTTGGGAAAGCTATTATCAATATTCTTCTCTTGGAACTTCCTATAAGCATCAACACCTTGCTCTGTGAATATATTATGTGATTCACTCAAATCAAACAAAGCGCTTGAAGCCACAGCAATAACTAATTTTCGTTCTATTGGGTAAGGCATAATTATTCTATTCTATATATCCTAATGATCTAAAAGCATTTCTAACGTTACTCTCAAATACATTAAATGATGGTATTGCCCGAAATTTATCCAATACGATTGACTGTCCCAACTCCTCATATAAGTCTCCTATTGTTAAATCATATCTGCGCCTTCTTGTTTTACCAGATTGCGCGATTCGAATAGCTTCTTCAATTGCTTGTTTGGGATCGGCATAACTCTCAGGAGCACGATGAAGTCCCAAATCATCATCACGCACACCTCGGGCATCAATTTTTAGTTTTAGCAATTCCTTGTCGGCCAGCATCCACGCTTCAGTCATTTGAATAGGTATTACTGGAACAATGGTTTTGCAATATTGACTCTCTTTTAAAGTAGCTAAAGCTTCTGTTAATGGATCAAATTTATATTCAATTACATTTTCTATTGATCTTGAATCTGAATCGGCATGAATACATAGAATTGAAATTCCATATTCACAAACTGCTTGCCTCGACGCAATAAGCATTGTATCAACAAATACGGTTTTCGGCACATCAACAAGTCTAACATCTTCAATAACAACATCGGATCTACAATCCAAAGCTGTTTCTTCAAAAACATTTTGAATTACCTGTGTTAAAAATCGTGTGTCAGTAGTTCCTTCAACTGTAAATCCAATAAATAATTGTATAGACATAAACTAATCATTACATTCAGGTTCTTCCTTAAGTGTATTTAAATAATTATCGAGATCAGCAATACTCATTTGCGTTGGTTGGAACAATGTGTATTCGCTTATAAAACTAACCGGTTGTATTTGTGTGCTTTTTAGTTTTACTCTTTTCCCATTTATTTCTGTCACCAATGTTGTCATTTTCGACAACCATACACTATTTGTATTAATACCTCGTATGTTAAGCATTTCTCGTACTAATAATGGCGAATGAGTATTTACAATTACTTGTCTTAATGGCATATAATCATTTTCAAAATCTGCAGACAAGTTGTATAATAGTTCTGTCATTAATTTAATCCTTTGTGGATGAATTCCGTTTTCAGGTTCTTCAAAACACAATAAACCTTTATGTCTGTCATCAAATTGCATAATGGTCAATGCTAATAATCTTAGAGTTCCTTCCGATAAAACCCTTGAAGTGAATTCCTTGCCATCCTTATGTTTAAGTTTGATAACGAATTGTTTATTTGCAACATCATTTATTACATCCACACCAATGTATTCGGGCAAGAATTTTATCAATTCTCTGGAAATTTCTACGAGGATGTAATCATCTTCTTCTTTCATCCTAAATAATGCTGAAGCCAAATTAGCACCACTATGAGTAATATCATAACTCATTTTTGCATCTTGAATAGTTGGTTGCCTTAAATCTTCAGGATTTAATTGCATAAACCTCCAATTTCTCATTTCTTCTTTCGCTGCAAATACATGAGGAAAATCTACAGAATTTACACCGCTCAATACGGTTTGACTTACAGTTCGAGCTGGGGTAGCCTTTCCTCCCTGTCCACCATCTTGGCGAATGTAAATAGAAGGGAGTCCATTTATATTTTCAGTAGTAATAAATGGGTTAGAGGAACCTCCCTTTTGAGTACTCTTCCACAAATTTTGTTTTGCTCTTGGAATAATATTCTTAGCCCAATCATCTTCATCTGTTGATATTTTATTTAAATACTCATGAGAAATCGAAAGTTCTTCAAACCCTCTGCTATTCTTTTTTCGCTCTATTGTAAGTTCATATCTCAATCTTGGCGACTTAATTTCAGCATCAAGCCCCCAGTTATCTTTTACTTTTCTTTCAACTAAAATTTCAACAGCAAAAGACATTGTATCTACATAAGAATCTCCTTCAATCAAGGTAAATAGCTCGTTTACAGTTCCTCTTGTGTCTGGGAATGCATCTCTAAGACTCATGGTCGATAGACGAGACAATAATTCAAGCGCATCAAACAAATTACTTTTTCCAGAGGCATTTATTCCTGCTACAACTGTAAATGGTGTAAACACCATGCTGAAATTTTTAAACGATTTAAAACCGTCTATTTCAATCTTTGTTATCATGATTATATGTATTATTTTCTTCTACATCACAAAATTACATTTTCTTTCCCATATTCCTTTGTCCCCCTTCGGGGGATTTTAGGGGGTCACACCACCCTCATTTCCGTATCCGCACTCAGCTGTTTCAGTAGCTGGCGTACATTTTCTTTGGCTGTATCGTTGGCAAACGCATAATCGTGGAAAACTATCCTCAACGGTAATGCTGAAGCAGCTCCCCTCTCTTGCTCCCTCTCCTCAAGGAGAGGGCTGGGGTGAGGTCTAGAGCCCGGAGGTGAAGTCAATGCACGCACAAACTCCTCGTCAATTCCCTCGTCGAAGCAACAGTACAGGGCATTACCAGCTACCTTATATACCGTTTTTCCGGCAATAGAGACCTGCTCTATGGGCAGGGACAACGGCAAGCCCCAGTCGAGCATTACTTGTGCCACAAGGTCGTCGGGCGTGCGGTCGGGTTTTATGTGGTTGGCAAACAGCTCATTCATCATTTCCTGCGTATAGTCCTGCGGACGGTAATACACATCCTGCATATTGCTGGTATCGAGGCGAAAAACACGGAAACCAATATCTAGACCCCTCCCAACCTCCCCGGAGGGGAGGAGTTGCACACTTTCAGCATTTTCGAAAAGATTCGGAGCACTCTCTTTCTCTCCCCCTTCTGGGGAGCCGGAGGGGGTCGTCAGTTTCTTTCCCGCACGGCGTATCCGCTCTTTCCCTATCTCACAAATATTCTTATACCCCGCCTTATACGCCTCACTTTTTTCATCCGTTTTTTCGGGTAACTGCACCATAATAAACTTACGATTACCTCCATCTTCGGAGTTTAATTGCATCACCGCATGTGCGGTAGAGCATGATCCTGAAAAGAAATCTAAAATGATGTCATTCTTTTTAGTTTGAAATGTAACAAACTTCTTCAATAAGGACAAAGGCTTAGGATAATCAAAAAAGTCTTCTGACTTAAACAATTCAAACATTTCTTTTCTTGCAGATTGACTATCCCCAAAACCTCTTAGAATTGATTTTGGCGAATCAAATTCAATTGTTTTTTCAGAGTATAATCTCCCGTTTTCTTTAAAGAAAAAACGCTTAATTTTTTGTCCTTTTAAATCAGTGATTTCTTCTCCACGAAGCCAGTTTTGAATCATATCTTTCATAGTCCATCCTGCATAAAGAGTTACAGGTTCGGAAAGTCTCCCGTTTTGAAAAATCATCTTGCCTTCAATCCTTATAGATTCTGATCCTTGAATTACACCTTCAATAACTTTATCTTCTCCTTCATATTCAACACCGGCAGGAAATTGAATAGAACTTTCAGGATGTCTAGCATCTATCTTTTTATTACATCTTTCAATTGAAACTTCTGGATAATCCTTGTGAAAAAGTTTTAATGTTGATATGTTTTTTGCATAAACCAAAACATATTCATGAGCTTTTGAAATATAACCAGCATTTATTCCTCTAGGTAATTCCCAAATAAAATTAATGATTACATTCACCTCCCCAAACACCTCATCGCACATTTTTCGCAAATTATGCACCTCATTATCATCAATAGAGATAAAAATGACCCCATCCTCCGTCAGCAGGTTACGGGCAAGTTTCAATCGGGGGTACATCATGGTTAGCCAGTCGGAGTGGTAGCGTCCTGCGGTTTCGGGGTTTGCTACTAAGCGGTTGCCCAGTTCGTCAGTCATGCCGCTGTCGGCTTTGTATTCGTCGCTGTCCTGTGCAAAATTATCGCGGTACACAAAGTCGTTGCCTGTGTTGTAAGGCGGGTCGATATAAATCATTTTCACTTTTCCCAAATAGCTTTCCTGCAATAGTTTCAGCACTTCGAGGTTATCGCCTTCAATGTAGAGGTTTTCGGTGGTATCAAAGTTCACCGAGTCTTCCCGCACCGGGCGCAAGGTATTGGTGGTAGGCATATTAGCGGTAACAATGGCTTCGCGCTTGCCCGGCCATTCTAATCGGTAACGCTCCTTGGGGCCTTCCACTATATCGGCGCTTAGCTCCTGGCGCAGCAGGTCAAAATCAATGGCTTTGCCTTCGGCAGTTTCGGTTACACAATGCGGAAATAGTGCGGCTATGCGCTCTACATTAAGGCTTACACCATCAGCGGTTTGCAGGTCGAGTTTGTCGGTCATTTTATCTCA
>Ga0302271_10003363_pt1 | contig 13556 bp, 6 predicted proteins | sample III_Bog_N1_1_FD_198767 | JGI IMG/M metagenome (GOLD analysis project Ga0302271, IMG submission 198767) | Peat permafrost microbial communities from Stordalen Mire near Abisko, Sweden - III_Bog_N1_1 | ecosystem: Environmental > Terrestrial > Soil > Wetlands > Peat | place: Sweden: Abisko... | reverse complement strand
AGTGAAAACATAATAAGAAATGATTAATCAGAAACTGAAAGAGTTGTAGATTCCACTTTGCACTAAAGTTAATTGAGTTTAAGGGGAAACATATTTTATCAATATCTTGCTCCTTTTTATCTTCTTTAGGATGAATTTGAGCTTTCCATAAAGATAGGAAACTGAAGGGAAAGGTGTAAAATTCAACAGATCATTTTTTACTTTTATTATTTTTCTGCAAAAATGTGCGTACGCAAGGGTGTATTAGTAAAATAAACCTTAAAACATTAAGAATACCAACAAGAAGATATTTTGTTTAAAAATACAAATCAATCTCTTTAGTAATATCTCTTCCTGGCTACAACACAGCTCAGTTCTTTTATTTTTTGAATTGGTCATCGTTTTCCAGGTCTTCATCTAGATCATCTATGAAGTCATCATCTAAATATGTTAATTCACCGATATTTGGAACAGTGTTTCCATATACATCGTATGCAGTTGGTCGAGCTCTAGAAAGCAGTGAGCTTACGAGAGGAATCGAGAAGAGCAAAAATGGGAAGCCCAGTATGGCATAGATCCATTTGGTGAAGAAAATATGTCCCTTTGCTTCCTCGAAATTTCGCTTGTTCTCGAGCTTGTAAGTGGAATAGAAGAAAAATACCGATAGTGCAAATGAAAGAATGTCGAAAATTATCAAGCATTTCATCGCCCCTCCACGAGAAAATGAACAGCAAGATTTTTAAGGATCTGTTATTTCTTTATTCAATTCGTCTAGCTCACTGAGTTTGTATTCTTCTACGAAATCTTCGAATTTCGCTTTTTTACCTTCACTTTTCATTTTCTCGACTTTTTCTTCGATTTTCTTAACTATCTTCTCTCTCTTTTTTTCATACTTTAGCTTTTGTTTCTCCTTTTTTTTGTCTTGCCTTTCTTAATCTTTTTCAGCTATTTTGAATCTTAAAGCTCCTTTTTATTCAGAACAAGGTAAAAACACCAAAGTGATCCAGACAAGTAGAATATTAACACCAAACGAAGCAAGATCGATCCTTGGATGGATAAGCATGCTTGGTCCATGTAAATGGCAGTTCTCTGCAGTGGAAAGATACTCATTCGTGTTTTAATCTGCACAATTGAAATACATCAGGAATCCAGCAAATCCACCAACTATCCCAATTGCAAAGAACTGGAAGCGTTTGAAAGATAGAATAAAGTGGATCAATTGGTATTCATCGCTTTTGTCGATGATTAAGAAAAGGAAAATATAATAGAAGCTGCTCACACCGTAAATCGGGCAAAGACTCGCGATTGTTTATATCAGCCACAGAGGGTTGGTTATTAGCTAACCTAGAGATTTGTCAACTGGCATATAAGAGTATTTCAATCTAAATGTTCAAGAAGAAAAATAAATAAGAATTAACAGGTTTTTTAGATTTAAAATTCCCTTGAATTAACAGTTTTCTCACTCTCTCTCTCTTTTAAATTTATTTTACATTGAGCGTATTTTCCAGCATATCCAGCAACAACATGAGACATCTGGTTTAGTTATCTCTATAAATGGAATATCAGTCTGAATTCTTAATTAGTACTGCACTTCCTCTTCCAAAACCGGCCAGTTTTCTTCCACAAGATCATCAACAAACCCTTGAATGCATTTCGGCATGTGTTTATCCTTTATTTTCGCTTAAACAATTGGCTTCTGTTTGTGAAGAAATTCCATAATCTTCTCCTCAATTTTCTTCTTCACATATTGCATGAATCCGCCTGAGGGCTCCTCCTTTTTGTTAGATTTCTTCTTCTTTATATCAATTGAATTTTCTTCCTAAAGTTAGGAAAATCCTTCTTTAGATAATGATTTCTTGTGCATCGCTCACAACAGTCCAGAGAAGATATTATTTTATCGAATGCGATTTGACTAGAAATCCTTCTAAAAGTTTATTTTCTTTTATTTATTACATTATCAATAAGTCCCAAGAACTTCCCCAATTTGAATTAAAAGATACCAAATTGTGGCTTCATTTAAAATAACAAAATCCTTTAATTTAAAGAATGTTCTTGCGTGAATCAGCTATTAAACCCCCAAAATAGATAGGTACTTTATCATAGTAATAGCCACAGAGTTAGTACTACTTGTCATCAGCATCATCCACTTAAAATAAAACTCAATCAATTTGACTAACATACTACTAAAGTAAAGCTGCTTTCTTGATAAATTAAACTATCAAAATAAGAAAAATAATATTAATAGCAAGTATAATATGTCAATAAAAATCGAAAATCAGCCAAAACCACTGAAGACATATTATTGAGAATCGATCTTAGATTTTATTCTTCACCCATCTCATCAAAAAAAATAACCCATAATATTATGCTTTTTTCTTACAAACAATTTCCATCCAAAAAGCAAGAAGCTTCCTATCGAATATCTCAATATCTTGAAAAAACATGCCTTCCCTTATTTCATTTCCACCAACAATGTATTTTTCTTGGAAATCTCATTTTCTAGTAGCTCAATAGAGTAAGTAACACAAATATCCTAAAAAGATATTTTCTAATTGCTGTTAGAGTAGGTTGCACATATAAATTGTAAATTTCTAATAATATGAATTGTAACAAGAGTCGACGTTATTCTCTGTGAATCGACAACTAATTACCAGATGATCATTAAAACTTCAATGTTTGCCTGTGAAAGAAAAGAAGATTAAAAATAATCAAATAGTTTAGTTTTCTGATTTTTTTAGTTTTATCTTTCCAGAGATAAAAGAGATAGATAATTTGACAGATTGGGAGATTCAAAATAGACAGGTTTCTTTAATATTTATCTTTCCCCACCGTAACGACATAGATAACACCTGATTATTAATATAGTGCAGCATCAAAACAAGGGCGGGTATTGACTTTTTTTAAATAAAAAAAATTTAAAATTTTTATTTCATCTCCCATTCTATCTAATTCTTTTAATATTTGTCTGCCCGTCAGTTAGACTCCTTTCATTTTAATGACAATCTTACAAATTTGAGCTTTAAAAAAACCATATTTTATTTTTAAAATCTCTCGTTTTTGTATTCATATTTTTCTTCCTTAAAAGGGTATTTTTTCATAATTATTTATTTAGTCTTAGTAGTTGTTTAATGTAATTTATCTGTCATTCTATTTGAATGCAAATTGATTTCTCTCTCTCTCTCTAAATAATAAATACGAATGCTGTTGATAATGCTGCTGCTGATGTGTTTTTCGAAAATATGATGGTTTAATATAACATATAATGAATTAGTGAAAACTTTCAAAAACTTGCCCAATCAAAAATGTTGAAGCTTTGAAAAAAAATCTCTCACTCTCTCTCTCTATCTCTTTCTTTTTGGGGTATCGGAGTTATTGTTTGGAAGGCCATTTTATAAAAAACTGTTAGACTATGCTTAAAAACTTAACGGTGGAAAATTGTATTTTAGTCATCATCTTAAAGAAGTTTAAGTTGTTGGATATAAAAACTATTATAACTCGATGGCAAAAAGAAAGTTGTTTCATGCAGCTATTTCGTTAGCTGTTGTGTAGAGGAGGCTGTTTAGGAGCAATTCAATCGGATCTGTAATAGGTTCTTGTACTTGTTATTTTTCTTTTATTTGACGTGCTCTTTCCCAAGCAGTCTTTTTTGTTTTGTTAATTTTTATTGTCTATTGGGGGTTCGTTGGAGGGAGTAGTGATTTCAAAATGAAGAACAGAATAATAAGGAAAAAATAATTAAAGAAAGTGTTTGATTTCCCACAGTGGACATTTGATTTGAAAAATGAATAATCAAAAATTAAGAAACAAAATAGCTTTTTTCATAAAGGTGCCTCAAATCGATGGAGATTATGATTAAATTTAGGAATTTTGATAAGAAATAATTATTATTTCTCAACCGGCTAATTGATCTTAGACATTTGAATTACATTTGAGCAGACATTTCATCCATATTATTCATTCCAAAATTTACATTTTCCTTTTCATTTTGTAAAGTGATTTTGTAGCTTAGTTAAAATGTCCTTATTCCATATTAAATTTTCGAAATCACAAAATAACTAAAGAATATTAAGCTTGGCAAATCTCTAATACCTCTTTTTAGCCTTCATCTTTATTATTAATTTATGCTTTTATAGATACTCAAGAAAACAAGATGTGTAAATGATTAAAAAATTCACTTTTCTATATCCTTGAATACTAAAGTGTAATCTGTTTTTGATTCTATTATTGGTTTTTCTGCGACAATTAAAGTGTCTATGTTTTAACACAAGCGTAGTGGAGGCTTTAAGCATGAGAAAAAATCTATTTATCAGAATATTTTAACTAATAAATATAATTCCAACAAGAAAACAATTAGTTATCCAATAATCAAAAAAGGAATTAGATTAACTCTACATAAAGAGCAGAAGATTTTAGCAATATCCTTCAGATTTTCAGAATTAAACTCAATAAGTCATTTTACAAAATGTCCAGAAGAAGAAATAACAACATCATCCCCTTTGATGACCCAATTTGTATTTCTAAATTACACCAATAAGCTGAATTTTTCAAGTAGCGATTTGTTCCGTTAAAAGCCCGTGCCGAAGAATTTCTCCAGGAACTATTAGACCCAGCAAACTACACTAAATATGCTCAGATTAGAAATATCATAACTTTCTATGTGAATCCACAGTAGTGCAAGAAAAGACAGCGAAACTATCATGGAAAGAACATGTTTGCACCTTAATATTGGCGTTTTTCCTATTCTTCTACAAGCGCTGATTTCTTCAAACTCGAAGACGAAATACAAACCTTCTGCTTAGGAAATGATTTCACATACAATTTAACACTCAAAATCCCTAATTCATCGATTTTTAATGTCCTAATCCTACTCAGTTCATTGCCGTTCATTAAATCAATCCAAAATGTTACTCTCTCATATTAAGGAAATGTTCAAAAGTTAATCGATTAAGATAACGAATTACAAGAGGTATTCGCTGAAGCAATTAAACTAAGTATTCGTATGATCCTACAAAGATGGCCTCTAGAATCATTCTCCTTTCAAGGAGAAGGAGAGATTTATGCAGAACCGATAGCCACAGGGATTATTGAAACTGTCAACATTAACAACTCTCTTAGCTTGAAATCCTTGAATCTCGAGTCAGTTTTCTGTTATCTCAATGGCAACACAACTACATTACTTTTGCAAGCTTTAACCAAGTTCAAAAGTCTCAAGGATATTTTCCTAGGAGAGATCAATCTTGCTAATGAGGATTCGATAGTAGCTCTCAATAAGGTACTGGAGATCGTTAAGATTGCTTCGTTGAATATTGGTGATTTGTCATAAGGAGAGAAGGTACGATTGATTAGGTTTGGGAAGAAGAAATATAATTAGTTGACTTTATCTTTTCGCTGTGATGAGCTACGACATCCAGAATACTATGATGAGCTGTTTACTAGACTTGCGGAGATAAAATCAGTGAATTATTTGTATTTAACGAATGAATTCGATCTTGATTGTCTTGAGATGACTCGCGCGACGAAAAGGTATTCGAATGTTCATGAGATTAGAGCTGTTTTACCTGGATCATTGATTGTTGAGAAATTATGTAAGGATGAGAAAATAATAGGGTAGAATTGGGATGTAGGGTAGATAGTTGAGTATAAAGATGTAGAATCTTTCAAGTTCTTCGAGAGATTGGCTGAGATAAATATGTATACTTTGAATTTCTCAGCGATGGTGAGTAGAAAGATGTGCAGTTCGTTTCTGAATTTCTTGAAAAAAGGACATTTCAAGTATATTGATTTATATCAAAAATAACCTGCGCTGAGCAATCCTTTGAGAGTTCCATTGTAAATCAAGAGGATATATGAACAAGAAGCTGACATAGATTTAAGTGGATTGTATGAGATTATGAGACAATCAAGACTCAAGAGTTTTAGTAGCAATACAAAAATCGGAACAATTCACTTTGATAATAAATAATCCTTAAATCTTAATATCTTGGACATCTCAAGAAATTTATCTGAAAATATTCCAAATAATTTCAATCCCTTATCGTTCTAAATGAACTCATTAAAGAGAATCACTCTATATTTCTAGGGTATCTCGGATTTATAATTATTTGCTTAAATCTTTGAGTAACTTGGATAGTGCCCACAGCTTGAATTGATCGATATTAATGTATCAATGAATGCAATTCTCCGTAGATAAATTCAATACTAAAAACTTCATAATAAAGCTGAGCAAGAATAACCTCCTTTATAGAATTACTTATCTAAAATGTCAGCTTTGACAAGATTAAAACATTTGATTCTAAACATTGATGTTGATCAAACAATTATTGATTCAATTACTGATCTTCTATAAAAATCCAAATCCATTAAGACTCTTATCTTTAGGAGAAAATACTTGCCATAATACACCATCGACTTCTCCCAAATGATCGAAGCAATCAGTCACTCACCAAGCTTAACCCATGTCCTGCTAGACTGCCAACTAGAGACAGTTCCAGTATCCATAAATGCTCATAAAAAAATCTACAATCATTATCTTTTCAAGCAATTTTACAAGCCAATCGCTGAAGTGTTTGACAACCAAAATTGTAACTTGAACACTTTAGAGATTGTCGAAATCAAAGCTCAAAAGAAAGGGATCGAAGCAGTTTTACTCAGTCTCACTCAAAAAAAGAATAAAACTATCTTGAACATGCCCACAAACGCTTTCGACAACCCTCTTGTCAACAAAAAAGAAGACTCACTGTACCTCAAAGCTGTGTCTAGTTACTTCCTTAGGGTGCCAACACACTCCATCGATAGTAATAAGTTTGTTTATGAATCAAGAGGAAGTCTATGTGAAATGTTCTGAGAAGGATTTTGGAGAAGAGAAGAAGCAGCATTTTATTAGAGGAAAGAATGAATAAAAAATATGTGATTTTGAAATGAAATGACTAATTTATTTAATATTTTTTTTGCCTTTTGTTATTTTTTGAAAAATTGAGTAAAACTATCATTATTAAAGCTCCATTTTCTCTTTAAAAATATGAATATTGCAGGAAGAAACATTGAGGGTTTTTGATAATTTAATTTTTTTTAATATTTTGCTTTTGCTTCTCAAGTAACCTTTCTAAAAAATAATTCCTTCTAGAAAGTTAACTAAATTCCTTGTTGCTATTTTAACCAGAATTAATCCTTGGGAGCATCAAATTACTCAATCTGTAAAGCACAAGATTCAATTTCAATGTTGCCTTCAAAATTAAGCGAAATTAAACTAACTTTCCCATTACTTGAACTGTAATTTGATAATAATAATATCAGGAGATCTTCCTGATCAACAATCAGCTGATATAAGCACTGATCCAAGTAAGAACATTAGGATTTTAAAAAGGAATTTAAAGTAGTTGCTAAAGTAAATCATATTAAATAACTTTAGAAGAAATATATTATTTTCATAAGCAAGTCTAAGGAAATAGGAAGAGAATCAACAACCATTCTTTACAAAACAGCTGAAGAAATGGACAAAGATGCAGATTATAACAAGTAAAAGACGATTTTAGAAGACACAGACTAACCTTAATCCTAAAATAACTCCAGCTCCTCATCAAATATCTAGCCAGAAGAGTTCAAAGAGTACCCCTAGCGAATATGGACATTAGTTGGATTTTTCTTTTTGAGTACAATATTTACGATGAATACCATGACATTCAACCCAATTAGTGCGCATATCTCAGATATATATGGGATTTAGCCAGTTATTGTGAACATGAATGGATTGATAATTAACTTTCTAGCTCTTCCTTTGTCGTTTCCAGTTGGGATGCTCATTGAAAAAATAGGTTTGCAGAATAGTCTGAGAATAGCTACAGTTCTTGGGCTTGTTGCGTCCTGGGTGAGGATCTTCGTGAATTGGAACTACTATTCTACGCTTGTAGGGTAAACTATCATTGGATTAGGATACCCGATAATTTAGAACTGCATTACGAAGATCTCACTGGTATGGTTCAGAGCTGAAAAAAGGTATTTTTATTTTGTTTAAAAAGTTAATTAAACTAACAATACATTTTTATGTAAGCTCACTTCCTTATGTTTGTTTGTTCATTTAACAGAGAAATTGTTACAAGGGCAATCATGCTCATGACGTTTTTAACAACTTTGCTTGGGAATATCATGTCTGGCTCGTGGTTCTCCAGTTATAATGAAGATTCCGACAAGTTAGAGGATTTCAAGAATGGAAAAGACAGATTATTCAACCTTTTATTTATCTAGGCATTGATAGTAACAGCTTGTGTGATCCCTGGTATAGTGCTATTTGGAGATAAACCACCAACAGCTCCAAGCTTTACATCAGTTTAGAAGAGACAGCCATTGAAAACTTCACTTCAAGCTTTATTTAAAAACAAGGATTATTTGCTGGTTTTGACTTGTTTTGCACTATTCAATGGGACTTTTCACTCTATTGGTGTCACTCTTTCCTTTGAGTTAGATAGATTCGGAATGGGATCAGGCTCCGTTTCGTTGATTGGAATTGCCCTGATGCTCTTTGGTGTAGGAGGGAATTTTCTAGGTTAGTATCTATTCAAAAAGACACCTAGATTCAGAGCTTTTTTGTATTTTGGAGTAGGGGGTAACACAAAAATAGCAGGAAGGATGATTTAAAAACATTTTTGTTTATTTTTCTTTATTAAATAACAGGTATGATATCTGGATTAGCTATATCAATGGCAGTTTATCCTACAGGATCCATATTTTTGGTGATAATTCCTTACGCGCTTATTGGAGCCACTTCAATTTAATGCTTCCCTATCTTCTTAGAGCTCTCTTCTGAGTGTGGATATCCCGTTGCGGAAGCGTTTTCCACTGGATTTCTTTAAGGATGCGCTTAAATGACTGGATTTGCTTTAGGAAGTATATTTTCACTGATCCTCGATATGGGTGGAAAACTACCTGTGTTTTTTGTCTAGATTAGCAGCATTGGAGTGCTATTAATCTGTGGGGTCATGCTGAAATTCATGAAAGTGCAATTACGCAGGAAAAAAATAGATGCCAAACATTAAGCTGATCTGGTCATCATCAACGAAGATGAAGTAGTCAGCTCAGAAGATTACCAGCAACATAGAAGTACTAGCTCTGATGTTAGTGAGAATATTTGAAGATTTTATATATTTTTTAACAAATTTTTAGCATTTAAAGACATTACTAGATCCTTACTTTTTTAATCATTTTTCAACACTTATATGCTTTCCTTCATCGATTTTTATAAATAAATGAAATCTGAGTCTAGATAAAAGATGGATATCAGTGAATATTACTGACATTTTCAACAAAAAGGTGTATTTCTAAAGATAGATTATTCTTTTAGAAAGTTAAAAGGCATGTCTTGTTGAACATCAGGGTTCACTAATCAGAAAAAGTATATGAAATCATCAGAAAATAACCTATTCCGTCCGATTCACTAGGAATATTCAAATTTATCTTACAGAATGGAAGAGAATTTGTTAATTTGAAATATCTACCTTCTCGAAACTGAGATTGCATTGTAATCTTTGATAATTTTACTCAAAGAAATAAAGGAGGATTTAAAAAAGTTCTTCTCCTTATATTTTTGTTAAACTCAAAAAAAACTACAGGAAGTAAGTAATTTATCAGAAAATTCAAATTATTCCATCAAATAGACCTTTAGTTATTAAATGACTAGCCAGTGTTTAAAGACAGTAATCAAGGATTGAAATCAGGCTGGGAGCTAGTGAGAGAAAAAATATGTGGTAACAAATCAATAAAAATGTGTAAGAAGGTCGTTTAAGGCTGAGTTAAATAATGACTAGAAAGCTAATATGATAAATCAATAAACATGAACTCATAAATAGAAAACTTAAGGATAATATTTTAATAAAGATAATAATATTCTTAAAAGTTTGATCTTTTCCTTCAGAAAGACCATTTTCTTTAGTAAAAATCAAACTCTCTGCCAATTCCTTCTCATTGATGAGCAACTAAACTAAAAATAGCCAAGGATACTCTGATTTAGCTGGTTAAAATGAAGACTCCAAAACGGAAAACGATGTCAATCTTCATGACTAGGAAAACTAACAATTTAGAGAATATCCGCAGAGATATTGGACTTTGATCGGATATTCTTTGATATGCTGCGCGTTCTAAGGAAGTTTTTTGGTTTTCGCTTCGATTAGTGCTTAGGTTTCAGATATCTATGGAATAAAACCTATAGTTGTGAATATGAATCAGCTCATTTTGAATTTCTTAGCTCTTCCTCTTTCTTTCCCTGTTGGATTTATGCTAGAGAAGATTGGCTTGCGTCCTAGTCTAAGGATATCAGCTTTGCTAGTTTTGATAGCTTCTTGGATGAGGGTTCTAGTGAATTACAATTATTATTTCGTACTTCTTGGACACATCCTTCTTGGAATTGGATAGCCGATTGCTAATAACAGCATAACTACTGTCTCGCTGGTATGGTTTAGAGCTGAAAAAAGGTAAATAACAACATTCTTCCTTTAAATAAACTTGAACCTTCCTATGCTTTTCTTATTCATAACAGATAAATACATTATTTTATTTTTTCCTAAAAAGATAGTAAATGACTCGTCTTATCCTGCTGCAAATATTCTTGATGTCCGTTGTTGGAAGCGCTTTTTCTGGATTAGTATTTTCTAACTATGATGAAGATGAAGATAAACTGAACGGCTATTCTCATGGCAAAGACCTCGTCCTCAAAATCATGGTAATCGAAGCTATCATCGTTAGTGTCTTTGTAATAATAGCTGTTTTCACTATTGGAGATAAGCCCCCAACTCCTCCAAGTTTCACTTCCATTCAAGAGAGAGAACCTGTCAAAACATCCCTCAGCTCTTTGATCCATAACAAAGAATACATTCTCGTTCTCATTTGTTTCACCTTATTTTAAGGAGTCTTTGCTTCTATGGGTGTCACAAATTCATTTGAGTTCAAAAGGTTCGGATTTGATTCCAGTGTTGTCAGCTATGCAGGGATAGGAACTATGATTGGAGGTGTGATCGGGAATGCAATTGGTTAAGTGCTTTTTAAGAAGTATCCAAGATTTAAGGCATATCTTTTCGTTGGTATTTTCGGTAAAAGAAAATGATTTTGAAGATGATTGAAAATTTATTATTAAAACAATATTTTTTTCTCTCTTCTCTCTAGGTGTAGGTACAGGGTATGCTCTGACATTAATTAGCTTCCCCTTAGGTAATGTGATACTGATGATTGGGGTTTTCGCTATCTTAGGGTTCACGGCAATTTAATCGTTTCCTGTATTCTACGAATTAGCATCGGAATGTGGATACCCCGTTTCAGAGACATTATCGATAGGGTTACTTTCAGGGTCTTCGTCTATGATGACTTTCATTGTAGGAACGATATTCTCAGGAATACTTGACTATGATGGAAAGCTACCCGTTTATATTGTGTAGCTCTCCAGTATAGCGATACTCGCGGGGTGTTTGGTTCTGATAAAATTTTTGAAAATAAAATTAAATCGTACCAAAGTAGATGCACAACATGAGAAGGATATTGTGATCATCGATGAAGAAGAAGAAACATAAGAAGTTGACCATGCAGTCTCGTTGATGGTTGAAGCTGAGAACTCCAATACTTCGTCATTGCAATCAGATGACAAAGGAGAATGAAAAGAGAGAGAAAGATATCATATTTATCTACAATTGATGTGTGGGTTGAGGTGGTTAGACATAATTATTCTAAAATAAGCTTAACAAAATCTAAATGTTTTGTCACTTTCATTTTCTGTAACAAATTATCATAAAAAAATTATTAATTACTTAACAAACAATAAGTTCTCATGCAATCCTCACATTACACTAGCAATAAACCTTGTTATTCGATATTATATATTGAGAAATCAATAAAGAATCTTCTCTTGGTCTTTCTTAGGGTTAGGCACAGGGCAAATTCAAGAGTTGAATGGCATCATTTAATAAAAGGTAAACTAAATAAGATAAGAAATAGAAAAAAGAAAATAAGAAGAAATTATTTTGGTTCGAAACAATAATTTACCAAAAAGATGAAGTTGTATTTTATTTGCTTGAGAGGCTTCTTTTTGGACTATGCGTTAATAGGGAAGATAATAAATAAGAAAATAAAAAGCTTGGATAAAAGTAGGAAAAATAAAATTAATCAGTATTAAAGTAATTGTTATTTATTATTTTTTTCAATTCAGTTCTTCTGTTTTAAGATCTATTTTGATGAAACTTGAGTTTCAAAGTGATGATCATACTTTTTAAAAATTGAATTAAATTTAGAAATTCATATTTCAAGAAGATAAATACTGATTTTGCAATGAATATCTGCAAAAGTGACTCTTGAAAAAAATTCAGATATTTGAAATCTCTTTTGATAGATTAAAGTATCTATGTTATAACATAAAAGTAGCAGAGGCTTTAAGCATGAGGAAAACTCATATTATCCGAATATTTTAACAAATAAATAAATATAATTCCAACAATTATCTAAAAATCAAAAAAGGAATTAGATTAACTCTACATAAAGAGTAGAAGATTTTAGCAATACCCTTCAGATTTTCAGAATTAGACTCAATAATTCATTTTACAAAATGTTCAGAAGAAGAAGAAACAAGAACATCATCCCCTTTGATGACCCAATTTGTCTTTCCAAATTGCATCAATAAGCTGAGTTTTTCAAGTAACGATTCGTTCCGTTAAAACCCCGTGCTGAATAATTTCTCTAGGAACTATTAGACCCAACAAACTACACTAAATATTCTCAGATTCGAAATATCATAACCTTCTATTTGAATCCACAGTAGTGCAAGAAAAGAAAGCGAAACTATCATGGAAAGAACATGTTTGCACCGTAATATTGGCGTTTTTCCTATTCTTCTACAAGCGCTGATTTCTTCAAACTCGAAGATGAAATTCAAACCTTCTGCTTCGGAAATGATTTTACATACAATTTAACACTCAAAATCCCTAATTCATCGATTCTTAATGTCCTAATCCTACTCAGTTCATTGCCGTTCATTAAATCAATCAAAAATGTTACTCTCTCATATTAAGGAAATGTTCAAAAGTTAATCGATTAAGATAATGAATTACAAGAGGTATTCGCTGAAGCTATTAAACTAAGTATCCGGATGATCCTACAAAGATGGTCTCTAGAATCATTCTACTTTCAAGGATAAGGAGAGATCTACGCAGAACCGACAGCCGCAGGAATAATTGAAACTGTCAATATTAACAACTCTCTGAGCTCGAAATCCTTGAATCTCGAGTCAGTTTTAAGTTATCTCAATGTCAACATAACTACATTACTTTTGCAAGCTTTAACCAAGTTCAAATATCTCAAGGATATTTTCCTAGGAGAGATCAATCTTGTTAACGAAGATTCAATTGTAGCTCTCAATAAGGTACTGGAACTGGTTAAGGTTGCTTCGTTGAATATTGGTGATTTGTCATAAGGAGAGAAGATAGATTGATTAGGTTTGGGAAGAAGAAATATAATTAGTTGACTTTATCTTTTCGCTGTGATGAGCTACGACATCCAGAATACTATGATGAGCTGTTTACTAGACTTGCGGAGATAAAATCAGTGAATTA
>Ga0302271_10003362_pt1 | contig 13556 bp, 4 predicted proteins | sample III_Bog_N1_1_FD_198767 | JGI IMG/M metagenome (GOLD analysis project Ga0302271, IMG submission 198767) | Peat permafrost microbial communities from Stordalen Mire near Abisko, Sweden - III_Bog_N1_1 | ecosystem: Environmental > Terrestrial > Soil > Wetlands > Peat | place: Sweden: Abisko... | reverse complement strand
AGAGATAGAGCCAGAGATAAAACTGAAAATGAATTTGAACAGGCAAAACAAAAGAAATCCAAAACTCCAAAACTGAGTTGTTTTGGGGGTTTATTTTTATTTTGAGCAAGTTCTTTAGCAAAAGGGAAATCAATTTTCTCATTTATTGATAATGAAATGAAGCTTGAAAAGAATGCACTCAACTTTCTCATTATCGTCAGTGATAAAGAGGAATACTTCTCCAATACCTGGTTGTTCTCTTCTTGGAATCCGAATTTTAATCAAGGTTTTCTCGCCTGGACTCAAGAAAACACGAGAATCCACAACCTTTAAAGAAAAATATCATTAGAATTGATAATTCAAAATTACTAAATCTACAAAAATAATCTTTTACCTATAAAATATCGATTTGAGACGATTCCATTGTAAACGAGCTCTCATTAGCAGTACGATTCTAATAGCTGAATTTTTGTATATGTGATTCTTTATTCACTGGGATCTTGAGATCATACATCTTCGACACAACTGGTTTCTCCGTGTCTATCCGAATAATCCAAGAATACAGTAGTTCTTTAGTATTCTAATCCACACAGTTGACTTGCACTCTTTATTTAGAAAGAGAGAAACTTCTTAATGTGAGACCGATCTAATTCACTTTTCCTTAAGAAATCGGATAAGGTCTATCAAAGGGTTCGTTAAACCAAGCACTAAGCGGAATAGAAGAGAAGAATCGAACTAATCTTGTAGAATCAGAGTTCATTGTCAGATTAGCTTGTTTCGATTAGCCCATATCGATCTTGATGTCAAGGCTGAAGGGGTTATTGTTTGAATCAAAAAAAAGGTTTTAAGCATTTAATAGATTGAAAAGAAATAATATTTGTTATTGTTTTTGTGACAAAGAGACATAACTTACCCTTCTAGAGAATGCACTTCAATCTCCCAATTCGCTAGTAGATCATGATAGAAGGTGTCTTTGTAAGCTAGCACGTTGAATCTCGTAATTCTTCCAACTTGAGGAACTCTCAGTTGGAGACTGACTTCGTTATCTCCAAGCCACTCGTATTGGATGTTAGTGTTAGTGGAGAAGAGAGTAGGTCTAAGGGTACATAGCAAAGATGGAAAATTATAAAAAATGCAAAAATAAAGAATGGTGAATTTGTTAGAATTAAAACAATAATTTTACCTCTCAGTTGGGGCTTATGCATACGAATAAAGTGCAGGTAAAATGAGCTGAACTTGCTTGTTCTCCCTCTCGTAGTATCTGAAGACATGATCCACAACTTATCTGTGAGGTTTGACTAAGAATTTAAACCCTTAGTTATCGTTTCGGGAGTTCTATCCGATGATGTGAATATCAATAGACCTAGGGTTAATGTATTTTGAGAAATACTCTTTAGACTTGGATCGAGTGAACTCCTCGATATTGGTATCTTAAGTAACGTGAGGATCGACTTCTCTGAAGGTTAAGAACTTGAATATCAAAGCTATTTTCTGTCCTGGAGCGAGAATAAAGCTAACTTTGCCTTTTTCGTCACGGCTGAAGAAATTCCCATCTGTTGGACCTTCCGTGCCGTGTTTCTCAATTAGGAACCTCCATTCTTCAGGGAGGGTAATCGGTTGGAGCTCTGGATAGCCAATAACATCTTAGTCGGGATCGTCGATTCGAATGGAATAGATTTCTGGAGTCGCCTAGGAGTTTTTAACTTCATGCTCGATGTATTCAGTCTTTCCGAAGAGTGCATCATATTAGACCTATGCAGTTAGTAAGTTTGACATGATTTGCTTGATGTATTCTCCTTTTTTCTCTTCTTTGATCATTTGAATCTCTGCTATTTTCTTCATTTACTCGTCTTGCTTACTGATAACTCTGATAACTTCTGAATCTTCTCCTGTTCCTTTTTCTTTTTGCATACTTTTCAACTTGAATCTCCTGATTCTCTCTTTTTGTCGCTATTCTGGGTCTGAATTAAAGTAATCTAATCCTTTTTTATTCAACGAAGAAACTGATGCAGATGTAAATTCGTCTAATATTATCGGTTAATCTGATCTAACTTTCTTCTTAAAATTCGCTCCAATTGACGATTTCAATTGACTTTATTAAGATATATTTGACTACCCAAATGCACTCTGTGTCTAAGAATATTTAAATCCAGATTACCCGAAAGATTTCTAGAATTTATCATTAATCTATGGATCATAGACTTCTTGCACTTGAGGTTCAAAACCTTAGTTTGATAAAATCAAGAACAACTTTCCTCGTTCTCTACTGAAATCGCTGTCAATAATAGGAATCGATAATTGCTTCTCAACAGTTGGCCTTCCTTATCTAAGTAATGACCTCAATGGCACTTTAACAGAACCATACAGCATGAGATTATCCGAATCCCAAATATCAATGTGCAAGGATTTTTTAAATAAATACTGCACAAAGTGAGCATGCACGTTCGAATAAAACAACGAAGGATCGATTTTGAAGTTGTAAGTCTTTTATTAAGGTCCAGTTTTAGTCGCTAAGTATGCAAGGGTCTCCAAGACGATTGGCTTGTTGTCAGTTAGGATTCGTTTCATTGCAGAAACTTACCCTGCATCTTCATAAGAGAACGCTTCTGTTTTTTCTTCATCGAATTGAAAAAAGTTGAATGTGAAGTGCATACGCTCTGGGATATAGTAATTTTCGCTAAAGAGGGAATCTTTTTTGAGCATGTCGTACTCCTCGAAGTTGCTGATTTAGGCCTTAAAAGCGACTATCTTCACTGAAAATACTGAGGCTTAAAATTTATCATTGTACCTAGATTTTTAATTGAAGAAACAAAAATTAATTACTGATAAAAAATCACCAAAAAAGCATATGATTACTCTGCAGCGAAATCCCCGTCATCCATCATAGAATCCTCTGCAATTTATCTGGTATCATCGAGTAGTCCTTTGACTCCTTTATTGATAAGATATACTTTATCAGCATTCTAGATAACTTCGGCTCCAGCAGCAGGTTATTGCGTAAAGGCACGAGTATTCTTGTAATTGCTCTTCATCTTTGGGACAGTTGTCAGTGTTTCTAATATTTCCCATCTAAAAATAAAAAAGAGATAGTTTTGGTTAAATAATTCATGAAATGATTGATTCTATGTAAAATATGCAAATTTTACCTTTTTTTGTCATCTTCGTTTGTGATAACAACTTCATTTTGCGCCCGACCTGATGCAAAAGGATCAGTGAAAGTATTGTATGTGGTGTGCGGTCTCTTCATCTCGCCAAGAAGATCCTTAATCTCACTCAACTCCTTCGATGTTTGGTTTTTTGATGATTCATTTTCTGATTTGAGTTAGAGAATCGTTTTCTGCAGTTCATCAACTCGTTTTTCGTAGCTCATTATCACTTCCTACATCTCGACGGTGCTTGCTTTGGAAAAAAGATAAATGAGATCATACATTTTATTTTCTTTTCTTGGTATTTTTAGAAGCTATCTATGATTCTTGAAAATATTTTACCTAAGGGAAGTTACTATTAAGACGGTTCATTGGGTTATCTCTAACTTGCACCTCGCTAAACTTGACCTCCTTAGCGATTTTAATTAGCTAGTTAAAGTTCCTTTGCTTCGACTTCTTTCTGAATAGCTTGGAGCTAAGCTGCTTATTTCAAGAGAATTTGATTCTTTTCCTCGGCATCAATTTACTAGCGGCTTGGCATATTAGCTTCAGGCTAAGCAGGCGCTCTAACCTCAGATTAGTTAGGAGATACATCAAATGATATCCTGGATTATTATAGTTATCTTCTAGATGCTTTCTCCGCTGCTGCTGATTCTCTAGGGGAAATTCCTCCTGAAGCTTCTGATAAATTCATCTTCGCTACTAGATAAACAGGTAATTTAGAAGCGAATTTCATCATTAATTTATTATCAATGCTTTTGCTTCCACCAACCATGAGTGTATCTTGTAGTTTTATATCTGCTATGCCAAACTTATCACTTACAAAAATTGGCAGGAATCCTATCACATAATCCTAACTGATTCTAGACTACGGCCCTTCTAGGATGACTTAATACTCCAATTAGAAGATAACCATAGCATTTTCCGAAGCAAAAACAGAATCGATTTCTTGCGAGCCTTCGAACTTAAGATTCTTATACCAATATTTTTTTTAGTCTTCTTCTTCTTGCTCTTCTCTGCCGCTGTCTCTTAAAATTAGTTTGTTACTTGCACCGCCTGTATTCACGCATGCACGGGTGTTATGGTAGCAGCAAACTAAATTTATTGCACTGATATTCACATTTTTATAGGGTCCTGCACCTTATCCTGAGGAGACTGCGCTAGGTTGAACTTGAAGAAGATACTGCTAAGCACATTTTAACACATCTTGTTCATAAGATTCAGGAATTCTGATTTGAACCTACTCCACGAAGATTTTAAAACTCTGCTTTAGTCTAATCGGCTGATTTACAGGTGGCAAATGAGGGATTCCTTTGCTAGGGTCGACTTCTAATCCTGCAATTTAATGCTAGCCATCTACGAGATACAGCATTGGGACAAGATGTTTAGCTTTTTCGAATTCAGGAGATGGCTGAATGTCGATAACAAACTTAGCACCGAAATCAGGACATGAAGTTATCGATGCAGGGGAGCTCATATATTAATTGAATATGGTCTATCTCACAACTAACTAAGATACGCCTTCTTTGGATAGCTCAACTTCAGCGATGCCAAGTTCTTGAGTTTTTATGAGAATATCCTAAGCTGCCATTTCTGTTACGAGCGAGCGAGCAAACAAATAAAAAGCAATAAACTTATTTGCTTGAATTTATCTTTTTCTAGTTACCTCTAATGAACAAATTAAAAATAGCAAAGATCTAATCATTTGGGTTTGTGCTGGTGTGGAAGTATATTGTTGGAACAGGCTTCTCTGCAAGTCTGAACGTATATTTATTCGTTTCTTCAAGAGCTAAGCCGACACTTGTGAATGTGTTCCCAAGGATGCCATGCTGCTTACCACCTTCTTTCTTGCAGTAGATGTGAACAGCAATTCGGAGTTTGAACTCCAAAGGAACCTGCCAAACAATAACAAAAATAAGTACTTTATCCTTTGAACCTACTCTTGTTTTATTTCTTTATTGCCTTATCGTATTTGTAAGTAATCTTATCAAGTTCAGGAATGGTTATTGAGAAAGCTCTAGATTGCGCATTAGGATCTGATAAACTGAGTAGATCAAGCGCTTTGAAATCCGAATTCAATCTTCTGTGCTTCTAAAATGCCCGCACACGCTCTCCTTCCATGTTTAACTCTTATCCCTGTTATCATCAGTAGAATTTAAGTGAAATTCATAATATTTCAAGTGTCCTAAATTAAGAAATGCGAACCTCTAAATCCGCCATTTGAGTATGCTTTTATGAACAATATCTGAAAAACGATCCAGCTACTTTATTTTTATTGCAGGAATGAATGCAAATTAGATAATAAGAGTTTCCTTTTTTGAATTTACTTCAAGATTAAAAAAGAAAGTTGATAGTAGTTATTATTTTAATAAGCAAGATTTTCATTCCTTGAAGGGCAAATTAAAGCTCGTTGATTTTGTTCGATGGGATATTATTTAATAAGCATTAAGTTTAAATATTTACTAAATATAAAGTAGCTTTTATTATGAATTAAATCGTTTTAGTCAAATTTTCCTAAAAGAGTCCATAAGTTTCCAAAAATGGTTTCGGAAACATAATATGTTCAAGATTAATCAGTTAGGGGTGACAAGTTGTTTATTTTTTTGTAATGTTTTCATTTTAACTTCATTTTAATTGTTTTCAAGAAGTCTAGGAGATAATATCTTTGTTTTGGTATCTATTTAACAAAGAAAACTTTTCTTATCTTTAAGACTCCATTTTTTTAATTTTAAATCTTTAATTCAAGCCTAGACAAACCTCAGAAAGCAATCTTGATTCTCAAAGCAAAAGTTACAATAGAATTCTTTGAATTTTCTTGAGAATAATCTTGCATACAATGTGACAAGCAAATAACTTGACAGAAACGATCGGGATCAATATTTCTAGGTTTCTAAGAGGGGCGCATTCAAAACAAATTGATTCCTTCCAAATCAAAATAAGAAATTTCAAAGCAAAAACAAATTACAAAATAATTCGGCAATCATTATTATTATAATTTCAGTAAATCAAAGAGCAAAATCTAAAAAAAGATAATGGATCCTGTATTGAAGCAACTTAAGATTAAGAGCGGAGCAGTAAAGCGATTGCAAAAAGAGTATGTCCTATACTAAAAAGATGATGAAAAACAACGCGAGAAGCTTGAACTGTTGAAATAACAAGGAGTCGATTAATATGACATCAAGAAATAGGTAAAAACAAAACAAAAAAAGAAATGCATAATCCATTGGTGGAAATTGGAAAGACAAAATACAATACCAAAATGAAATAATGCAGTATTTTGGAATGTTTGTCGCAGAATAAAGAATTATTTAGTCTAAACTCTACAAATAAAATAAAGAATAAATCCCTACTTTTTTTTCTTGTTTTAATTCTAAATTTGTACAGACTGAATTCGTGGAAGAAACCTAAGCAGTACTACCAGGATGCAAGACTAGATTACAAGACACACTCAATGAATTTGTCTCCTGGATCGTAAAACAATAATCATCAAAACTCATCATTAAAATACTTTATCATAACTTTTTCTCTTTTTCAGGCTGAAAACGGCGATAACCTAGCTGTGAAAGATACTGAAGAGAAGAAAGAAGCAGAAGAGATCATTCATTCAGCTTCGCTTTTCATCGAGCAACTCAACTCTCTCAACTGAACTGTTATTTGAATTCTTTAGTCTCGGATATGTTTACACTCACTCTCTTTTTCACAATAACATTCATATTTTCTAGTATTTGTGTATCAGTGTCTAGGCAAAAGATGTTTATTATCCCTTTTTTCATTCTTCAATAACAGTTTATGGATTTCAAAACCATGAAAAAGTACTATTTTTTACCAATAACTCGCACATAATTCTTTCAATACTTAATTTACAATTACACTAATCGGATAAATTTCCTTCAAAAGCATGAGTCACCACAAGTTATTTTGACAACATAGACAATCGGCGTATTGCGAAGTTTAATAATAAAGCACATAACCCTCTTTTACTATTATTGAGTTTATGTACTTGATGCTGTTGATTGTAGTTGTTGTTGCGAATTCTACTTCGACTAGAAAACTGAAATGGATATTTTTTTAATTTCTGCTGTTTTTAGGACAATATTTCTTGGAAAGAATGTCACTTTTGCATCTTTAAATTTATAATTTATATCGAATTCAAGATCCAAATACTTGTCTGGCGTCTTGCTTTCAAGGAAAATAGTTATTTAGTCTAAGTTATTTGGAGTTGCGACGATTGAAATCAGCGAAGAGTTTATTAAAGCAGGTGGCTACGAAAGAGCTGTAGATGAAAGATAAAGAGAAGGAGGAATAATTGAAATCGAAAGAGGAATGTGAATAGATTTTGGGGAAGTAGAATGCTAGATGCAAATACTCTGCTATTGCTGGAGTTCTGGTGTATTATGTAAATTCATAGCAAATAGGTTTGTAAAATCTAAGCTGATGATCACTGATACGGAGCCGTATGCTTGGATTGTTAATATGCTAATTCGTCTGGTCTTTTCGAGCCTAAAAACATCTTAAATGTGATTATTGTCATCATCTTCTTCATGAATTTATTTGTTTTTAGTATTTGAATTTTCATTGCCTTCTTGTTCTTAAGTGAAAGTTAATTCTACTATAATATCTTAATCTGTCCAATTTTGTAGCTCAAATGATTTTTCAATATTTTCTCCTAATAGCACTCTACCAAATGATACTTTCTCTTAGCAAACACGGATCCAGACATTGGAATCTTTAGATTTTTAACTTGGTTAGCTTGAAATAGGTGGATTTTAAGAAGGAATATTCCATCTAAGACTTGACTGCAACGATGATAAAAGAGAATCATCATCATCATCTTCTCCAAAATGAGCATTATGATGATAATGGTCTTTGCGTTCAGAAACTGAGAAACAACTGAGATTATCTGTTTAATCGCAGTGATTTAAAATATGAGTTTCATTCGGAGATCTAAGCAGAGCCTCAGTATCTCCAACAGAAACATCACATTGATTGTTATTATTCTCTGTGTTGTGATGATCCTAATGAGTAGTCTAAATCAATGATTTGCTTAATTCTGTGTTTAATTGCTGTTGAGCGGTAGAGAAAGATGGCAGAGTTGTAAAATTATTGGTATTTTTATATTTAATGCTATTATTCGGTGAGCTATTGCTGTGGTAATGGTGGATCTGAGAATTATGCTGATTTAAGACATTTTGATTCTTTGGTGAGTAGCTCATGCTTGTGTTGTGATTGTTGTTCGAAACAAATTGTGAAGAAGAGCGCATTTACTCAAAACTTGTTTATAAGAGTTAGTTAGTTCTTTTGCCTTGTTCCATCATGTCATCAAAGACTTTCTTCAATCGGCAATCAGTGTCTTTAATCCCTTCTAAGATTTCTTTGCTCATTTTATATGTAAAATTATGTTTGAAAATCGCAGAAAAATTGATGATTAATTTGGTATTTATTTGATCTGAGAATTCAAATCACATCAAATCAAAACAAAATAACCCAAGGTTCTTCGTTTATTGAGGATTTTGATATCTCAAAGTGCAATCAGCTAATTAGATTTCTTATTGCTTCCCAAGCAGCGAAGTGATTTGATTTGAATCATTTTTTTATTATTTTTGAAAATAATAATACATTGAGATTATCATTTCTAACTAAAAGACCTTATTGAAATTCAAAATAAAGGAACTGTTATTAATACATATATTTATCAATTATTAAGTTGATCCTATCAATGATTTATGAAGATGTATGTTTCTTTTATGAAAAATGCCTGATAATAAGGATGTAGAGAATTTATTAAAATAAAGCAGATTAAATAAAAAGATTTTCTCTCTTGTTTGTCGTTTTGGTTTCTTTGTTATTGCTTCTTCTCTCAACGGCTAGGTAGTCCAGTTGTTTGAACGGAGTGTTAAGAATAAATTCTTATTTTTATCTACAAAACTTTACCCAAAAACCTAATTTTTCAAACAATCTAGTATTTTAAACAGTAAAAAAACAAAAAACTAAATCAATAAAAAGAAATTATCGTCCTCCAATGAAAGCCGTGCTTACACCAGGTGCTTCTAAAGAGTCTCTCAGCAATCATCATAGCAACATTCAACAACACTCCTCCATGAAGCTTGCATCTTAAAAGGAAAACTTCAATAATAAGCAGCAACAGTAACTCCTGCATTCTTCAGTGAGCTCAAACTGTTCAGAATCGAAATTAGCTTATCTTGAGAGTAATCTGAACAGAGTGTGTCTTCAACAAGATGCACTGATGCCACTACTCTAAATAGTTGATTTATTGCCTGTTGTTAACAAATGTGATACAACCATGAAGGGGTTAACTAAAAAAACAGATGAAAACGAAACTAGAATGGTCAGAGTAGAGCGTATCCTTGAGCAACGACTCAAAGAAAAAAATGAAAAAAACCCTCTTCAAAATACTGAACTCGGAAGAGTTGCAAGAACTTGTGATTTGCTTTAGTAGCAATTCAAGGATTTCGAGCAGAATTCAACTAATGTGCATAGATGGTTTGAAGCGAAGTTGAAGGAAGAAGCGTACTCTGTTTCTAGAGCTCTTGATGTGAAACTTGAGAAACAAAAGATAGAAATTAACAAACAAATCAACGAAAACATTACTCAAACTGCACCCTCCATGAACGAATACGTCTCGAGAACTGAATTAGAGCAGTTTAAAGCCCAGTTGCTGAGCAGCGTTAAAGACATTTGTTTCGATAAAATTGAAAGCCTCAAGGACACACTCACTCAAGAAATGAGAAACATCTACAAGGTAATAAATGGTTTAATTATTTCAGAACAACTTTACCAAAAAAAGAAGGGATGTAGACAGAAGGAAGGGGGAGAAATAATATTAAGATTAATTTGAGAGATAAAGCTTAACGGAATCTTGAATATCAAATTAACAAAGAGGATCATATTATTAATCTTCCCCAGTAGAAAAATTGTACAAGTGTGTTATTATTTTTAATTGTTTTGTTGATCATTTAGGAAATTGGCGGCTTACGTTGTGAAGTAGAGTACATTTCTAACTTAGATCGAAAAGAGAGAATTTCATAGAAACTCTAGAATTACCAATAACTTAGTGGTGTCACATAGCAGCTTTAGGTTAACTTACTGGAGTAAGAATGCTTCATTCAAGATCTGACTTCCTTCAATCACGAGAATTCATTCAGAATCTAGCAGGAAATTGAATCGATTTTGGCTGATTGTTCGAATATTTCGGAGAATCTCAACACAATCAGTAACCTAACTCAAGCTGATAAAAAGACTAATGACGTCTAGTATCTGCTCGAGAAGACTATCAATCTTAAATATCAATCAGCTGGAACGTAAAAGAGAGCATTTAGTTTAGGATCTTTTTGTTTTATGCTGATGAAAAAAAATCTAAACATATTTATTTGAAAGTAAAAAGAAGTTCGTGAATGAGATGAAGAAGATCGAGGAGAAGTTCCTTATTCTTGAGAAAATAAAAGAATCAATTGACTAGAGAGATCGCTCAGAGCTGATTGAGAGTCAGTTGTGCTAAGCAAAGGAGTTGGAACAGCAAGTAAACAATTATCAGTACTTTTTTACAACAAAACTAATGTGATTTTTGCCATAAAAAACAGCTTGGCGAATTGATGGTGAGCATCAACAAGAACCTAGAATCTGATACCGAGGGGATCAACGATTTAGAGGAAGAATTGCACTAATTAAACAGCCACTTGGAACTCTTAAAGGAATAGTTATGATTTAATACAAACGCTGCTCAAAGAAATAACTAAGTAGAAATACTACCTTATTTGTTTTTCTATGTTTGTGATTTCATTTCTTGAGAAATAATTATTCATTTGGACAACTTCAAACACACACACACACACACACTTAAAACACCTTATAATACATACCAATCTATTTATTTTGTTGTTATTGCCAAAACAACTTCAGCTGTAAGGTTTTCCCAAATGACGGAATGGCTATGGATTTGGTTCTCCTTCAACTAATCTGGATTTATAGTTAAGATTACTTTGCTAATTATTTAAGTTGTTCTAATCGTTATTATTCGCTGGCCCATTGTAGAGCTCATCATCAAGTTGTCTCTTCCTTTTTACTGGATTAGAGTATCTCTTATCAACTGTAATAAACGCTTTTTTGGTTGAAAATGCAAAAGATTAGAATTTATTTATCTTTTTTTCTTTCAAAGAATATCTATTTTATTCTTACATATTTCAGCTCCTAGTCTTCTGGAAGTGGACAATGGACGAAAGTGATCAGGGATATCCATATTGATAAGCATCGCGAATATAATGAAGATAAGTATACCATTAACGAGATGAAAAATAGCAATCAATAAAGAATTCCTGTCATACTTTGAATTCAAGCATTCCTGTCCTACAGAACTGCTGCATTCTTCGTTGTAATACTGTTGGGTTATGTCAGATAACTCCGAAATAAGTTTTTTATCGTCGAGAGAGCTTCCACCAGACAATAGAATGAAGGACAGAATCGAGAATATGATTAAGACAATCCCCCAGATGAACAAAATAAGTTTAACAACTCTAATCCACTCCTTGTCCATCACACTTATGAATTTATACCCGATCACTAAAAAAAAGAATGTTATCGCCATAAAGAGCAACACAGTCCTGCTCAACCAAGCAGGAGATTCAATCCCATTGAAGAGACATGCCTGAGATAAACCACTGTTGTTAAAAATAAAGTTGAGAGTCAATTTGAGTAATTTATAAACAGATTTGTCAGTGAAAACATACCAAAGCAGCCAGGCATAGACGACATCGACTAGAATCGAGAAAGAAATCAAGAATTTAAGGATCAAAATGCTTCTTTGAAGAGATGACTAAAGTGCGGTGTTTTTCTTTCTATCTGCAAATTAATCCTAAGGAATTCCAGATGCTTAAGGTTGTTCTGCACTTGGCTGATTCAGGGGCTATGCTTCAATTTCATTATCTGCAGCTGGATCTGCAGGCTATTTGAAAGGAATGTTAGATATTGTTGAAACAATAGGACATAATTAGACATATTTTCACAGAAATAATCTTACTCTGTTATTTTTCAGCATAGATGAGTTAGTCTAAGAAATGAACTGAAGAGATGAGCTAAAAGGAAGTAATCTTGGTTGTTATTGTTTTGTTTTTTTGAATTTTAAAGGATTAGCAAGAAAAAAATAGAGAAACGATTCAGAGATTGATAATAATATTGAAATTAATTCATAAATCCAGAAAGATAATTTAAGGGGGGCAATTAATTATTGCAAATTACAATTAAAATAAAGATATCCAGTTATTCAAACAAAATGCACAAAGATTTAAACTCAAGGGATTAAATTCATTTTAGTTAGTGAGAAAAAGTTGAAAATAATCAAAAATAATCCATAATCTTTTTTAGGATTCCAAATGAAAATAGTTTGAGATTTTGTGGTAGAATTCATATTTATTCAATGAAAATAATCCCCCTTCTTATTTAGACATTCAACTTCATATTTTCATATTTCAAACATATCCTTTAATCCTCTGTAAAGATTCTGTAAATCACACCTCTTCATCCCACAGATCGAACTAAGGGGAATAATTCAACGAAGGAAACTCTCAAATTTAATTAATCAAAAGTTTCTATCCTTTATCACAATGACTAAATTGATGTTTTTGCTGTCGGGGGGGGGGGATCCAATCCAAAAAAGCAAGAAGGGGAGGAATCCTTCCTTCGATCTAATCAAATAATTAATTAATTTCTCCAGCATTGGAGAAGAGCTGTTAGAAAATAAGTAGCGAATAGATAGCAAGGAATATAAGGTAATATACAAACCCTAGTTTTTTCGAGAGGCTCTCCGGCACCCGCGGAGATGATCGCTCTTAAGCTTTATGCTCACAGCATGGAGGAAACTAAGTCCCGAGGATGAGTTGGAAGTTGAAAATCGCAAATCTTGCTGGACTTGCACTTGGGTTGAAGTAGTGTGGATTTGGGGGCTTTATGTGCCCACTGTCACATGTTGATATCTCTCAAGGAGTATTTCTCTTCCTAAATCATTCCTCAATTTCTCACAGCTTGGATCCTCATGCACCCCACCTACGATCCCTCAACTAGGTTTTTGAATCTGGGAATATTTGATGATTTCTCAGAGCGATTCCATAATCGAATCCTTAGATTTGTGCTGTCATATTCAAGAATAGAATCGATTAGAAGAGGACAACCAACAAAGAATGTATTTCAATGTTGTCCCATAGTATATTAATGCGTATCATTTTTTACCCAGTCCCTTGTTAAGCACACCTTTCAATGGAAAAGTATTTCAATACTCTTTGCTGCATTCATTCACATTCACACGCACACAGTTTTGAGCCTAAATGCATATCGTCCAGCATATTCATATTTGTATACTGCTAATCGATGCATGTTTGAGCTTATGTTTCTCCTCATAAGTACAATCTTGCCATTTCTTTGGGG
>Ga0302271_10003361_pt1 | contig 13557 bp, 12 predicted proteins | sample III_Bog_N1_1_FD_198767 | JGI IMG/M metagenome (GOLD analysis project Ga0302271, IMG submission 198767) | Peat permafrost microbial communities from Stordalen Mire near Abisko, Sweden - III_Bog_N1_1 | ecosystem: Environmental > Terrestrial > Soil > Wetlands > Peat | place: Sweden: Abisko... | reverse complement strand
ATCAGTGAAGGCTCTATTAATTCAATAAAAGGAGAGAAGACATAGTCGACGAAATCATGCACGAAAGCAATGAAAAGAACCATCATATTAAACAAAAACAATCATTTATATGTTTGCATGTTTAGTTAGTTTTGTTTGAGATACACGTGGGGGGGAGAAGGGAGGGCAAAAGAAAAGAAAGAAAGACATGATGAATATGAAATACAATTGAATAAGAGAGCTTGGCTGGCTTGAAATAATGAGGGAGGGCTAGTTGATGAAGAATTAAAGAGAAAAGCCAGCCAAGCTTAATATTAAAAGTTTAATTCCCCCTCCTTTGCATTAGAAGATGCTTATATCAGCAGCTTTATGAGGGGGAAGAGCTGTCAATAAAATGATAGTAAATATAAATACGAAGCACATCTCAAAGACATCCTTCTCATTTTATCAGAAGAAAACAGTTTCGAGCATGCCCATTTTTAATTCTATCAGTTCTAAGTGTGTTAAAGCAGATTCTGTCATTTTTAGTTGTTGTTGTTGTTGGTTTGTCCCAATCTGAGATAAAGCTGCCACATAATGGAAACAAATTCATTGAATATATCTACAAATACAGTAAGATTACTGGATGGTTATCCATTTTGACGTTGGATTTCTTTTGTGGAATACTGTTTGATCCCCTCTGTGGAGCTTTTTGGCTTGTATTATGATGTTGTGAGGTTTTAATGGAGAGTAATATGAGATATTGGATAGATTAATAATCCAGATGCGCATATCTATCATCAGAAGTGTTTTATCATCAATGTCCAGTGCAATGGAGAAGCAATCAGAAACTGAAAGCAGTTGAGTATTTACAGATTCTCTAGCTGTTTCTACTGCTGCTATTAATGTAGAGGAACAGTCTTTTCCTTAGATTTCTGAGTTTTTCGAAGATTTTATTTGTTTCTGCATGAGTTTTTATCTCAAAAGCAATCATAATATGGAAAGACCATATCACGTAGGTAATAGGAGTAGTACTGTTCTCATATTCAAGGATCACTCGTCTTAACCATCAGACTCCAATCTATCATTCCATTAGTCTGTATGATTCTCTAATGTGCAGCTTATTTCAAAAATGAATTTCTCCAACCTACCAGCTGAGCTGAGCTAATAAAAGAAGAAAAAAAAAGAAAGTTTTTCAATTTAATTTGATTATTTTATTTTACATTACAAAACATACAACTAAAACAAGATATTAGAGATAAGTGAAAAAATTCAAATAATCAATCATTTTTCGTATTTTACTTTAATCAGCTATCTCAAATCCAAAAAAAAAGCACATAAGCTACAGAATACTGTTCCTAACAATACTCTCTCTCTTTATCCTCATCTTCCTCTCTTTATCCTTATCTCCCTCTCCTTATATTTTCTTCACTTCGATTAAAGGAACTTGCATTCCGTTTCATTCTCAAAAAACGGTAGATTGATTTAATCTTATACTTCATTTGGGATCACATCCAATGACAAGAATCTATTCTCAGCGTAATGTCTTCTCCATTCCCAGATTTACTTCCTCTCAGCTTCGAGTATATCCAATGCTTTCGTCCTGAAAATAGCAGTTTTCTTCGATATCAGTTAGTTAAAATCCAATTATGAAATCACCGATGGTCTGATACTCAAGAACATATACGAGGAAACTATCAATCCCAATGAACTCGACGCTATCGATATCAACGTATTGTAATTCATAGCTTGATCAGTGCTCTTTATCGTGAAGATAATCGAAATAACCAACTAAGGTGCATCTTCAAGTAAAAATTTTCCGCACAAATGAAAGATCTTCCCTGAAATTGCTTTCCCCGCTAGATTCGGTAGTAAATATCTCGTTATCGCGTTATTCGGGATCATCCAGACATTGAACGGTGATATAAAATCAATTATATCCCCTAATGCTAAGCACTCTAAGACATGTGCAACTTTGTAGAACACAATTAACGAATCAGTCGTGTACAACCTAGGTGATCGATTCCTTCGACTTCTAATAATCTTAAAGAACGAAAAGAACGTAGAAAGTACTTATCTGCCTAAGATGATCGCACAGAGTATACCTAAGGTCGAGAACTCACAACTGAAGCACACAATCATAAAGCAGACATCGTTGTAGAGATCATATTTGTTCAGCTAACTTTGAACGAACGAAATCATAAAGAATAATGATTTTTTACTGTTCGCGAATTACTTAACTTGGAACACTAGCTGCTCTAATTTACTGTAGGATTTCCTCTCATCATAGTCTTTCATGTCAATTGGGGAAGGCAGCAAATGACCAATTGCCTTAGTGAGTATCAGGAATAAGTACAACTCAACAGTGGCACTCAATGCAGCGAAACTAAAATATATTAAATGTGACACTGAACTGACTCCAGAATCACAGACATCTTGTTAGCTGTAGTGCTTTGAGCTGAATGACAAATGTAGGTAAGTCACGAGATAAGGCGCACCGTACGCAACGAGATAGTAAATGATAGCGAGGAGGAACATAACCATGAGTAGACTATTTCGTTATGCTAATGAGTCGTTAAGTTCTTGGATGTCGTTAGCGTAGACATATTAGACCGAATCTTTAACGAAAATCGAGAAGAGTTTGTACATACCTGATTTGACGAGCCGACCGATGATGGTCGATGGCTTGTAGTTGTAGTAGAGATATTCCCGCCAAGCAAAGGCGATTCCTAAATTAGCTACGGAGTTGATATCGTAACTCATATTCACTGCCTCGATGTTGTAAGAGTAGAAGAGCACAGAGTAGATAGATTTCCAGCAAGGTAAAGTTGCGCCTTTCTAGAAGTCAATTCGCTTGGGAGGCAGCAATTGAATGAAGGAAGCCAAGAAACGCTCACCACCTTCTTTCATGATACCTTGGGGTAAAAGGAGAAAAAGGGTTGAAATAAGAATAATAATAATCATTTTATTTATATTTTGTACTTTAGAAGAATGAATTGGAGAGTGTGTAATCTAAGTGTATCTGATTGATATTAGTATCCTTGAATATATCATATATTTCCTTAAGGAACGGATAGGATAATATCTCGCAATCCGATTCGAAGGAGTTATTAATAATATAAATCTCTTTTATACCTTTTGTAAGATATTTTATATTACTATTATTCAGCAATATCCGATAAGGATACGGTTCTAACTAATCTGGGGCGAGATTATACGCAAAGACTCTTGTGAGTTATCTAAGTCCTTTAGTACTGAAGCAAAGTGTTTATCTATTTTCTACGATGTACTTTAGGAAATGTTATCCTACCATTTCAGGTGGAAAACTACCTAGTTTGTAGATAATCCCATTTGACAGGACATTCTTCTCGAGAGTTAAGTTGCGACTTTCTTGGAAATACCTGTTGAGCTTGTAGACAGCTTAGGAGAGTTACGATGGGAGTTCGCGCATGACTTCGAATTTACTCTCCTTGATTTACATTTAGATCGTAAATTTTTTGGATAAACCACGAACAGGTGGAAGTTGCTGCTAAATTCCAGCAGCGTTGATAGCTTTGAGTTAATTCTTTCTCTTTTTTTCCAATGGTTGTTCCCAAATGTTGCTGACGAGGGCATGCATCATGTGCTTGACTCTGCTTTCTTTACGCTTCTTTTAGTAGGCTAGTTAACCTAATGGACCCATTGCCTATGGAAAAAGAAATGAGTTTTTAACATTTAACACGGAAAAAAATATCATATTTTATGCAAAAAAAAATATCTTTACTTCAAAGAATGCTTTTCCTGTAGCTTTATGAAAGATATCTTCTAATAGCTGATCATCCACTGCATCTTCATCGATTTAGATATTCTCAATAGCTAAGCATTCTCTCTTTAAGAAATCGATTAATTCGAAATATCCATCCTTTGTGATTAATGGATTATTGCTGACATCTATGTTCTTGAGTGTCTTACCGATGAATAGGTTCTCATTGAGTCTATTCGAGAATTAATGCAACGATTTATTGTCTAAGGAGCATTTGATTAGAGTCAATGTGTGGATTTTAAGGAAATTAGATAAACACTTGAAAATCGATGACCAACCTGTAGGTGTTAGTTATGTATTGTAGCTTAGAGATAAGGACTCCAAGGATAAGGTTACGGGATCTCCACGGTGAATGCAATCACTCATTTAAGCTACTTTCTCGTCTTTTAAATCGCATAAGCTTAAGGATAGGAATTTAAGTGCTTTTAAATAAGAAATCATTCTAAACATCCAAGACCATCCGATTTCATTGATTTCATCGTTACCCATGAGATTCAGGTGCTTTAATGTTTGAGTTATTTTACTGTCCTTTTCTGTCCAGGAATTGAACATGTTCTAGTTTTGAAAAAAACGAGAAACGATTAATTTAAGGAAAAAATAAATACTACAAAATTGAAATTACCTCAGCGATTTTCTGATTAAGACAGCAGAATTACAGCCCTAATTCCTCTAAGCACTCTGATTTCTTAATAGCACTGAATACCTTAACCCAAACATCTTCCGTTGTATTATGCGATCCAAAGAAATTCAAGGTTCTAATCTTCAATATCAACTACGATTCTGGTAGTGTATATTATGCTGCAAGGAACGACAATCGTTGATTTTCTAACCCACAGAATTCCATATTGACTCTTTGAATAGTATCAATTTAGTCAATATAACTAAAAAACATCTACCACAGCAACGGTGAGACTCGAATATTCTTGGATACATCAAGATTCACTAGGCTCTTGGAAAGTTCAGTGGTGTTTTTTAATGCCAGTAATACTGGTTAGAATTTTCTATCGTCTAATTCACAGTTACTTAATGAAAGACTGCTTAGAGTTGAACCAGCAAGAACTTGCATAAGAGAAGAAAAACCATATGCGCTGATTTGAGTATTGCAACTGATGTCCAATTCGTTTAGGTTCTAAAGTAAGAACATTGAGTCTTTGATTGTATCTGCGAGATATTTCACCTAAGGCAAAGGAGGAGAAAGAAAATAAGTATTTGTTGTTTTTTTATTTTCAATAATTAAATCATTTATGTGTTGTACTTATGGTTCTTTGAGATTGCAGTCTGATAGATAGAGATCTTGGAGGCTTTCAAAGAAAGAGAGTGCTTTGAAGAGTATTCCCCATCCAATATCTGTGATTTTAGGGTTATTGGAGAGATTCAATGATACTAAACTGCTCCTGAGTGGTTAGGAGGAATCTCTTGAGAGTCCTTTGAAAATCATTTCAATTTTCCTATCAGTCAAGTAGCATTTTCTCAAGGATAGTTCGTTGATGTGCTAGAACATCGATATTTATCTGAATAAATAGCTTAATTCAGATGGACTTATCCTGACATTCTAATCTAAATGCAGTTTGCGTAGTTCTTGAGGGAGTTAGTTCAATGTATGTAATTGATCTTTGATGTCTTCGTAATAACCCTCTGTAACTTGATCACCACTTCTACCACCTTTTCTCTCTAATGAAATAACCTTTGGACTGATTCGACCCGTGATTGTCTCCAATAATCGACGGTAACCTACTGAACCAATCTAAGAAATTAACAAAAATACATAAAACAATACAATCCAAAATTTGTGTTTTTTGAAATAAAAAGTCAAATTCTCTCTCACTCTTTCTCTTTTATATTTGTAACATTCTACCTTATCACAGCTATTAAGTTTGATGTTCCTAAGGGAGTATCTTAGCAATGAATTATGCAACGATATCACTTTCGAAATTGCAACGAGTTTAGACGTAGATAAAAAGCAGAAACTCAAGTCAATTTTCGAAATATTAGAAAACTAATTCAATCCTTTGAACACATTACTCCATCCATCTATGCTCAAGAACGAATTCCCATACAACGATAGGCTCTTCAGAGATACTAACAGTGCTGAAGATTTCAGAATCGCTTCCATGTTATTAACCTTTTTTTCTTCTAGAAAACAATTTGAAAGATCTAATTCTTTAACAACATCAAACTTCGAGATTATCCGCCAGAACGCATCCCAACCATCTGCGGTTAGTGTCGTATTCATTGCAAATACCAATTTCTACACAGAATGAGCAATCTAACACCCCGCAGTTAGATTCGCCATGGCATTATGGAAACTGCTATTTAGCTAATTGTTTTTGGTTTTTTTCTGCTGTGGAGTATTCAAAGGAGTATTGAGAATGTTTTAGTTAGAAGTATTCAAAACTTAAGGAGAAATAGGCGAAAAGGCCATTGCATCGGAGATTATATTCCCGTTGTTGTAATTATTACCTGATGGATTATTAGGATCTTTAAAGAAGAGATATTTCTCGATTAATTTGATATCCTCATCAGAATATATTGTCTAAGTCAGATTCAAGAAGCTTATCCTATCAAAATGCCTTAAAACAGTTGCTAAATGTTTCCATCCTTGCTTGATATCAGTGTTATACGCTAAGGACAACGATTTCAATGATCTGTATATATATGCTTTTTCTCCTAGAACTGTGCTAATCGCTTCACAGTCTAAATTCGCTAACTTGCAATACGACAAATCCAAGCTTTCGATCGTATCAAGTTACCCTAACTTTTTAAATAGCACTCCCCATGCTTTTATCGAAAGAGAACTCACATTCGCTAATGATAACGTACTCAGAGAACTTAAATGCAGTGTGTTTATATCAAACAACATCACCAATGGGTTCATGCAGCTGTCATTCAAAACCAAGCCGTTCAAGCTGAGTTCCTAGAGTTTACTGCATTTCATAAGAAACAACGAAACGATCACGTAAGTTGCTTATTAATTCATGATATTCTATGAAATGTTCAAAGACTCTAACTGCGAATGCAAGCACCCATTAGTCTACAGTAATTATTAGAATATCGCTACAATTTACTCATCTCCTAGTGAGCATTCTTCGAAATGCAATTATGTTAAACTTGTACTTTCTGATATGCTCTCCGCAAATTTCTCCCAAGATCTTCCATCGATGTTTTTATTCTAAGACAAATACAATGAAACAACTTTCTTTCGCAGAAATACATCTTCCCTCGCGATACACAGCATGCTTTCACTGGAAATGTCGTTATTGCTGAGTTTGAGCTCCTGGAATTTCTCAAAAGAACACAACCAATTGAGTAATTTCGAATATGCCTCCTTTGAAATATCAGGGTTTTCACTTAGATCTAACGATTCCAAGGTTAAGACATACCCAATGTGGTTCTTTTTCTTGTTTTTAGAAGATCCTTAATGGTTGCTAGCGATCAATTCACTTATCATTTTGTTTGTGAAATCACAACCGCTGAGGTTTAGTTTCTTTAAATTCTCGCATCGAAGCAAACAAGTTCCTAGTTCTTTTATGCTCTTCCAGCCGATGTCTACGTTCTTAGAAATGTCCAATACCCTTTGTAAATGAAAATAAACCAATTTTCGTTTTCAAAAAGTCAAGAACTCTGAAATAATAGCTTTTTTTTTTATCCTGAAAATAACAAAAAATTTTACATGATTTGTTTCTCGAATGTCTTGTTGAGTTTCATTTCAATACTCAGCCCATAGAAATGATCATCAGTGAGAGTGCATTCAGACAGAATAAGCTTTTCTGCAGAAGTGCTACTCATTATCATTTTAAACGCAATGGGTTTAAAATTTGACATTGAGAAATCAATCTTCTACACACATAATCGCTTGTTAGTTAGATTCTCTGCTAAGGAATCAGTTGCGAACTCATCGAGATGCTTGAATTTCGCTGTTCTGATAGACGCACAAGCAATAACTTCTCGCCAGAGTTTACTTAGTAAGGTTGTGTTGTTTATACTTAAATACCCTAAATCCAACTTTTCCACTGGATTCACTTGATCAGATGGTAAAAGAATATCAAGAATCGTCTCGATAGATCTCTCCACGATCATCGGCATTGGGCCTTCTTCTTCCTCTTCTTCATCTTCTTCGGTGTTATTGTTGTCATTATCAGCAACTTCATCAGCAATTTCGTTGATTTAACTCCCTTTGATAGTGAGATTTTCTTATTTGGATTTTTTAAGTCTATTGTATCTCACTGATGTAGCTAATGAAGGTTTTGAGGTTTAATCTGATTCTCCAGAGTATTGTAATGCCGACTACATAAAGCATTTCGAGCAAGACAATCTAAAAAACTACAGCTTTTTCGATAGATTTTCTTCTTCTCCTCGCGAATTAAACGACATCACTCCATCAACGGCAGAAATAATCGCAAACTTATCGAGCTTCGAGGTGACTTTCGCTAGGAACTGCTCTTTGAAAATACCGTAATTATTAACGATATATAGCGTCAACGTGTTGTTTTTGATTCTCTTGGAGATCGCTTCTTGGTTGTGGAAAAGAAAATAGTCTATTATGACGTCTGTTAGATTGTTCTGCGACATGACGATTCTCTTCGATTAATCGCCATGGAAAAGTATGTACCCTTTAAGGATCTTCAAGTGCTGCTTTGTAAGAACACATTTTTCGAATGAAATCGTAGAGATGTTCTCAAATCCACGCATGGCTTATTCAAGTGTAAACCACAAATCGATCTTGAAGGAACCCTAAAAGTTACGAATTTTGATCGCTATGCCTTTAGTGAAATCCTACATGTCGCTGAGTTATCCAAGCTGCTCTTAGAAATCACGCTCTGGCTCGATGAACATTTCTTTTTCCTCTGAGAGATAATAAACAATGTTAGGAAGATCAAAAAGGGAAAGGAACAGGTTAAATCTGTTCGCTATGCTATCTAAAAGTAACAAATGGTTTGATTTTGTTTTATTGTACGTTGCAGGTAGGTTTCAAATTTCATGGAGCTGTTTTTACTTCTGCCTGATATCCTCAGAGAAGATGCTCTCTTCGACTTGGACTCGAAGCAGGTGACCCATGACATTTAGTTGATTGGTTAAGTGTAAAATCTTTTGTAATGTATTTAGATTTCTCTTTCTTTTGGTGGTGTACGTAATTCTTCTCCTTGGTTTTCTTCTTTTTTTCTTACTCTAAGACCTAATTTGCGTTGCTTGGGGATTAATTACGACCTAGCTGATCGTTGAAGTAACAAGATCGATTGCTATATGCTGAATTAGGCAACAGATAGATTACCAAAGAAATTTCAATCTAAGCAGGAGAATTTGGATTTATTTTATTATTTGAGATTACACTATTCCGATCAAATTGAAGCAGATATGAGACGAAATACCAGAAAAAGCTGCTTGAGTTAATTAATCTGAGATCATGTGGAAAAGAGAAAGAAGATGATTAGACTCAAGCTGAAATAGATAGCGTAACTGCACTATTTGATAGGAAAATTAGTGAATTATTAGAAATAAAGAATATTTTTGATTAAAAGGCTTATATTTTCTAGAACCAATATAGAAGAGAGATTTATTAGAAATTTACAAGCTTTCTGAAGTCTTAAATCTCAAGCAGGTTCAAAGGTTTATCCTGATAATATTGTCGAAAATGAATTAATTCTCAAGTAAAAAGAGCTGTGTTATATCAGACTTTTAGTGAAATTATTGTTAAAAGCAAAAAATAATACATATCGATTAACACAATCACGGTGAAATGATGAAAGGTGGAAGATTGAGATTTATCTTCTCCTAAGACTCATTTCTTCTTAATATGTGAAAACTTTTCCCTTTTTGTTCTAATCGAGATATCAGTTCCTTTTTTCAATCTTTTCTTAATATCAAAAATGTAGTAGATATTTTTGTTAAACTTGCTTCCTTCTTGCATTTTAATTAGATTCTTCACCCAAGCCCGATCAAAGATTATGTATTATGAGTTTGCAATTACTTTTCTGAATATTCAAAGGTTAATCGACGTAATTTTAACAGGTGAGAGAGAGAAACCATTCCTAATCACATAAAAAGAAGAATAGGGAAACTTGAAGAATTTATTTAAAGATAAAATCTTAATCATATTAGATAGTTATGTTTTACCCAAAATATCTTAGAGAATAAGAAGGCTAATTAATAAGCGAAAATAGCTTGTTAAAAAAAGAGTCGAAGATAATACATAAAATAATCTTACAAATAAAAAATATTAAAAAACAACTTTTCTATGCTTTAAAATTAGCAGTTGTCTTCTCATTTCATCCAAAAAATTAGTCGATAATCTATCAGCCACTCTTTTTAAGTCCATTAGAATTAATCTCGGATCTTAACTGCTTTAAAAATCTGTAGAACAAGCTTTTAATTAATCAACGATATTCAACACTGTTCTAATACGATTAGTTCTTTTTAATAATTCAATGAGAACCTAAGCTCTTCCTGATTTTCTCACAGGTGTCATTCTCCAATAGAACCATTCTAATCTCTACTTTGTTTTAAAGGCGAAGAGAATCTTTGGGTAATTTTTAAAATTTTAAACAATAATCCTAAAACAAACAGAAAACCCAACAATACGAACTCAATATATCTTTCTATCAATGAAAACAAATCTTTTTCTTATTTTTATGGCATTCATCATTCAGCAAGGGCTTTCAGCTGATCCTTTTTATCTATGCAAGGATCATGAAAGAATGATAGATAAGAATTATTGCTTATAAACAGTTCAACATGTATGTGCTTTCAAAAGGTTCGAAACACTGATTCTTCAACCTGAGATCTTAACTTCACCTTCTTCTTAACCAAAAACAATGCAAAATCGTTGTTTAGCCTGTTCCGACGACGAAATCAGCTTCATTCTACCTGAAAGCTGTGAATCTTTCTTTCCAAGTGTCCGATTCTGTAATCCTGATCGAAATATACAATACGAACCTTTGGCTTCAGAAAACAACATCTGGGGAGTTAACTACTAGAGAGAAGGGTAAGAATACAGTAATAATTGGATAGCTTGCTCTCAAAAGGATGTAGTCTACTACTATCCTGAAGAAGCAGATTGAGTGGCTAAACGTCTTTGCTGTTGAGTTGCCATAAATAGATTCAAGCATGTTTGTTTAAAATCTAAGAAAGATGTTATTTATATTTTAATAATTGGGGAGTGTGTTTGATTATTAAAGAAGAAGAAGAAGAAGATAATTCTGGGAGAGAGTTGGGATTTTGAAATACATCTGGATGATATTATTATTAATTTTTGAGAAATATTCATCTAATTCTTATGGTAGGCTTTGAAAACTTCAAATACTCATTGGATGCAAAAAAGCACAAACAATTGAGATAGGTTATTCGATATCTATTGAGACTAAATAAATGATTGAAAAGGAATTAGAGGGGGGAGGGGGGTTGGGTTCATAAATGGTATGCTCCTTAAATATTAGAATAATGTAGAAGGTATTGACTGGCATTATTCTATCTTAAAATAAAGACTACATAAAGAATATTGATTAATGATAAAATGAATCAATAATCTTGAACAAAATTATTAAAAAGCTCTTAAAATTTACTGCTCGAATAAATAAAGATACTGAATTTGCATTGGTTTTACTAAGATAATTAGTAGAAAGAATATCTTTATCTTGAAATTTCATTCACTAGAAAGATAGAAAACTAAAGAAATAAAGATCAGCTGAGATAAAGTAATTCTAAGCAGATGGAGATTAATAAATAATACTAATCAAGTCTAATAAAACTAGAACATAAATAGCAAAGCCTTTATTTAATGAATCGGGAAAATAGCAAGGGAACTCAAAGCTTGCAAGACTCCAATTTTCTTAGAAAAAGGAAAGTAGTTTATCCTTCTTTAGCTAACTTATTTTAAGTTCCATCAAATGGCTAAATCTAAACAGCAGAGAAACCATTTCATATCACATAAAAATAATAGGGAAATCTGAAGGCCGATTTCAAAGATCAAATCTCAAACCTATTTAGTTGTAATTATCTGCCCTAAATATCTTAGAGAATAAGAAGACTAATTAGCGAGAATTAGCTTGTTAAAGAAGAGTCGAAGATAGTAAAATACTCTTTACAAATGAAAATAATTAAAAAACAACTTTCTTATGGTTAAAAAAGAATAGTTGTATTCTCATTTATTAATATTATTATTAAGCTTATGAACTTGATCTAGCGGAAAAAGCTCTTACTTATTAATAATAGGGTGGCCAAAAAAATGTCGTATTAGTTTTTTTTGTATTCTCATATCATCCAAAAATAAATTGATAATGTACATCCATTGATCTAATTATCCGACTTATTAGGATCGCCTTTTGAAGCCAAATAGAATTAATCTCGGATCTTAACTGCTTTGAAAATCTGTAGAACATTCTTTGAATTAATCCACGATATTCAACATTGTTCTAATAAGGCTAGTTCTTTAGAACAATTAAATGAAAACTTAAATATTTCTTTGTTTTACCACAGGCGTCACTCTCCTAGAACATTTGGATCTCTAATTTGCTTAAAAAATAAAGATAATATTTGAATCATTTTTAAAATTTTAAACAAACATTCCTAAAACAAAAAAGAAAACCCAATAATACCAACTCAATCTCTTTCTATCAATGAAAACAAATATTTTTCTTATCTGGATAGCAGTCATTATTCAGCAAGGGCTCTCAGCTGATCCTTTTTATCTGTGCAAGGATCATGAAAGAATGATCGATAAGACTTCGTGCTAATAAACAGTTCAATATGTATGTGCTTTCAAAAGGTTTGAAACATTGATCCTTCAGCCTGAGACCTTGTCTTCACCTTATTCTAAACAAAAAACAATGCTAAATCGCTGTATAGCCTGCTCCGAAGATGAAATAAGCTTCATTCTGCCTGATAACTGTGAATCTTTCTTTTCAAATGTCCGATTCTGTAATCCTGATCAAGAAATACAAAAGGAACCCTTGACTTTAGAAAACAATGTCTGGGGAGTTAACTACTAGAGAGAAGGGTAAGAATACAGTAATAATTGGATAGCTTGCTCTCAAAAGGATGTAGTCTACTACTATCCTTAATGAGTAGATTGAGTGGCTAGAAGTGTTTACATGTTTTGGTTGTGTTTTTCCATATTAACTTGCCATAAATAGATTTAATAATGTCCTTTTCCTTTCCAAGAAATATAAATATAATGTTCTAATAACGTGTAAAGTGTTTACTTTTGCTTATTGTAGGAGAGCTGATGATTCTGGGCGAGAGTTTGGATTTTGAAAGACTTTTTGGATATTATTAATATTTGTTTTTGAGAAATGTTAATTTAATTCTCATAGTAGGCTAGGAAAATCTAAAATAACAATTGGATGGCAAGAAGAACAAAAGATTTAGATAATTTTTCTAATTCTATTGGGACGAAATAAATGAAGTTAGGAGTAGATGCCAAAAATTATTAGCTTTATATTTGAGAGCCCAATGATTAGAATGATAATGCAGATAATAATGAGACTTCATTAGAGCTAACTCTGCAGAGGCCAAAGAAAGGTTCCCCAACCAGACACATCTTTAGGATATAAATAAGAATAAATAAAAAAATAGTATTTTGAATCTGTATCAGAGAGGGATTACCTTATTAAGATTTATTACTAGCTAACTCTTCGATATTAGAGTTCAAAAATGCAATTAGGAAAATAAATAAATTTAAACAAAGGGGAGGGGGGGGGGGGGGAGGGAGAGATAATAAAACTACAAATTTGTTTAGGAATTAAAGTGTTCATTGTAAAAGCTTAAAACTTTTCAGAGAGTACAAATTAAAATAAAAAGTATTT
>Ga0302271_10003360_pt1 | contig 13560 bp, 3 predicted proteins | sample III_Bog_N1_1_FD_198767 | JGI IMG/M metagenome (GOLD analysis project Ga0302271, IMG submission 198767) | Peat permafrost microbial communities from Stordalen Mire near Abisko, Sweden - III_Bog_N1_1 | ecosystem: Environmental > Terrestrial > Soil > Wetlands > Peat | place: Sweden: Abisko... | reverse complement strand
TATTTTTAATATCTTGAATACTCATGTTTCTTCTTTGCAAACTAAACAATCTAATACATTTATCAATTCTTAAAATGGGGATGTCTCTTCTACTCAAAAGACGTCAATCCTTCAATGCAGTCTTCCTCTGCTCTCCTCTTATTCTTAATTTCTTCAATTCTTCTTTATCCCTCACTAATTCCCTCACACAACATTAACTTTCAAAGGAATCACCCCTGAAAGGAACTTTTTATTAGAGTTTTCTCCAAAGAATAATTTCCACGAAGAGATGATTGTTCCTTTAATCTTTTCAAGTGGTTTGAGTTCAATCTAAATTGTTTGTATTTCAGTATCTGCTTAGAATCTAACAACCTAATGGATCTTTTCGAAATGTTAATCGTAGATTTCTTCAAATGAACAAGGTTCTCGTGGCCAATTCGCATATTTACTTTTGATTTAAACTGTAACAACCTTACTCTCTCCAGTTCTAATTGTCAAATCTTCACCATGCTTCACAACATCAAACTCGCAGATTTCTCCTTCTTCAGGGAGAAACATCTCTTCCCCTCCTGGTGTGACTTTGCATTCTTCACTGCAACTCGCTTGGCCACCTGAAAATAACTCCTAAAATAACTGCGCTTTTTTCTTCTTCTTTTTGAGATTTGCAGCAGATTTTTCCATTTATTTATTTCCTTCCTTGCTAGTTTCACTTTCTTCTTTTGAGAGACTCTGTTCCGGTAGACTTGATAGCTTTCTCACAGGTTATTTCTCACACCATTGCACACTCCTGGTGTCAACTTAATTTGTTATTTTACTTTGTTTCTATATTTATTCAATTTGTGGAGTTGTTGTGATTGTACATTCAAGCTCAGGATACAACTAGCATAACTTTCTTTAGACTAAATACTCAATAGTTTACTATTCCTTAGCGTTTACTAGATTAGAGTACTCTTGCTAGTCGAATTCACTTTAAGGTTAAGGTTGCTAATCTATTTTCGATTGCTATTATTGGTATTATTTTATGAGATCCCCCGATTATGTTTGTTCATTTTCTGAACCTACATGATGATAAGTTCTCCTGCGAGGTTTCTCTACGCTGACTGTAATTATGCATTCGTTGTTTTTCTACGCTGCTTATTAGAATTAATTCTGAGAGTGTTTTTTACACCTATTCCAGTCACTTTCGTCTACCATGTTTATCTATTCATGAATGCTGGAATTCGATGTCGATAGATTCTTCGTCCTTGTCCAGCTGATGGCTAAATCACCTTTGAGATCTGTTTTCTCGCGAATGAACTCTACAAGTTCTTTGTAGGTATTGGGGATTTCATAGAATTCAAGGGTCTACCCTGCGTGCTTAAGGTGCAAGACTTCCCCGATTGGATTCACAATCTCGATAGGTAGTGAGCTCATGCAAATCGTAGAATCAAAAATATTTTTTTAAAAAAGATTGTGTGTGTGTGTGATCTTAATTATCATAAAATAAAGTGGTTTTAGGTGATTTTTTTTGAAAGTTGATTATATGCTAAGGAAAGATAAAAAAGAACGAAGAATTAAGATATAAGCATAATAATGATGAAATAGAGGGATAGAGAGCTAGATAAATAGTAATATCAGTCGGAATCGAAAAACTACAATAAATCCTACTTAAAGTCTTTTGTTTTTTCTCACAAACTCTTTTTTACTCAAATTTAGCAAAATTATTCTTTTAGTCGTAAACGAATTCAATTTGTTAATTGTCTTGCAATAACCCCCATATACAAAGGCTTAGGATTCAAGAATTTAAATGAATGGTCTTTGCTATTTTTCTAATGACACAACAGAATCGAATAATAAAAATAAATTCAAAAGAGTTTATTTTTGTCATAATCTATTTTATGATTATTTTAGACAGCGGGGGCACAATACAATAGCTATTTTGGAGGATGCACTTGGTAACTTGGTGATTTAATTTTTTGAAGGACCATTAGAGTGGTGAGAAATTCGAATCAATAAGAAATAACTGCGAAAAAATAATACAAGAAGGGTGTCAATAGGAATAGAATACGAGAGAGAGAGATAGATCATATTAGCATTCATTTGAAGATTAGTTGAAACACACAAATAAGCAATAAGATTTTCATACAAACAACAAAGAAATCACAAAAAAAGCACAATATTCAACCGTTGTTTTTGGCATAATCACTTCATCTTTCTCAGCGATTATGATTGGAGGAAGGAACTTGCATTCTTCAGTGATGAGCAGTTTCGGCTCAGGGACACAGAGCCAACGATAAACGGTTGTTTCTTCAGCGAATCGAACGAGTCTACATAAAATAATTTCTAGTTCTAGATAAACAACTCCGACTATTACCACCACGCATGTTACGGGCAGTCACTCTACGCCCCGACAGCCCGGTACAATTATCGTCGGAAAGAGATAACTTTCTAAGGACAAGAATGAAAATAAAAATTAAGACAAATCTGGATAAGTTCAATAGAATAAACTCGTAGGGAAAAGCAGTGACACTACGGGGATATCTGCAGCTAATTCTTCTGCTTCATCGTCATAATAAGTTAAGTAATCTACTCAACATCTGTAATTATTGCTGGCAAGGGGGAAAGAAACCATCGAAAAATCAGCTAAAAGAGAAGACATGCCTTCTTCATTTTCACCTATTCCAAAATATTGTACACCACAGCCGAAGCAATATCAGCCGAAAACCATCACTGCAACGATTGTACCTAATTACATGCCACATGCGCAATAAGCAGCGTAAATGAAACAATAATAGGAAGGAAAATCACCATAATAACTACAAAAATAGTAATAACTCAACACAATGAGCAACGCCTAAACAGCAGATCCAACAAATAACTCTCCAGTGATAAATCAAATCAGTATTTAAAATACAACTAATTCAAATGGTGCAATTAAATAAGATTCTAAATTTATTGCCCCTAATAATCTCCAATAAACTTCACCTGCAATATCTGCAGCAAATGTAGGCAGCAACAAGAATCCTCTTCTTAAAAATAATCTTTAGCAATAATCAAATTAAAGCAAAGGATTCCCATAGAATGAGTTAAAAAACAGTACCACTAATGATCTTCTTCCAGAAGGTGCTTCTTCCCCTTCGATTTTTTCCAAAACTAAATACATTGATTTACAATAATTCTCTACCAATCCAAAGAAACCAGCTGATTCTCCTTAGCCTTACTCAGCTCCACAACAATAACAACAACAATAAATTGTTCTTTCAGTTACTTCTTATGTGCCTTCTTCTACTAGTTTCTCCAGTTAGTCTTCCAAGGTTTAAAATAAAGCTAATGTTCCTTTAAACACTAATTCACATAAAGATCCATATTCATCAAAGCAGTATCCTACAGCAGAGAGAGAATCCCTTCAGGAATCTAATCCCATCAAAGATACATAATATTGTTCTTTTTGTCAAGCACAAAGACCGAAATACGGTTTCAAAGAATTATCAAACAACAGAAATGTTTATTGCTGTTAGAAATGTGGATTTGGCTTTGATAAGGAGAAAAAGCAAGACCATCAGCTTGATGCTTCACGCTCACCTATTCAAGTACCTCCTACAATTCAATCCAAATAAACTCCAGATGCAGATTTATTTCCTGTTCGAGATTAAAGCAACAATGGGGTCGCAAGTGCATATTAAAGTTCTTCAATGTAACAACAACAATCCTACGGTTTGTCCCCGAATGAAGCCAATCAAAATAATCCCAAAAAGACATCAAACGAAACCTAACAAAATGTAATTTAACATATAAATCCACATAAATAACTTTAAAATACATATTAGCCACTAAATAAAGAGTTTGAATAAGTAAATTAATAGATTACCAATACAAAGCAACTTTCTTAAGAAAATCAATTCTAAAACTCAAAGAGCCTCCCCTAGCATCCACTGCCGAGTCAATAATTTTAACAGCCTTAATATTAAATCCCTTAGTTACCTTCCGATGGAAAATATCAACAATCCCCCACTCCATTTCCAAACACTGAATTTACTTCCTTCTAACACATTTCTCATACTTCTAACAAGCCAAATCAACCAACATAATAATTCACTCAACAATCAATCGAAGCTTACTAACTAGGTGACTGGGAGGAAGGAGTGAAGCGACGCAAACTCTGTGTGTTCTCAGAACGAGTGCAAAATGCCAAAAACGAGTTTGAGAATGTCTTACGGGAATTTAACGAAAACAGCAGCCAAACCATGAGTGAATACCATTAGAACATACAGTTTTTGGAAACCAGCGAGAATATTCTAAGAACTTCAATGAATGAGGTCACAAGCAATCTCAAGAGTATCTTACTTGAGACATTCAATCAGTCTTTGTCGAGAAGTAAAACTGGATAATTTGAGGTTTAGCAAATTCTAACTTACCTAAATTCTACGGAAAATGACTTAATGTCTAATATCGAGGGGATTGTCAAAGACATGGACATATCTAGCTTAGATGATATCATAAACTAGTATGAGCAAGTTATCAGTTAATATGAGAAAATACTGCAGGAAAATATTAGCAAAATCACATATTCTTCTTATTAAGTTGATAGTCTCCACACCAAAAGCGCACAAATCTAAGCTTTAGCTAAACACATGCAAAGTCAATTCTAAGACATCATAGCGCTCAAGCTGTATACTGCGAATATCCTAGGATAGCACTAGAATCCATTGCAGAATATGAATAATTCAAATAGTAAATAATTTTGGAATTCTAGTCAATTTGGGTAAAATAGTGAGAAGATATCTGGGAATGTAACTCAGTTACAGCGTAGTCTGCTTTAAGATACAGGTGAGTTCAAGCCGTCTAATTTTGAAGTCGTTGAATAGTAGCAGTAACAGTATTAGCCTAAGTCAATTTATGTTAGCTTCGAAAACAAAGATGTGTTCACAAATGCAGTGGCTAATTCGTCACTCAAGGAAACTATTCCAGGGCAACAGTAATAAATGTACCCTGAAGACAACAATAACAGCCTATTTCCACAAAGATAACTTATTAATTTCTAAAGACAAGATTCATACCCTCAACCATAGTCACCTTCATTTTAAAGTCCCTTCCTAGGAGCACAATAGCCTTCAAAAGATAAGAACGAGGAACTAAATTCGCTGACTTAAAACGAACAGCAATAAGGTATTTCCAATTTTTTAGATTAAAACACCTAAATTAATAAACAAAATGGAAATGACAGCAGCAACAACAATTAAGTCTCTAATATGAATGTAAAACAACCCATTGTAAATCTGAATTTAACTTCCCCTCAAAAGCTAACTATCTAACTCTCCAATCCATCGAATACCCTACTGTTGTCACCTTCTCACAAAAATCATTCCTATAAATTCAGTGGCGGATCAACTTCTGGAGTGACTCCATCTGGAACTACAACAGCTAACACATTAACGGAAGCTTAAACAAGCACGAGTAGCAGAGCGTAGAGTGAAAAAATCAAAGGTATCTCTGATCTTTATGATCATCTTGGAGAAGAAGCAAAAGCAAACAGGAGAATGCTCAGTAATCAAGAATAATAGCGTTCTATTGATGTTCCTTTTGCTACTTCACTTTGGAATAGTGCGGAGCATCGAAGTAATGTTAAATTCCCTGAAGAGGATGGTTTATTAGATAAGCAATCAGGTTAATCTAACAATCCTTCCACTGCAGCAGGAGCTATTTCCTCATAAATAACTTAAAATTACTCAGGAATACCAATCTAGCAAACACCTGTGTTTTCACATGAAGATTTTGAGAAATCTTAGGAAAATAACAATAATTTTCCTACCCTCGCGAAGAGACAACACAAATACAATGAACTCTTGCAGAAGATTCAAGTGAACTAATCGCATACTGAGAAACTCTACTCAGATGTTTTGCAAAACTAAAATGCAGCCTTTAAATTTTCCCTACTGGAAGATGGAATTCCTCTTCGTTCCTCTGCCCAGTGCGTGTCTCTTGCGAATAACAACAATAACAAGAATTGATGAGTGTTTGATTTTATTGAAAGAAATCACTTAGAAGCCAATTAGAAATGGCCAAAGAAGAAAGAGAAGTTTTTTTTATTATTATTATTTTAAGAAAAAAGTATTTTTGTTCATAGTTTTTTTTTGTAATGTGCATATTATCCTTGAGTATTTTCAAATTTCAAGTGTGAGAAATGCAACTTTATATGCATTTTTAGGAGTTAATTCCTTATTAATAAACTAACAAAGCAATCTATTCATGAGCTGCCAATTTGATTCGAGATATATTTTGTTAAATTTTAACCCAAACGTTTTGTTGTTTTTCTGAATAAAAAAATAGTAAATGCAGTAGTAATACAATTTGAGTTATTGTGAGAGAAATAGTAAATATTAGGAAAGAGTTAGATTTTCGTTGAGTTTCATTTTAATTTAATTTTGTCGATTCATTCTCTTGCTTCGATGAAATCGATTTAGTTGTGGAAGATTTTATTGAGAATGTTTTCTTGAGGCTTTCGCTGCAAAAAGGATTTCAGTTTGGATTCATTTATTTTATTCGTCTACGAAGATGCTGCAGTATCAGCAGTTTTAGTTTCTCTCTTTGAACTGAAAGCTTCCTCTGAAAAAAGGAATCTCGCATCAGAAACAAGAGGAGAAGGAGGACTACTAAGTTTTCTCATAGGTGGACAGCAGCCAGTTCTTTTTAGCTCTGAGAATATCTCAACCTGTTTATTTGTTGAACTTCCTGGGTTTTATTACTGGAATTGCTGCAATACTTTGTAGCCATTACCATTGCTAATAGTTTGCCTAATAAACGTTCTAGCATTTTCAAGATCACTTATCAATGGTTGTTGTGAGTTTGTCTGAAGGGAAAAAATAAATTTATTTCAATAAATGGAGGAAGAAATTGCGAAAATAAATATATTTCATTTTTATTTTAATTATTTTGTTACATCAACTCCATGGATGGAAGCATGTGATGGTGCAACCTGTGCTTAATGTAGACTGTGGAATTTTCTTCTTGAATTGGAGTCTCTACCAGTGTTGGTCTATTTTGCTGTAGAATCAACAGAATTTTCTTCGAAATCGATTCTTTTTTTAAGCGAACCGAAGTTGATCATCGAAGGTGGGTCTTTTTAGAATGTCTTAGTATTTAAAAATTTAAGATCAGAATTGTAGGAATATCTGATGTTATTTGGAGCATGGGCACTGCTGAAATTATTAGTCATTTGCTGTCTAGTGATGCCATAAATGCTGTCTGAAATTATGGACTCCATGATATCTTGTGGCTTAGCTTATCTTAAATACTCTTTGGTTTTAAGATCGTTCCTGAGATAGTTACAGGAGTTAGGTTGAGTATTGGTGATATGGTGGGTTGATTGGGAGTGTTTTAGCATGGGAAATTGAGGTTAATGACTTTAACCTTCCTGAGAATATTGAGGGTCTTGAATCTAAGATTTTGCTGATTTCAACTGCTATTTATCGGGGGTTGTGAAGGACTTGGGAGTGGTAATACCTTCGAAGTCCTTAGACTATTATTATTACCTGATGCGATTGTAGAGAATCTATTGCTTCTTCAGAGATTCCAATAAATTCTCGTCCAGCAAATTCTTTTCAGGATTCTCTTAGAAGTAACTCGCTGTTGGGAGGGTAGGTTAAATGAGATTCCTGTTGGTTTTAGCGAAGCCGAATGTCATTATTTTTTGGTTTGGGGTTTTTGGTAAAGATATAAGGGATTGCTGCTGCGTTAACTTGGAAGTAATAGAAGTAGAAGTAGAAACTGAGGAAGATGAGGAAGAGGAAGAAGATGGTACTTTGGAAGGTATTCTTTGGAGACTCCAAGGATCGGAATCCTTATCAGGCAATTCAAGTGGTTTTGCTTAAGAGAATTGATCTAAATACTAGTTCTATTTTGATTTAGCAGAACTATAAGTAGTATTTATTGAAGATTTCTTGCTAAAGTTTGAATCAAGCCCTTATTTCTACAGCAAATAATTATTGTTATTGTTATTATTAAATGAATAATTATCGATATTCTCATTATTTCTTTGGATCTCCGTTTATCTTTAAAAATCATAATTAGAATGAACGCTCAGTCTAGTATTATTATGTCTAATCCCAATAGGACGACTACTGTAAAGCTATTTATCTTCTTTGAAAGTCAATGCGGGAAATCCCATTTCTCCTTGAGCGAATAACCTGCTTGACTTCACAGGAGCTTTTCAAAAAAAATGAAGAAAAACTCAATAAAACCAATAGACGAAATGAAATAATATCCATTGGCGCTTCTTTTTCTTTCTTTTTTTGATTTAAGATTATGAATTAATTATGCATCGCTGCTCTTACTTGATTAGTGTAATCTAGGTTGACTTCTGCTAGCTAAAATTCGTTGTTTGGACTCAGACTACCCACATGAATTCACTTTCTTAATGAAAAGCTGCGAATATTGATTATTATTATCTTTCCTCAAAATATCATGCAACTATCCATGATTGCTCTTCGAGATAGTGTACTATCAATATCAAAACACAAAATTCATTAGTATGGTGTGAAAACTCAAGTATCAAATGAAATTACTTCTTTTTTTGAAGAATGAAACTCAGGAAAGAAGAATTATGCAGTTTATTGGAAATCATCCATGTCTACAGATCCTGGAGTTGTTGTTCCTGCTATTTTCGTTGATCTTTCAGTAACTGCTGAATTCAAGGGAATTGTCTGAAGTGGCCAAGAGTTAGGATGAGGAATCTATCTATCTAATGAAGTGATTTCTTCCTCCGATGTGGTGACCATATCTGTCTTCCCATTAAAAGAAGCTGTGTTATCGAGGAAGCTAATATCAACGCCAATTGAACCCATACTAGAGTATTAATGAAGTGCCTATGGTTGTTGTAATGGAGTAGAAATCGCTATTAGAGGGGTAACGTAACGCAAGAAGATAAAAATGGCTGTGGATACTAAGGAATCAAATTCTAGCTACTATTATTATCTCAAAAGGATTTATTTTTTCCTTAAAAACCCCAAGCAGTTTAATAAGCAAATCCCCCTCCCCTCTTCATGCTTCTCCTTTTCAATTTCCTTTACCTCCCCAATCACTATTGTCTGGGTAAAATTGTAATCAGCGATTGCTGCTGATTTTCTGTGAGACGAGTTGAATTAACAAAATTATTCGGCGAGAGAGAGAGAGATATCATGTGTGGTATCCTAGTGCTATTGAAGCAATAAAAAATTATTTAGTTTTTATTCTCTCGTGTATCCTTACTCTTCATTGAATCATCTTACTTATCTAAAACTTTAGGATTTCATTCAACTAATTACATTCGCTTCATTTTTTCAATATTGAAAAAGATCTTATTGACTAAAAACTAATGTTTTCTGTAAAATTCTCATGTACTATTGTACATTCTGAGGTATTCTAGATTAGGTTTCTTTGAATAATGCAATAAAAATACTATTTGAGATTTAAATACTCCTTTCAATTGAGCTGTGAAGTAATATTGTTTATTTTCATTGGAAGCGCGCACTTTGAGGTTTAATGAATTTGATTTAATCTATTCAAACTGAAACTAATTTTATTGTTAAAACTCCTTAAAAATGATAATGTTTGGTAGTGAGTTCAATAAGGACTCCGAATAATGCATACTCAGAGAGGCATTTTAAACTGATTATTATTATTATTTTAGTTTTTCATTATGTAAAAAAATATTTCCTTAGTATTGACATCCAAACACTCAGACTTACACTTTAGAGCTGAGAATGTTCTCCCTTCGCAAAAGTAATAACACCCTTAATTGATTGTAAAAACCTTAAGAAATAATGAAGCTTAGGATCGGATCTTGTGCGGATTTGACAAAATCAACAACATAAAAATGATAGATTCCGAATATTCAAATGTACAAATATGTTAGTAGTTTTATAACAATTTATTCAAACAAATCTGTCTTTTCGATTGACTCTCTTGAACAATGTAATCCTTTTGGAATCTATTAGTCAGACTGCTATGTCTTCAAAGTCTTATTCAGCATGAAGATTGTTTAAGAATAAAACTAGACTGGATAAACCAGAGTGTTTTCGTTACTCAATCGGTTATCTGCAATAAGGACATTTTTTCTGTGTAGCCTTGAGAGCCAACCGCAAGCAAAGAGAGTGGAAAGTATGCCGACACGGAAGGGTGATTAGTTTAAGATTACGATGAGACTCATTGCTTTTTGTTTCCTCATGCTTTTTCTCATATACTTCATAGCATATTGCGCATTCCTTTCCTTCATCTATGCTGGCCACATCACGAGAACTCAGAATTGTATCCAACGAATTCATTTGCTGATCTATGTTGTGATACCCACTATCTTGTGAATGATTATCCAAATTAGGTTCTGCTAAGGGTTAGGAGTTTTATATTTCATCATCACTTACAGCCGATCCAAGAGAAGAGGGGACTTAACTATCACTATCTAGGATACTATTTTCTTAGTGAATACGGTTTTCTAACTAGTTCATTAGAGAAGCTAGCTCCTATTGTAAAAGCCTCAGTTGATTATTATAATATTATGTATCGAAAGATTCTTATTAATATTACGGTTACTACTCTACCTCCTCCTGCTGCTGTAACTACTACTGCTGCTACAAAAACTACTACTATAACTACAACTACAATTACTACAACTACTACTATTACAATTACTACAACTACAACTATTATTATAACTACAACTGCTACTACGGCTGCTGCTGTTAAAGTTATCCTTCATTTTAGCTATTTGATGAGAATCCAAGACGATGTCCCTATTGATCTATCACCACAGATCTTAAATGAGAGCTATCCAAAACAAATTCAATATTATTATTATTTTCTTAAAATACCCATCATAGCATGTTATTTTTAAAACAATTCCTTAAACTAATTGACTTCCCACTCATTTCAACTAAATCCTCTCTTAACTATTTAAGAATCTGAAATATGTTTGTTACTTAGCAATTTGCATGTTTACCGCTTTATCTGCTTCTGCTCGTGTTATGATTTCTCTCCAAAGAATGCACACAAGCCATAAATTAATTAAATTTGACACCGCAAATTAGATAAATACAAATAATAACTTCGAATGCGTTTCAATGTCTAAAAACCTAAGAAGAGAGGTAACTTTGTATTCCCAGAAGAGATCAAGACAGAGAACGCAGAAAATGCCCATGTCAAGTATGAAAACCATTGAGTAACCAAGAATCAATGATTTAAGATGACATGTCTGCATGATCAAAATCAAAGGAAACACCATACACTGTATGATTATCAGAAATCCAAGACCTATGCCAATCCCAAACACTGATGAAATCACACCAATTATTAATAGCCCTAAGATGATCTGCTTAATAAGAGACCGCTTTTCATTTAGATCCTCGATGAACATCCAAAATCTTAAATTCCTGGATAAAGCTACTTAATTTCCTCAAGTTTATAAAAAAAATTTGTCTGCCAAAAATTGCCTTTTTCTTCTATCTATTTGTGAAAAATGACTTAATTAAGTTGTCGATCTATTTGTTCTTGCTACTCTCCCTCACTTCTTAATATCAAATGCTTGGATTTGTGAGAAGAAAAAAGGCGGAATTATACTCAACCTTTTAATTATTGATCAGAAAGAGAATTATAATTTTTTTTTGAGACTTTTGAACTAAGTATGTCTGTTTCTATCTAGATATTCTAGAAAACTTGCATAATATACTAAAAAAAAGAAGAAAAGAAATTCAAAGATAGATTTTTAGTATTCTAAAAAATGGAGTGATCACTCGCACACACGCACATACTCACTCACACACAAAGAATGAAAAAATATCATCTCGCTTCATTAAAACTCATTCAATTTTGAAAGTATTGCCATTTTGCTCTTGTTCATCGTCTTCATTGTTGACATGAGTTTAGCTAAAATTATAATTTGTATTTTCGCTCTTTTCAGCAGAGGATTCAGATTATTCAGACTTTGAAATAGAATGCCCTCTTGAAGGATTATGCTCGAGTATCAGTTTGTTCCTGTTTTCATTAGACGGAGACTCAGGTTGAGTCTATTTTGAGGCTGTTTCTTGATTTAGTTAACCATTCTCAGTATTTAAACTAAGAATATATCCCTAATTTGGGTTGTCATTTGCAGGTGTAGCTGCAGTTAAAATGTTGTTATTCTTCATGTTTTGATTGGGCTCTGTTGGATATGAGAGCTGCTAATTCTCTAAATCTGAATTTGTATTAGTTGTTTGAGGTGCATTGATAATTTTATCTTTCTCTGAGTTATTCGAAGAATTCGAGTAGGCATTGAATTTTACATATTCAACATGCCAGAATATGATCAATGGAATCATACCAAGAGCTACTAACACAGGTGCTACTGGTGATGTATCACGCAAAAACTCAGTAATTCCTAGAATCGTGATGAAAATATTCTCCGCACCTCGAAGTGTAATGAATACTTTGCTTCTGATGTCCTTGAAATTATTTTCATTTTTCAATTGTTGCCTGAAATTATCCTCATTTTTTGACTGCTCCGTCCAAGTATCTACATCCTCGATCATAACGTCTTCCAGTCTGAAATAGAAGATAGACGTCCAACCTTTGAGGAACGCAGCACCTGTCCAATAACTTTAGTCTTGACCTTCTTTTTTGCAGAGCAGACACTCCACACCGAAAATGACAAAGAATTTAAATAGCAAATACATTGATATGCCCGTTTCACCTAGCATGCGAGATAGCAGCGATGAAAACACTAAATTATAGAAACACTCCATGAAGGCTAATACTAAAATATATGATTTCTCTTTGAAGGTAATGGACTAGAGATTCTAAGTGTAAAACTCCATGTTTGATTATGCTCCATTTGCGATGTGGATTAGCCCAGATATTAGCAAAACACTTGAGGACTCAGAAGCACCTCTGAAATATCCAAAGAAACAGTACATCGCAAAGGAAGAGCTGACGAGAAGAACATGAAGGTATTTTTTCCTGAATAACCGCATTCCTCTGCCTTCTTCTTTGTTCATGATATCAAGGAGATAATCTAAAAAGACAAAAGCCAGCAGTGCTTTCAACCAATTTGATGTTTATGCTCCGATAGTGAGAAATTGACTTAAGCGATCTAGCAATAGAAACGCGAGAGCAACACCTGCAAGATCATCATATCCATGTTTAAATAGGTAGACTACTGAGATCACAGAGAAAACTGCTTCAACATGATGCATAATTGCTGCAACGTAGTTTAGCTCATCTTTTTAAGCTAGCGCTGCAGAATCGAATTGGTCTTGTGAAGACGACATAGATGTGAAGAGAAAGAAACGCTAGGAAATTCGTGTTTTGTTTGTTTTGATATTATTATTAATTTATATTCACGACTTTGAACTATTCATTTGTATGAATGGAAAAATACTCCCTCCCTCTCTCCTTTACCTCCCAAAATTAATCAATCGATGAGAACTTTTTTCTTGGATAAAATTATTGAAAATTAGAAAAGTATCATTTTGGATTAAATTAATTGGGAAATCAAACCATCCAGTTAAGTTAGGCAATTTAGTCCTTTGAAAGGCATCGGAGATAAAGTAAGGAGGTTTGATAATATTATTAAACCAACTTATTTAAGAAAATCACAAT
>Ga0302271_10003359_pt1 | contig 13562 bp, 10 predicted proteins | sample III_Bog_N1_1_FD_198767 | JGI IMG/M metagenome (GOLD analysis project Ga0302271, IMG submission 198767) | Peat permafrost microbial communities from Stordalen Mire near Abisko, Sweden - III_Bog_N1_1 | ecosystem: Environmental > Terrestrial > Soil > Wetlands > Peat | place: Sweden: Abisko... | reverse complement strand
GGGAGAATTGTTAAAATAAATATCCCGAACAACTTCCTCCAAGTTGAATAAAATAGATTTCATGTATTAATTAGTTGTGTTGTTAGTTGAAGAAGCTCTTTGCAAGTCTGTTGATTTGCAGGAGCTTTTTCGTTTTTGTTGATATATGCATGGATCCGTAAAATAGGTGGACTCCCTTTTTGATTTTTACGTTCGTTTTAGGTAAAGAGGGAAATCAGAGAGACTTGAGAGGGGGTTTCGAGGGGGTTTCGAGGGCTGTACCTAAGGCAACCCTAAGGCAACCCTATGGCAACCCTATGGCAACCCTAAGGCAACCCCTTATGAACATTGAACAAATGAGGGTGAAAAAAAATCGATGACCCGGTCCCGGAACGAAGCCGAAAAATGAACAAAATGGCCTGGCAGCAGCAAAAAAAGGAGGATTCAGACTCTCTATACATGCTTTGTTTGATAAAAAAGCATGTTTTAATGCCTTAAGGGTGGATTCTGAGACTAATTGGTCCTTTTTTGTCTGGAAAATCATCATTCGCGAGCCATTCATCTTGCTACCTTCATCCGGCATTTCAACGTGAAGGTTGAGCTGACAATAAAAAAGCGGATTGCCTTGATTTCTAATAATAGAGCTCTATTTTCCCCAAAACCTATTCGCAAGTACCGGAATTAATGACATGAGTTTTTTCACATTAACGTTATAAACGAAGTCCAATAACCGATTTCCTGCCCCATTTTTCGACCAAATTCAATAAAAAACAAAAATAATGCCCTGAAAATTTGGCTCGTACCAACTTGTTTTTGTTATTTTGCACCCGATTTGAACCAACGAATACCTAACTGATCGATTTATGTCTAAAAATCTTGTTATTGTAGAATCCCCGGCGAAAGCTAAAACCATAGAAAAATTTCTCGGAAGTGATTATCATGTCATGTCAAGTTTTGGGCACATACGCGATTTAGCTGAAAAGGGATTAGGCATAGACTTTGAAAATAATTATGAACCCCAATACGTTGTTTCTTCGGATAAGAAAAAATTAGTCTCGGAATTAAAGAAAGCAAGCAAGGAAGCCGAAACGGTATGGCTTGCTTCCGATGAGGACCGGGAGGGAGAAGCCATTGCCTGGCACTTGTACGAAGAGTTAAAACTAAAGAAAGATAATACACGCCGTATCGTATTCCATGAAATTACCAAGGATGCCATACTCCATGCTATAGAAACACCCCGTGATATTGATATCAACCTGGTGGATGCCCAACAGGCACGCCGTGTATTGGATCGTATTGTGGGTTTTGAATTATCCCCCATCTTGTGGCGGAAAGTGCGTCCATCGTTGTCGGCAGGACGTGTTCAATCCGTTGCGGTACGTCTGATTGTTGAACGGGAACGTGAAATCAACCAGTTTGTGGCTGAAGCAGCTTACCGTGTCAATGCCGTATTTACTTCGGTGGATAGCAATGGGAAGGCTGTTGAGCTGAAGTCGGAACTTCAGCAACGGTTTAATACTAAAGCAGAAGCAATGGCTTTCCTGGAACATTGCAAGAATGCCCGGTTCAGCATTGATAATATCGTTACCAAGCCAGCAAAGAAATCACCGGCACCACCTTTTACCACTTCCACCTTACAACAGGAAGCAGCCCGTAAACTGGGTTATTCGGTGGCACAAACCATGCAGGTAGCCCAACGCTTGTACGAAGCAGGGAAAATAACCTATATGCGTACTGACTCGGTCAACCTCTCGGATTTAGCATTAAACACCTCGAAGGCTGAGATTATCAGCATGGCAGGTCAGAAATACGTGCATACCCGCAAGTTCAATACGAAAAGCAAAGGGGCACAGGAAGCGCATGAAGCGATCCGTCCGAGTTACATGAACGCTCATACCGTTGATGGAACATCGCAGGAGAAAAGACTCTATGAATTGATCTGGAAACGCACCATTGCTTCCCAGATGTCGGATGCCGAACTTGAAAAGACTTCCATTTATATCCAGGTATCCGGAAGCAAACATCAGTTTGTAGCTTCCGGGGAAGTCATCATATTTGATGGTTTCCTGAAAGTATATATGGAATCCACCGATGATGATACCGACACAGTTGATGAATCGTTGTTGCCATCCATGAAGACCGGTGAAATGCTTTCTCCGGTTGAAATCATTGCCCAGGAACGTTTTTCACAGAAACCACCCCGTTACGCGGAGGCAAGCCTTGTTCGTAAAATGGAGGAACTGGGTATTGGACGTCCATCTACCTATGCCCCGACCATCTCAACCATTCAAAACCGGTTGTATGTGGAAAAAGGGGACCGGGAACCTGAAAAACGCGATATTAATGTACTGAAATTAAAAGGCGGAAAGATATCCGATACCATAAAAGCGGAAAATACCGGAGCTGAGAAGTCAAAACTATTCCCAACGGATATAGGTACGGTTGTGACTGATTTCCTTATTGAAAACTTTCCTGAAATACTCAACTACAATTTTACAGCCGATGTTGAAAAAGAGTTTGACATCATTGCCGATGGGGATATGAAATGGACGGTTGCCATTGATAAATTTTATAAGAAATTCCATCCGATTGTTGAGGATACCATGAAGAACTCCGAACGTCAGGTTGGAGAACGCATCCTGGGTGTTGATCCTAAAAGCGGACGCCAGTTGTCGGTGAAAATCGGCAAATACGGTCCGCTGGCACAAATCGGAACGGTGGAAGAAGAAGAAAAGCCTGTTTTTGCCTCTTTACGGCGCGATCAGTCCATTGAAAGCATTTCCCTGGAAGATGCACTCGAATTGTTTAAACTGCCCCGTACAGTAGGCGAATTTGAAGAAAAAGTTATGACAGTTGCTATCGGTCGTTTCGGACCGTATATCCGTCATGACAGTACTTTCTACTCATTACCCAAAACGGATGACCCGATGGATGTCACAACCGAACGTGCTATCGAAATTATTGAGGAAAAAAGGGAGGTAGAAAAAAACCGCATCATTCAGACGTTGGGTGAAAACGGCGAAATACAGGTGTTGAACGGACGGTTTGGCGCTTATTTTACCTGTGATAAAGTGAATTATAAAATTCCAAAGGGAACTGACCCGGCAACATTGACGTTAGAGAAATGCCGTGAGCTGATTATAGCACAACCTGAAGCCGCCAATAAAAAGAAACCGTTCGGACGGAAAGCTGCCGCTGCAAAACCTGAAAAGAAAGCACCGGCGAAGGCCAAGCCGAAAGCAAAAGCAAAAGTACCTGCCAAGGCAAAGAAATAATATGTCTTGACAGTGATATGACCTTCGGGACTATCCGGAGGCACCATCATGCAATACGATCATTTAATCTTTGAAAAATATGAAAAAGCTTATCCTGCTATCCACCCTGTTTGTGCTAACCATGACGGTTTGGGCACAAATGCCTGTGTCGTTGAACGAAGGGGAATCGGCCCTGGTGTATGCATTGCCTAAAACGGAACTATGCATAGTTGTGGAAACCGAAAAAACAACTCAAAGCCCGGGTATGTTCTACCGTTATTCGGAACGTTACCTGGCTACCAAAAAGGTTATTACAGAGGGAAAAGTAACCTGCCAGCTGAAAAGCATTCAAGTGATTCCACGTGCCATACCCGATCCTGCCAGAACTTTTTCGATTGCACCGACAAGTAATCTGCAATCCAGTCATCTGTCTGTCAATTCAAATGGAATACTTTGCGGGATAAATGTCCCTGCAGAAATGGAAACCATACCATCGAAAGCAACTCCAGTTCCATTGAAAGATAATTCAAAACCGGATGCACTATTGCCATTGGGTGAAGAGTATATGATGGCAGGTTCGGAAGCTAAACTGGCTGAAGGTGTTGCAAAACAAATCTACCGGATTCGTGAAAGCAGGCTAAGCCTGCTCACCGCCGATCAGGATAAACTGCCTGCCGATGGTGACTCGTTCAGATCCATGCTGGAAGGTATGAACAAGCTGGAGAGTGAGCTGACCGAACTGTTTGTTGGCAAAACCACGAAAGAAACACAAACACAAACCTTATACCTGACCCCAACAGGTGCAGTGGCCAATGATGTCCTGTTCAGGTTGTCCGCCTTAAAAGGACTTGTCAACGCAGATGATTTAAGCGGTACTCCATACTATATCGGTATTAAACCCATCGATGGCAGAAAGACCGGTGCCGATACAAAGGCAAAAGGCGAAAAGGCCGGGATTTATTATATCCTTCCTGCTTCCACCCAGGTAACTGTCGGGGACGGGGTTAATACGGTTTACTCCGAACAGTTTTTCATGCCTCAGTTTGGAACACTGGTTCCTCTTGCTGAAAGTTTGTTTAAACAACCTCATATCAAGGTGCAGGTAGATACACAAACCGGCCGGTTGTTGAAAATCGAATAGTAGAAACAACCCATGAAATAAAAAAAGTATTGTTCTCCCTGAGAATGATACTTTTTTTTGTGGGTTGTACAGCGGTCTTACTTCCAAAAACAATAACCTGTTGGTAGTTGGGTAAGTTATCCATCCTGTCCTGTACCATCATACTGGAAAAAAGATTTTCCATATCTGTTAATGGGAATAAGAATTTCTGTTCTATTTGTTAACTCTATAAATATTAAAATAAATTTGTATATTTGTGCTGAAATATGTAAAATTAATTTGTATTTGAAACTGAACCATTATTCAGCTTAGAATTGAATACCTGTTTTAGCTAATAACGCTCCATATAATTTAAATACCTGTTTTTAATTCAAAGGTTTATGAGAACAACTTTGTTTATCTTGTTTCTTTTTGTTACTACTACTTACGCTTTCGGACAAATAATTTTTGAGAAAGGCTATATTCTAACTAATGAAAACGTTAAAACTGAATGCCTGATTAAAAATAGCGATTGGAAAAATAATCCCAACGAGATTGAATACAAGCTTAATAATGAAAACCCTATACGCAAAAGCACAGTTGAAAATATCAGGGAGTTTTGCATAACAGGAGTTTCCAGGTATGTAAGTGCAAAAGTCAACATAGATCGTTCGGCAAATGAATTAGACCGTTTATCTGTTGATCGGAATCCTGTCTGGGAAGAAGAACAATTATTTCTAAAAGTGTTGGTTGATGGGAAAGCAACCCTTTATTATTATGAAGATGGAACGTTAAACCGTTTCTTTTACTCCCTGAATGATTCAACACCAAAACAATTGATTTATAAAAGATACATTTATAAAGAGTCTAAAATTGGGGAGAATAATGGTTATCAACAACAACTCTGGACTGATTTGCGTTGCAACAATATCACCCTGGATAATATACAATCTTTAAATTACAAGAAAGATAACCTTGTAGCGTTCTTTCGAAAATACAATGCTTGTATGGGGAGCAAAGAAGATCTTTCAGATAAGAAAATTACTAAATTCGGGTACAACCTAACAATTACCCCCGGGGTTAACTTCTCGATATTATCAGCTGAAAATCCAAATTCGCATACAAATATACGGTTTGATAATAATATCAATTTTAGCCTTGGGGTTGAAGGTGAAATAATTTTGCCCTATAATAAGAATAAATGGGGAATTGAATTTAATCCAAGCTATCAGTCTATTCACGCTTCGATGAATTATATTGAATATAATATGCTGACCGGCCAGTCTTTCCCTAAAACAGCCATGATCAATTACAGTTCAATAGAATTTCCAATTGGAGTCAGGTATTATATGTTCCTCAACAAGGATGTTAAACTATTCCTAAACTCGTTTTATATCCCATCGTTGACATTGAAACTAAATAAAGACTTATCCTTTGATGGAAATGCACTTGAAATCAGAACCAGGGATGGTTTTGCATTAGGGGGTGGCATTTGCTATAAAAAAGTAAATGCTGAAGTACGTTATTATTCCAAAAGGGATCTGAATTCAGACAATGTTACCTGGAATACCTATTACTCGCGTATTGCCTTGGTGTTTGGGATAAAGATATTTTAAAGGTGTTGGTCTTCATTCTAAAAATAAATCTAAGAGAAATGCTTTTCTAATACTAATCTGTTTTAAAAAAAAACGGAAGGATGTTGCCTAAACAATGACATCCTAGAATGTCAGCGCTAACTATATGTAAAAAATGAAGGTGGGATAGGTTCTCACCTTTGTTGCGTTAAATAATCTTTTTTGCGTTAAATAATCAATGTCCGGATATTAGCAGGTGTAAGTATAGGGGACTAAAAAAGCTGATCTTTCTCCATAAAGCATACAATAAGAATAAACGTTAATTGATTGAGGCGTATCCTGAATATACATAAAATAAAAAGAAATAAATACAATAATTAAATTAATAATCTGTTTTTACATTGTTAATTCTCTACATTTGCACATTAATAACCTTCTTTGAATGATAAATGCAGAATTGTTGTCTTGACACAATTTACATACACCTGGAATTTTCTAATATATCAACTCCTATGAATCGAAAAGTCTTATTGTTAGCATTCTTTTTTTGTTTATTTACGTTTACACTTTCTTCCAAAACTCCCCCGAACCTGAATTTTACGGTAAAAGGATTAGTTATGGATTCCGTTTCAAAAGAATCAATTCCATATGTTACCATTTCAATTGCCACAGTAGCAAAACCGAATGAGTATCTAAAACGCATTGCTTCGGGTGCAAAGGGTGATTTTGAATTAGCCGTATCTGCTACCGGTGATTACCGGATCAGCTTTGAATCTGTAGGGATGACAAAACATACCCGTACCATAACTGTTTCGCCGGAACAAAAGACATTGAACCTGGGAAAAATAATACTGGCTGCATCGAATAAGAGCCTTTCGGAAGTGACGGTTACAGCCCTTAAGCCACTGATCAAGGTAGACCTGGACAAGATTACCTATGATATGAAATCAGACCCGGAAGCTAAATCAACAACAACATTGGATATGCTTCGGAAAGTGCCTATGGTGACAGTGGATGGGGATGATAAAATTCAACTGAAGGGCTCTTCGAGCTTTAAAGTGTATATTAATGGCAAACCGTCCGGCATGATGACAAAAAATGCATCTCAGGCACTGAAAAGCATGCCTGCCTCGAGTGTTAAAAGCATAGAAGTAATAACCGAGCCCGGGGCTAAATATGATGCAGAAGGGTTAGGAGGTATCATCAATATAGTGACGGATAAAGCGCTGACAGGTATCACCGGTACTGTGCGTGCCGGTACTGATACCCGTGGAGGTAATAATGGGGGATTGTACTTCTCTTCCAAAGTGGGAAAGTTCGGATTGACTGCCAACCTGAATTATAACGACCAAAAGAATCCACAGAACACTTATTTTAACGAAAGAGAAAACCTGAATCCACAATCGGTTAAGTTTACCACACAGGATTCACGGTCCAAATCCAGTTATAATTTTGGGTACGGCTCCATTGAGGCCAGTTATGAAATCGATTCGCTCAACCTGATCAGTTACTCCCTGAACGGGAACCTGGGTGGTAATACCACCAATTCAACGGGCAAAACATCCATGCTTGACATTAACCGGGATACCCTTTCGGCTTTCAGTCAACAATTGTATTCAAGCGGAAACTGGGGAGGAGTAGATATGTCTGTCGATTACCAACGAACCTTTAAAAAGCCGGACCAACTTTTTACACTTTCCTACCGGTATAGCCATACGCCCGATAATTCGGACAATACTTCAGACCTTACCGGAATACATAACTATACCGGTTAAAAGCAACATACCCTGAGTGAAGCCCGGGGTGATGAGCACACTTTTCAGTCGGATTATTCAGAACCATTCAATAAAATCCATGTAGTGGAATTCGGAGCTAAATTTATTTTGCGTCTGAATAACAGTACCAACAGTTATTTGCAACAAAATCCGGGTTCAGAAGCTTGGGTACCAATCGTCAACCGTCCTGAAAATAACCTGGACCAGACACAGGATATCCTGGGGGCTTATGGAAGTTATACCTTGAAACTAAAGAAACTGAGCTTACGTGCCGGACTTCGCTATGAGCAAACCTGGTCGAATGTGTTGTTGACGGATACAAACTTTCATTTTAATTTTCAAAACCTGATCCCTTCGGTGACTATGTCCTATAAATTCAGTGAGTCCACGAGTGTCCGGCTGAGTTATAATCAACGAATCAGCCGGCCGGGCATTTGGTACTTAAACCCGTTTGTAGATAACTCTAACCCGAGTGCCATCCAACAGGGTAATCCGGATCTGAATCCTGAAATATCAAATTCCTTCTCAGTAAACTTTAGTAATATCACCCCGAAGCTCACCATTAACACCAACTTGTATACAGCATTTACGAATAATTCCATTGAGCGTGTAAGTAGCCTGTTGAATGACAGCACTACCTTTACCACCTTTAAAAACATCGGGTTAAGTACGCGGTCGGGTTTATCGCTTTCGGTCAACTGGCAACCAAGCAAATTGCTCCGGATCAATGGAAATGGTAGTGGCGGGTATGTGAATATGTCGACCAATGATGGCAGCGGATTAAAAAACAAAGGTGCCAATTATGGCTTTCAGGCAGGGGTGCAATACACTTTGCCATATGAGTTAAAATGGAGCATGAATGGTGGATATTACTCTCCTAATGTAAGCCTGCAGGGTAATTATTCAGGGTATTACTATTACAATGCTTCCCTTTCGCACGACTTCTTTAAAAAGAAGTTGAATGTCAATCTCAGGGCAAGTAATTTTATTACTAATTCAAGGAGCTCTAATAGTTCTATGTCCACAGCCGAGTACAAGAGTAATTCAACTTATACGTATGTATACCGTAATTTTGGGGTGACAGTGGTTTATTCTTTTGGTAAGTTGAAAGAGCAAATCAAGAAAGTACAACGTACTATTGAGAACTCTGATGTAAAAGGGGGAGGGCAATCAAGCGGGGGAGGCCAGTAAATGTAAATCCTGCCAGGTTGATATGGCCAGGAAACGATTGGGATAAGTATAAAGCAGGATGATTTTATTTAAATTAAAAGAAAAATAAACAATAATTTAAATTCAATCTATCTTTATAATGTTTAATCAATATATTTGTGCTTTAATTCCATGACTTCTTTTACCTTTTTGCCAACATATGCCAAAATACCATTTCGTTTTAGCCATACTTATTGTCCAATGTTTAAATATCTTTTCGCAGGATAATATCAATTCTAATGGTATTCCCACTGGTAAACAAAAACTGGAATCGTTGAAAGGGTTTGAACTCAGGTTAATTCCATATCCAAAAGGGTTTTATACCAATCAGACGGGAGAATTGTTAGTTAAGCCTTTTAGCACATCGGTTTATATTGGTTATTTTTGTGAAAAGCGCATCGCATTGGACTGGACTTTCCTGACAACAGTAGGGTTGCATAACATTGCTTTCCAATCTCCGGTGATCAGACTGGTAAAAGGAGGTAATAATGATTTCTATTCAACGTTTGGACCAGACAGGAAATTTTCGTATTCCCTCTGGTTTGAAGCAGGTATAGAGCCACGCAGGTACTTGCGAATTAAACATCCTTCCGGAACAAGAATTACTACGCTGAATTCTGGCTGGTTTTTATCTTCTCCTTTGTTGTTTCAAACGATTATACTTCATAGCCCTGAACCTTTGATTCATAAGGGTTGGTTTCCAAGTACCCAGTATTCCGGAACGTTTATCCTGACTCCTACCATCGGTTATCGGCAGGCTGTTTCAAGACAGTGTTTTGTTGAAGGTGACATAGGTTTTGGCGGAAATGTTTCGGTTGGGACAAATACCATTGACAGGCAATTTACTATTTCCACTCCTGAATTTAATCCTTCGTTAAAACTGAAAGCTGCTTATGCTTTTAAGTAGATGTGGAATGAATTTCGACTGGTTGCAATTAAGTTTTTGATTGATGATTATCCGGAACAGATATTCAATAAAAGAAACAAATATGAAAAGAATTGTTCTCATTCTAATGATCTCAATAACATGCTTATTACATGGCATCACAATGAAAGCTCAAACGATTGACGTATCTAAGATTCTAAAGAGTATTGTTGCTCCTGAATTTCCAACCCGGATTTTCAATGTATTGGATTACGGTGCAACTAAAGACGGCATAACTGATTCAAGGATTGCCATTAACAAGGCTATTACTGCCTGTAGCAATGCGCAGGGAGGAATTGTGCTTGTTCCGGTTGGGACGTATTATCTGGCAGGATCTATTGTGATGAAGAGCAATGTAAACCTGAAAGTAGAAGAAGGTGCTGAAATTGTTTTTAGTTCCAGTCCAAAAGATTACATGCCTTTTGTCCTCACTGTATGGGAGGGAACCGAATTGTTCAATTATTCGCCGCTGGTGTATGGGTATCATGTTTCGAATATTGCCATTACAGGGAAGGGAATATTGAACGGCAGTGCTTCAAAAGAATTTGCCACCTGGAGGCCACAGGGGTCTCAAATTCAAAGCCGTTTACGTCAAATGGGCATTGACCAGGTTCCGGTATTCCAACGTAATTTTGGGGTTGAATCCATCCTTCCACCCAGTATGATACAATTCTTCGGATGCAGTAATATCCTGATACAGGATGTTCGTATAGAAGATGCTCCCTATTGGGTAATTCATCCCGTTTTTTGCAACAATGTAACGGTTCGTGGCGTGGAGATCAACAGCAATAACCTGAACAATGATGGCTGTGATGCAGAATATACCAGGAATATGTTGATTGAAAACAGTACTTTTAATGTCGGGGATGATGCAATAGCAATTAAAGCGGGAAGGGATCAGGATGGATGGCGTATTGGTCAACCTACAGAGAATATTGTAATCCGCAATTGTATTTTTAATTCCAAGTGTAATGGGCTCTGTATTGGTAGTGAGATGTCAGCGGGTGTCCAAAATGTATTTATGGAAAATGTGGTGGTAAGAAATTCGTTAAGCGGGTTGTATTTTAAATCCAATCAGGACAGGGGAGGTTTTATCCGGAATGTGTGGGTGCGGAATATAACCTGTGATAGTGTGCGAACTGCCTTAATCCGTTTTGAAACAAATTATCCAGGAGGACGTGGAGGACATACTCCTGCGCAGTTTACGAATTTTCTGATTGAAAATGTATCAGGGGATCGTTCGGGTGAATGTGGAATATACGCTGTAGGGATTGAAAAATTTCCTCTAAAGGATATTACCCTAAGAAACATATCACTTCGGCAATGCAAGACTCCGTATATTTTGCGTAATGTTGAGCATGTGACATTTGATAATGTGTCGATGGGTGGAATTAAATTACCGGTACACCCTACAGAAACTCCAGAAACAAAATTAGACTCGTATTGATATGGTTATTTTTCTGGCTTGTTGACAGGGTAAAATTTAACTTGATTCAACTGGCAGGGTATTTTGCCCGTTGTATCGCCATTTGTACTGATAGTTTCTGTAGCTTCATTTATGTTGCCTAAAACAAATGCTTCAATCTCTGGAATAGGAAATTTGCAATGAGGTTAAAGCGTTTGATTTTGAAATGTTTACTTCTTTTCAAACACTACTGTAAAAAGGTTCGAAAACATGATGGAGTTTTCATTCTGCAACGATTCCAACATCTCGCTTTTTAGTTTTTCTGCTTTTTCAGCTAGCATTGGTTTTAAATTCTTGCCCGCAATGTCCAGTTTCAAAGCCCATAGATCATAATTGAAATCATCAATTTTCCCAAAAAACGTGTGGTACATTTCTGTCTCTACAGTCAGAAATGAGAAACCTGCAAGCCTTCCAATAGAATATAATTTTCTGCCGATATTCGGATCAAATCCTGTTTCAGAATTTAATGTGTTGAGTGCTTCTTTTAGTTCTGTCGAAATTTCGGGATAGAACGTAAATTGACTGTCTAAATCCTGTAATAAGATTTTACCGTTTGGTTTGCAAACCCGATATAATTCTTTTGCCGCCTCTACCGGATATTGAAGGTATTCGAATAAGAACCTTGAATAAATAAAATCAAAGCTGTTGTCTGCAAAAGGAAGATTGTATATGTCGGCTTGTATCGCTTCAGCATTCTTAATGTTCAACAATCTCGCATCTGCTTGTGCTATGCGGTCTTCACTGATGTCAATTCCTGTTATGGTGTGTTGTGGATACATGTTGCCCAGTACGCTTAGGAAAACACCGGGTCCACATCCTGCTTCCAGGATCATGCAGCCGCTTAAGCTGTCCAGGTGTCTTTTTAAATAATTATGTACGAACTGGTTTGGATTTACTTTTCGTTCAAGTCGCTCACCTTCCCTGGGGTCCTCCATGAAATACTTCCCTCTCTGTGTATTAGTTTTTTTCATTTGATTTATTTGTAAATCGTTGGAAAATAGAATTGGTTAATTCTTCAACCTCTTCATAATATCTTTCATATCCGCCTTTCAGCATGATAAATAAATTGTAATTTCGGGTGATTTTCCCGTTTAATTCTTCAAGAAGCGCACTATAGCCCGGATCAGTAAGAACCGGGATGTATTTTAATGGTGACAACGCATGTATCTCGGATGCCCTGAAAAGCAGTTTGTGTGCTATTTGTAAAAGCAATTGTGCATTTGATTTCTTACATAAGATCAATTCACAGCTGTTTTCAAAAAAGCTAAAATTAAAGCCCAGGGAGGATTCGTTAATAATTATTACTCCATATATCTTTGTACTGCCAGGGATACGTGCCGCGAAGATTCTTCTTGTTCTTTTAAGGCAATGGCTTTTAAACCTGTCATTCAGTTTTTTAAGGTTTATATCCTCCGAGTCTAATTCCTGTACTTTCATAAAGAGCTCACCCCGTTGTTCCATTACAAAGTTTTTAAAATCGGCATCCTGACCGGAATTAATTTCTGTAAGTTGTATATTTCCAGGATAATCTTTTGTTAAAAATGGAAATTCAAGGTAATTATAGGAAATTATGCCAGATAGTTCTTTTCCGGCCTTTAAACCATGGGATTCAAATACCTTGCTTGAATATTTGTTCTGTGGCTGGTAATAAATCTGGTATGAATCTATGAAGCCGGTATGTTGGTTGTCAATTATTTTATTCAACATTCCCAGAAAGATCATCCTTGAACCTATGGGATGATTGGAGCACAGATGTTGGGCAATCATTCCGTTGTTTAAGTATTGCCAGGCAGTGCCGGAAGAAATGATATTGTCCAGATTCTGTTTTATTGTAGATACCCAGAATAGCGGAAAATCCAGTCGCATTGCTTTTTCCCAGTTTTCTTTTACAGTATGAATCACCGGATGGAGATGTTCCATTTTTGCCGGATATATGAAATTTAATGAGTGGTAGATATCGAATAGCTGTTCGGTACTCATTGAATTAAATTGAATAAATTCATTTTCAATTTTCATTTTTCCAAAATATAAATAAATGTATGATTTGCTTCAAGGATGGATTCATTCGGTGGTTCTTTATTTGGCTTTTAATAGGGGTTTTAAAATAAGAGCCTTAATTTCAGTGGTTTTGGTGAGTGGACGCGATTTTATTTATGGTAATTGATAAATTGGAATATACTGGAATATCTTTTTATTTCCATTATACGAATAACGAAAGTAATTATAATTTTCAAATAATTGAAAGCCTGTTTTTCAGGATTATATGCTACGATAGCTGTATA
>Ga0302271_10003358_pt1 | contig 13565 bp, 5 predicted proteins | sample III_Bog_N1_1_FD_198767 | JGI IMG/M metagenome (GOLD analysis project Ga0302271, IMG submission 198767) | Peat permafrost microbial communities from Stordalen Mire near Abisko, Sweden - III_Bog_N1_1 | ecosystem: Environmental > Terrestrial > Soil > Wetlands > Peat | place: Sweden: Abisko... | reverse complement strand
TGAAGGTAAAATGTCAGCTAAAATCAAATGTTTGAGTTAAAAGATAAATCCTTTTCCTTTATTAAGCTAATGAATTGTTCTTTTTCAATAGTAATTTAACTATTTGTTGATGTGGGTGTGTGTGTGTGTTTTATCATGGTTGTTAATTCTTCTGCTACAATAAAGAATGATTTATTATTTTTACAGTTAGCTGAAGAGTAGCAACAGTAATAGCATTTCAAAGAGAAACATCTTCGAAGGGCAGCTAGAGGACTGAATCTCGCATGCTATAATAGTCAATATGATAAAGCTTTAAGAGGTTCACAATATGGATTGATTCCTTTCATAGAATTCGAAGTAAAGATCTAAAAAATGGAACATTTTGCAGAATATTGTAAATGATGCTTTTTCCTTTGTCCGTCAGAGAAGAGGAAGTTCATCTAGTGAACGAGAAGCATCCAGAGAATTTGAAGAAAATAAGATAATTGATAATAAATTAGTAGATGTGATGCTTCTTTGCGAATTCGGATCAAGTTTCTTGCCTGAAATTTCTTTGTTAGACTCATTCGAGACGAGCTAAGGGTGGTGTGCAGGGAAAAACAAAGATAAAATGCTAGATCTTATCATAGCAAGAGAAAAACAATAAACTAATAGCGATAAAGATTCTCAAATTATCTTCAAGATCTGGATTCATAACAGTCTCTCATGCTAAAAGTCTTCTTTTCATACACAAATTATCGAGCAAAGTAAGTTCTTTCATTTATTAAAATTATTTCCTTCAACATTTGAAGACTCTTGGATGATTCTAATTATCTTGATTTTTTTCATTTTAGTTCACTATTCCAGATGCTAGTTCTTCATTTTTCTTTTTGAAGAAAACAATATGCATGACATTCTCGAATGCTACGAGAGGGTGAAGCAAATCAAGGGCAATATGTTCAAAGGAGCATTCGTTGCCATTAAAACAGACATTGCGTTTGAAACGAATAATCTTATCCCTGAATCTTTGATGGCTTTTAAGAATTTAAAAAGCAATCATGACAATCTTTCTCGCCTTGTTTCTTTTAGAGAGATCGATTCTAAGGATGTATCTGAATAACTTAGATTAGTAAAGACAAGATATTTCTGTTTTTTTGGATTCATTGTTTTGAAATATTATTCTTATTTTTTAGATTTTGAAAGATGCTTATGCAGCGTAAGAAGGCAAAGAGAATCTCACTTCAAACCAAGATTATTTGTTAGAAAATGAGAAGACTCCTGTATCAGCTAGCACTAATAAAACAAGAAGTAGTAGCAGTAACAGTGGCAATAGTAGTAATAGCAGCAACACAAGTGAAGGAATAGAGGTATCTACGAATATCAAAGATATCTTTCAATAAAATACTTTGACTGAAATGCAAATAGATGGCCAATAAAACTCACAAATTCTTGGATCATCATAACAAAACATAAATTAGAAAAGCAACGAGGAATAATAACACTAACAGTAATAAAATAATTAGAATAACAAAACTAATAACAAACTGCATCCATGTAAATTAAAGGGATCTAAAAGCGAAGATTTTGTCAAATTAGCAGAACCCTTTGGAGGCTTAGAATAATAAGGAGTGTTAAATTCTGGTGGAAAACAACAAACAAGATCGTTTTCCTATCATTGCAGCTCGTTGTGTCTAAAAAATAATAAGAAAAAAGACATAAATCACGATTTCAAATCCAATATTGGAGATTGCTTCAACATACAAAAATAAAATTTATTTTCACAGTCTCATTAGATTCCTAGAGAAGTTACTTTCAATTCATCCTAACATTGAGCAGACATATCTTAAATATCATTATTAAAATTTGGGTTTGTTACTTGCACATCAAGATAAAATCTAATTTGTTTTTATTTAATTCTATTGTAATTTATGCTTTTCTCAGTATTTCTAACAGATGTCTGCTAGCAAGTGTACTTTCAAAAATATTTTGCAAATTTATCTCAAAAAATGGTGATTTTCACATACTGTATTATTAAAATTTAGTTGAATTATTGTTTATCCTGACAATTCACTATAACAATTTCATTTTGATCATAAAATATTCATAATTCATATTTTTGTGCAAAACTAAAAGATCCAAAAAAATAGAGGGACAAAAGGAATTTCATTGATAAAAGTATTGAAAAGTTTTTTTTGATTTTACAGAACAAAAAAGACAGAGTTAGGAGGGATATGAGATTACCAAATCGGACTAGTAAATGAAGAGGGGTCGTGAAAGAGCAGAAATATAAAATTAAAAGAAAAGCAAAATTAAATTTCAATAAGAAAATAAATACCTAAGACCCTACTCTTGAAATGGCTGAACAAAAGGAAAACAGAATGAGAGAAATTGGCATTGCCAAGCTTGTTATCAACTGCTGTGTTGGTGAATCTGGTGATAAGCTCACCAAGGCTGCCAAGGTTCTTAAGGATTTGTCAGGACAAGAACCTGTCTTCTCTAGAGCTAGATATACCATCAGATCTTTCGGTATCAAGAGAAACGAAAAGATGGCCGCTCACGTCACCATCAGAGGTGCTAAGGCTGAAGATATCCTTCTCAGAGGACTCAAGGTTAAGGAAATGGAACTCAGAAAGAAGAACTTCTCCACCACTGGTATTTTATTATTTGCGATGTGTGAAAAGAATCTAAATTCAAATTTCTAATAGGTAACTTCGGATTCGGTGTCTAGGAGCACATTGATCTTGGTATGAAATACGACCCCTCCACGTAATAACATAAATCAATACAAAATAGAATTGTTAAAATTAAAATGCATTCTTTAAACACAGCGGTATCTTCGGTATGGACTTCTACATCGTCCTCGAGAGACCCGGAAACAGAGTCGCCAGAAGAAGAAGAGCCACTTCCAGACTTGGTAATTCTTTCAGCAAGTTTATATTTAGATATATGGAACGAATTAGAGTTTAGATTTCAAGTGAAAAAGATGCAGATTAGGTTTAGGATATGTTCAAAATACATAAATCAGTGGTTTTAATGGTTTAGCTTTCAAGGGAGGAATAAAAAAGCAAGCACATTTTTACATAGTGATCTAGCTACAATTCAATGAAAAAATATGATTTCCTAACTGTTTTTTCTTTTATGTCATTCTTTAGGAACAAACCAAAAGATCTCCAAAGAAGAATGCATCAACTGGTTCAAGCAAAGATTCGAGGGCAACGTCTTCTGATGTTTCAAAACAATTTCACAACGGTTTTTTGTATGATACACGCATTTTGCAAGCTCGTGAATATGTTTCATTGTCGAGTATCTATTTAAATCGGATACAATTATTTTCTTAGCTTATTTTTAAAAATATTTTCTAATGAAAATGTGCTTCAAGTTAATCCAATTAGCTATTTAAGATTTTCATGATAACAACAACAAAATATATTATTTTTCAACTTTTTATTTAAATAATTGAGGAGTTATTGATACTTATTGAAGTTATGATTATCTTGAGAAGATGCAAAAAGTACAATATCCAAGAAGTTTTGTTACTTTTTCAACACAAAAAATACACTAAAATCATAAATTGTATTGAAAATGTTGATTATTTTTAATCGAAAAGCAAGAAAATAAGGATTTGTTAGTTTCAAATCATATTATTTAATGCCATCTATTAACAGCAAAAATTGCATGTCTTCTCACAATCCGCTTCTTGTGCGACAAGCAATTCTCGAGGGAATCTAAGACTTCATTTTTGAACCGCTTTACAAGAGGTAATTAAAAACGAGTGCACTCTGCTAAGCATTTTAGAAGCTAATTAAGACAAGATACAGACAACTAAGATGTACTAAGCAATTTCAGAAGGCAACTAAGTAGACTTTCAGCTCTGTTTCCGATTATATCAAGATCCAAATTAATTAATTTACTGAGAAGGTTAATTGCAGATTCCTTAAAATTCAAAAAGAATAAGAATTTAAATCATTTTCAGTAAAATTTACAAAAAATGAATTATTTTTACAACTGCAGAATTATCCGAAGCGAAGGTTAAAGCTTGGACAAGAATCGGGAGACAAATCTCTTTTTACGATGTGACTAATGCAAATGGACTTGAAAGCAGAACTGAAATAAGCACATGATAGCATCTATTTTTAAGTTGATTATTAATAGGAAGATTGAGGATCTTGTTGTGGAAAGGATGAAGGAAAGTGAGGAAAATCCGTTAGGGTTATGTTGGAGTAACATCCAAATAAGATTTATGATCTTCTGAATAATTATCCGATCCTAAAACATCTGTGTAGAATGAAAGAGGGAGAGTATGCTATTCTGATAATTCTAACTAAATGATATCCTTCAACAATTTGAAGGCTTACTCATTCATTGTAACAAGCTGATTCAAAGAAATAAAAGAAAAAAGTTATTTAATTGTACATCAAAATAAGAAAATTATTTTTTTTTACTAATCCCCTGAGAATTTTTGAGAGTAGTTTAAGATTCTGAGCAGGCAGAGCTAGCATGGCATTCTATTAAGTGAGTTATTAAGTCAAGAACGCAATAACTTACTAGAATTACTCAGAGGTCAAATATAAATGAGCCTTATTCCCGAAGAAAAGAGCCATCGAAGTCATAAAAGGATGGAGTTTGAAGCTCAATAAATCAGCTAAATATTATGTAAAAATGCTAGATAAATCTGTTTTTGCAGGCATTCTCTTCAAATATTTAGTGAACATAATCAGCTTAGTTAGATCTGTTGTCTCAAGAATTTTCTTTGATTAGTCAGAAACTTGAGAGTCATCAGTACAACAAATGCAGCTGTCGCTGCAGCCTATTGTTACAACATTCTTTCTAGAAACTGCTCCTCCTATGACTTACTTAACTTAACTTATGAATTTGCTTTTTTCAATATCCTTCTGTTCTGCCTACTAGAGAAATACCTCCACAAAATATACACTGATTTTAGGATATTTAGTCTACAAAGTTAGCATCCTCTGAATCAAGCTCTCAAGAGTTTATCTCACTTCTTTCTAGAAAATATTCTGAGCTGCAAACTCTACAAATTTTTTCCAGTTTTCACTGCCACTTAGCACCATTGCTCCGAATGCACTTGTCACATGTTCTGCCATGTTATTCTACCCTATTAACCCTGTTAATCTTAATCGTAGCAACTCCGTTTCAGCTGAAAAAGACAAAAAAACATTTTCAATTTCCTCTCCATCAATCATAACAACAAAACTAAATTACATTCTGCAAGATGTGAGTCAACAAGGAAACAATATTCCACAAGACATTTTTTCAACGTAGAACTGTACCCTTCTATGTCCATCTCACTCAATCCAATATCTTCAGCGACTCTCATAAACGTGATATCTTGTTCTCCAGGTGTCTACCCATGAGCAGCTAGTTTAGATAGGATAGCTACTGCTAATATTTTATTTTATTCTTCTCTGTCTGATTGTATTTCTCCCATTAGAATGCCTTTTAAATGCTTTTTAGAAAACAATAAAAATTGCAAAATGTGCTGAGAAAAAACTGTTGATTTTGTTATCGATTTGGAAGATCAAAAAAAGAAATATTATTTACACTTTATCTCGTTTCATCGATGAAATAGCTTCTCTTTTCTACATGAGAAGATGCTTCAATTTATTTCTCAGCTGCCAGGAGAATTATCAATAATAGTTCAAGTTATTTAGAAGCTGTTGCACTGTCTTTCGCAGAGAATTTGCTGTTGAAATATTTAACAATCGAGTTTGTAATCAGAGCTTCTAAACTATCCGATATTGGCACTAGCGACTGTTGTTAGATAAATGTAAGTTAAGGAAGAAGATATTGAAATGATTTTGTACAGTTAGAATCTTCTCTGCAAGGAGGGCATTAAGATGAAGCAATCCGTCTTCCATAAGTGTAAAGGCATGCTTTTCGATTCTCTTGATGTCACAGTAGTGTTCTTCGTTTATCGTTTCTGATAGGTATTAACAAACAAAGTCAACAAATTAATAGAAATTCAATTTTTTTTCTCTCTCAATAATACCTGTATGTTTAGTTGATTTAGTGAGAAAAACAACGAAGTCTCTAATGGAGATAACCACTGCTTCGGTAAGTTCTGTTTCTTCGATATCTTAGGCATTTTGAAGGATATCATCAAGCATTCCTTTTCTCTCTGCAGTTGTCAGCTAATTAGGTAGATAATTCTATTAACAAAGACATCAAAACATTATAATAAGCACTTGTTAAACTCTGAACATCTTTCCAGCAAAAAATTAAAAAATAATTTGAACCTTTAGGATTGTTGAGTATGTCTTTAATCCAGCTAGCTTTGCATCGATAAATGAAGAGCTCATTTTTTCTTGGAGCAATTTGAATGTGCGATTCTTAAGATGCGGAGAGACTAGACATTCATCTAACGCATCAGATAAATCTTTTGTTGAGATTTAATACTTTTTATCTTATTCTGGATCTGGATGAAAATCAATTGGATAATAACACTCTAAATTAGCGAATATTTCCTCAGCGAAAGGTTCGATTATTTCCTCTGAGAAAGCATCTAAAACGTGCTTGATAATCTTAAACACTTTGACAATGCATCTTGGATCTTTTTCATCTTCAGTTATGTCGATGAAGATCTTAACAGATTCCTATCCTAATTTACAGCACTCACTCTTGAAATGCTCTTGAAGGAAAATTACATTTGTGAAAATAGCATCTCTGACTTCTTGTGAATACGAAGAAGGAGATAACTTAGGATCACCTATTTGCTGGATAAATTACGAAATCATTCCTTGTTTCCATGAATCTAAGGAAATAATTGGCTCTGATGAGGTATTTTTTAACTCTATCGCTAAAGCTGCTTCATTTCTGAGAACTCTTAGCAATATTTGATGAATTATTTTGTGAGCATAGAAGGCTGTTGCAAAGTCATGCAATTTTGCAAGGAAAAAATCAAACAGAGAACTTATCTCTTCGACACATAAATTCAATCCGGAATAGCGCTGGAAAAGCAAGTAAACTAGATGTGATGATCGTTGACGAGTTACTTCACGGCCGTTAAGGAAGTAGAACTTGAGTTTGAAGAAGAAATCGAGCAGATGAGTCTACTTCATTTAAAACGCGATGAGTAGTTTAGTTATGCATTTGGCATTGACTCCTTTATCATCTTTCTCGTTTTCAATGAACTCAGTGATTATTGTTTCAATCAATTCTTTTTAAGGCTGCTGGTTTTTGGCAGGAGATGCTGTTGTTCCAAAGCTGTTTAGAAAATCACCAAGATCCATTTTGATTTGTTTTGTTTTTTTGGAGCTTTGGGAAGAGTTAATAGAGAGATTTAGAAATTTAGCAGAAAAAAAAAGATTATTAACTTTGTTTTGTTTTGTCTCTTCAATCAATCTAGCCTTAGTTTAAGACAGAGAGAGAGAGCGAATTAGATGATAAATTTAGGTCTAGAATTGGCGGGTATTTTTAAAGCACTATTTAACATTAATAATATTCATTTGTAAATTTGTAATTCAATTTTCAAGAGTTCTATTTTAATTTTTGAAAAATATTTATCAATCGCTTATGAGTTGCAACTACAACAACATTAGGGAATAACATCACAGTATAAACGATGGTAAATCATATAAGTTGTTCGATTTACAACTTCATTCTTTCTTTTTTTTACTCAGCAGATCAATTTCACTCCAATTTGAGTTAATAAAAGCGATTCTATCTACAAAGCTGCTTGAATGAAGATATAACTCCACATGTTGCTGTGATTTAGCTTTTCCATAAAGCAGAGTTAAACATGGAAGCATACATTGACATGGATCTGAGCAACTAGGCAATAAATGATACAGATATTCTTCCACTAATCAAGATGCTTTCTGTAATGCTCTACCCTTGATATTAATAGTATTTAGGGAGTTTTAATGATATTTTTTGATGTTTTATCAGAAAGATGAATGGGTGCTTTCATTGAACCTAAGCGACAACCTATTAGAAGTAAAATAATTTCTATTTGACTTCATTTATTGTTCTGATAAATATCCTTTTTTGTTCACTTTCCAAGCAAGCAACATGTTTTTTCGATCTTATCACTGATAATAACGCCTTAGAAGCACTCTTTCTTAACAAAAACTGTAAAGATCTTTCATTAATTGTTGAGTTTAATCTAAAATCATTGTGTTTTTATTTACTAGACTTTACCCCAAATCATCTAGAGAAACTTAATCGTTTTGCTTTATCAGCAAACAAATCCATTTTTATTGAAGGTGCAGATTAGAGGAAGCTGTAATCAAATAAATCATTAGTCTCACCTGCAAAAACAACTCTTCTTCGAGAGCAAATTCTTGAAAAGATCAGTTCTACGAAAAATCAAAAGATAAAACGAAGCTAAGGAAATATTTGTGTAACTCAATTTAATCAATAGAATCTGCAAACCAATTCTGGATTCTTAGTAGATTAATCAGTATTGTAGCCTACAATCATTCAAGAAGCAGCTCCCCTAAGCACACAAAATGCTCATGGAAAATAATCAATGTTCTCAGAGAAGAACAGTCAATCTGCTTAGATCAATAAACTGATTCATTATCTTGATCTTAAAAAAATGATGCAAAAAAAGCGATTAATCACAGATAACATAAGGGAATAAGAGAACTCACACTCCCCAAGTAGCTACGATAAGTTTAGTTTAATCAGTTCCTTTTCACATAACTTATCGAAGAACAATCAATCGATTTCACTAAGCACATGTAATTAACAGCAGAATTCCTTCCTTTCAAGTAATAAAGCATAGGAATGTACACACTAATAGTAATCTCAAATAAACTCTTCAAATCAAGAGATTTTAGGTCATTTTTAACTAAATTAATAAGGAAAATAGTTATAAAAACTCATAACGAATTTTCCTGAAAATAAAAACAACCGGAAATAATTTATCAATCCAGCCGAAATAACTCATTCCTTAAGCTAAGAATCATCTCCACATAGTCAATCTGAATATTATCATCAGCATTCCAGAATTGGGTCGATCCCACAGCAGTTGTTTTAAGAATCTAATCGTAACGGAAGTACATTTGATGATGGTTTTTTAGAGAGTTTTAGAAAGTAAAATGTGTTATCAAATAAAGGAAAGATAAGTGGAAGCTAAACTCATCGAGAAAGAACTGTAGCAGAATAGAACAAGAATTTAGAGCCAAAAATGATGATGAGTAGGATGGATTGGTTACTTTAGATTAGAAGAATATTTGACACCATGGAGGATGAAGGGTTAGTCAGCAAACAGTCATTATTATCGGAAATTATTTCAAATAAAAAAGTATGCATAAATAGATTAAATTAACAAAAATATTATCAGAAAATTTCATAAACATGATATCTTTGCTCTTGTTTTGTTCCAGTAATTTAGGCAAATGAGTTAGGAGGAGTACGCACAAGTCAAAAAAGGAGAGTAAGGAATGAGCATGGAAGAATTGCTGTCATAGATTACAAAGATAAACGATAATTACCTCTCAATTGATCAACTCTTTAATCTTATCGGGAGCAGTCCAAATCCAGCAACTTGTAAAAACTAAAGTGTGCATATCATCGAGAGTCATAATAAAAGTGCAAGTACCAGTAGCAACAACAATAATAAACAAATTCACAAAATTAATGACAAATAAACCATCGAGCATGAGTTTTCAGCTGTTTTTGATCCAAGTCTTTTCAAGAAAAAGTACTTTCCATCAACTTCGACGCCACGAATAAACAGTGGGAAAATATCTACAGCTTTATCCTAGAATCAAACGAATGAATCTACTAACTAATAGAGACTACGCACTTTAATGCCTTAACTTAACATATCAGAGATAAACAATGACAAAGAAGTACATCATAATTTGATAAGTAGCAAAACATAGAGTACCTCGCTAGTCAATTCTGCTAGATAGAAATACAATAAAATTGAAGAATTAACATAATTTTAATCTCCTTAGACAACTAAAAATGCAAAGAACCGTGGGTTCACAGGATCAGAGGGCGGACATGAATTTAAAAGCAATATTAGTACCACTGCAAGTAAAGGTTAGAATTCATGTGAAAGCAATAAAAGAATTAGTGATAGAAGTGCATCTTTGAATATGGAAATTACTACCCCATCAAAATTTCATTTTACAGATCCGCAGCATTATTAATCGAATAGCTTAATATCAACACCACAATATACAAAAAAAGATTAGAATTAAGCAGAGAAAAATCATAATAGCGCTTTGTAAAAGTAGCAGTAAAAAACCAAGAAAAATGTTCATATTACACCTTTGAATTCTTCAATCTGCGAAAACAATTCAAGTAGCAATACAACAGCTAAATTTTTCAAGAAAGACTCCCTTTCCAGCCTTTCAAATGGGCCTGCTTCCACTAAAGCTGCTTAAGAAAAAATCTCACCATTGAGATAATAGCTCAGACAGCTTGGACTTTCTGAAAGTCCATTTGCTGTTGGTGGGGAAAGTAATTTCAAGAAATTCTGCTCACAAGCATCACCTGCATCTTTATTTTAATTCAAAGGATAAGGCTCAAATAGTCCAACAAAGGGTTAAGCTTTCGAGGGAAAGGATGGAACTTCAAAATAAAAGTTTGGAAAATAACTTATTATTGATAAAATAGATAAGCACCCTTTCTGTGAAAACCTTCAACAGAGTTCAAAGCTAGCTGCAAATAATTTGAAACCCTAGCAAGATTAAAATGAATAAGCATCGATATCTCCTAGTTCTCAAAGCAAAAAAGGAAAGAGAAACGATCTAAGCGCTTTTTCTTTTAGTGAATCAAGTTGCGCAGTCCTCCAATAAGGATATGAAGATAATTTAGAAAAATATTCCAACAACAATATTCGGAAAAAACTAATTCCTTATGAAGAAGGATTTACTATTGACAAACATTCTGAAGAGCTAGAGGAAAGTTTAACTGATTTTATAGCAAGGTAAGGATTGAATTAATAAGAGAATTCAGTTAAAATCAATGAATCCAACTAGTAACCCAGCAAATCACACGAAACAGACAGCAAAAATACGAATTTTTCCTCAAGCAACAAAATCTAAAATAAATAATTAGATTTGAATGTTAGCGAGATGAAAGGAAAGAAACTGTCATACGAAGCATCAGAGTGTAAGTTGAAAAAACAGTAACTTAATAGTCCTGAGGAATTCGACTTAGAGAACAAGATTTCAGGATTCAAGTTGAAGGAAGAAAAAGAAAATATGTGTTAAAAAAATGCAATTGAAGAAAACTGCACATGGTTGTAATCTAGATAAGAAGCAGGGGATGTATCCAGAAGTGGTGGTTTTTTTGGTTGTGACTCTTCTCTTGAAGATATTGATGAATTGAAGTAGATTGTTGAGACAATTTCAGAGCAAATAAACTAAAATTAACATCAAGAATAAAACGAAAAAATCCTGAAAATCATTCAATAAGCTTGCTAATATACCCGCATAAACACGGATGATTCTCAATTGTAGCAGCAGCAGCAGCAGCAGCAGCAGCAGCCATCAATGCAATAATATTCAGGACATTACTAACAAGAATAACTTTACGGAGTTAGATTCCATGAAATTGATTACGAACTTTTAAACTCAAATTTACTCAAGCAATATTTCTAAAAGATATCAGCACTTTCAATAACAGGTATTCTCAATCATATGAATGACAGTAGCAAGCTCATTCGATATCTCATGGAAAATCAAATTCTACACTAAAATCTGCGAATCCTTAATCTCGCTGGAAATGACTTAACTTCTTTGGAGCAATTGTCTTTTGCATAATTTCCAAGTATGGAATTTATCAACATCGGCTACAATAGAATCCAATCTCTCAATGGGATATCTTCTATGTTCAATCTTATCGAGTTGCACGCACCTCATAATAGAATTAACTTCATTCAAGCAGACGATTTAAAACCTTTAAAGCAACTTGAATAAGTTGATCTCACAAATAACTTCTTCCCGAGTTTAGATTCTCTTGCAGCTTTATAGAATAACACTTAGCTTAGATTACTCAATCTGTAAGGCAATCCTCTAACAACGAGTGCTCATTATCCTAAATAAGTAGCGAAACTTCTCTTTCACATCACAGCAATTGATATACCTGATGTGAATTTAATACCGAAGCTCTCAAACTATTTTAAATATGAAGAAATCGCATTTGTAAATCAAGCATAAGCTGCTAAATTTTTAGTAGATCAAAAGAACAGATTCCTTATGTCGCTGTCACCGAAATCGCTTAGACAAAACGAGTTAGAAAATAAGTCAAACTTTTTTTCAGGGGTTTCTCAGAAGAACTAAGCATCATCTTTCATCATGCAACCTCCGTCTTCTTTCACTTCTAGTTTTATTTAAGGAAATGAAGCTATTCCTCTCTAAAAGAACTAATGCTTTTCATCTTTCTCGAAGTAATCTAAAGACTAACAGTTCCATTCACAGGATCCATAGAATAAATTAGTTAACTAATAACATCTACTATCACCTTCATCGTTGAACTTCTCATAATCATCTGCTATTTCTTCTTAAAATACTTATTTCCCATGCACTGGAAAAGTTCTTCCTTCGCTTTCTCGAATAAAGGAGAGACATTGTATTCCTGAAAATCTTATAGATAATTATTTTAATTCAGATTAAATTAGAAGTACAAGTCAATCATCTTCTTCGAGCACACCATTATCTTTACCTAGTCCCAGGATCAACAGTGTATAATCCCATAATCAGTTGAATAGCACGAAGAGTAGTTTAATTAAGCAGTTGATTTCAACTATGAACAAGAACAACAAGAATGCACTGGGAATTTAGGATAAATAAAACTCAACCAAGCAGCAAAATCTCGAAAGTTTTTTAAAACAAAAATGAATCTAAAAAAAGCATGAATTATTAACAAGAAAAACGATTTAAAATCACACATTTGCAAGAAATAAACTGATAAATATTGCTTTTTTATTGATTTATCTATGCGATGCAACTGCTCTATTTATTATGTAAAAGAGATTAAACAATGCTTCGAGGTTAAACCTTTACGAGTGGGAAGATTATTGTTGTGATTTAGTTTGATTATTTGTAGGATTGAATGTTCAAAATATGAAAAGATAAATGAAATTACAACCTTTTAGATTTTGATTGAAACAGAGCAAACTATCTTGGAACAAGTATCAGTGTTGTAATTTCTCATAATTACATGTTTATTCTTGATTGGCATTCTCATTATCATGATATTTTGATGTTTATCAAAAAGATGAAATTCTCAAAGTAGAAGTTTTTTCTTTTGAATAAGTATCCTCTTCATACTTAGAAAAAGAATAACCATTATCCTTGTTTTAGCAATATTTTTTGATAGTTTTGTCAACAGAAATACTAGTCGCTTTGGCTACATATTTTTTCATCATTTAAGGCGAAAAGAATAATTTTTAGAATGGTATTTCTTTTTACTAATCAATGGACTAGCAGATGATTTATTCACTCCCAAACTACTTTAGCTTTCTCCCTGTTGCGGGTATTATTGCTGCTGCTGCTGCTGCTGCTGCATGTATTAAGATTGCACCTACGATTAACCCAGTTATTGTTATTGTGGTTATTGTGATTGTGGTGGTTATTTTTGTTGCACTTAGCCATTCTGAGTACGTCTCTACTGTGGCTGCG
>Ga0302271_10003357_pt1 | contig 13567 bp, 4 predicted proteins | sample III_Bog_N1_1_FD_198767 | JGI IMG/M metagenome (GOLD analysis project Ga0302271, IMG submission 198767) | Peat permafrost microbial communities from Stordalen Mire near Abisko, Sweden - III_Bog_N1_1 | ecosystem: Environmental > Terrestrial > Soil > Wetlands > Peat | place: Sweden: Abisko... | reverse complement strand
CGCCAGTCACCTAATATATCCCCATACAAGGCTGCCCTTCCGGCATAAGGTGTAGTTGTGGTGTAGGAACCACCTTCGTTATACATACTAAAAAGCCGGTCATTGGTCTGATTGGTATAATTCCATTTGTTAATAATTGGCATATAACCACTGCCATCAGCAGCTCCCAGGTATTCGCGTAATAAATCTCCAGTCCACCAGATGGAAAGTGCAGGGAATGGGAACGTTGTATTTGGTATTATTTCTCCTTTGTCATCAAGCATTGTTTCGTGTGCATATGAATACATTTCCAGTCCTCTGTAACGTGGATCCATATCAGAAGCATCACCACGACCGACATCAAAAGGAGTAGCTGAAGTCCATGTTTTCAGGCGCTCACCGGTCTTAGCATCATAATAAATTGCAAGCACATTGGTTGCTTGCTGAATGGCATAACATTCCAGGCCGGGACGATCCGGATCAATATCAGCTATAACAAATCGGTCACCATGTCCGGTATCATTTTTACCCCAATACAAGGGAGTTCCGTTATCATCCATGGTATTAATACCATATTCAATTTCATCTTTCCCATCACCATCTACATCAGCAACACGGATATTATGAAAATCGGACCAATGATACCCCGAAGGAGTATTTGCATTGTTTCTTGGTGACCATTTCCATCGAACAGTAAATTGTTTATTGGCATAATCCAGTGCCATAAAATCACTTAAATCCTCATGTCCACGTGACGTAACAATGCTGGGGTGAACGCCATCCAGATAAGCAATGGCTGCATAACTCATATTCATGCGATGTCCGTAATTATCACCCCAAAAGGCAGTCCAGTTTGCCTGTGGACCACGAGGTATATTGTCAGTCCGGGTTATTTCTTTCCCCGTCATTCCATCTACCATCGAAATATATTCCGGGACATTATCGCTATTCAACATGTAGCCAAGTGAAATGGCGGGCAAAGTGCGGTAATCGGTTATTCCACTGCTATTCGTTGGAATTGTAACCCCATCAGCAAATTTGGTACCTACTCCCGAACGGGTCATCACTTCAGCTTTCCCATCACCATCAAAATCGTAAACCAGTACAAATGGATTATGAGTTGGAGCTCCTTGTTCAACGTTTTTACCTAAATCCACCCGCCACATAAACGTACCATCGCTTTTGTAAGCTTCAAGCATTATGTTATTCACAGGATTTATTGGCAACCGTTTTACAACATAATCGTATTCGCCGTCACCATCAAGGTCACCTACATAGATATGCTCAACCATATACGCGGCTGCAGTTAATCCTAATGGAGCTAAAAATGAATTATTCAGTGGTATGCTAAAATAGCTTTTAGCAGTAGCACTTCCGGGTAATGTAAATGGTTTGCAGGGTGCACCTTCCACTCCATTTATCACCGGTGTAACGTAATAGGAATTCGTAAGGGTTGTACTTGCTCCGGTATCACTGTAGTTTGTAAAATTTAAAATCGGTGTGGTGTTCCTTTTTACAAAAGCAGCACCACCTATAGAACGATAGACGTTAAAGCCAATATTGTCCGGGTCTTGTGCAAAGAAACGCCAGCTAAGATAAACAGTGCCACCTCCTGTATTGGTGGCTACAATTCCGCGGCCAAGTTTTTCAACCTTCCTTTGTGCCGATGAATTTCCGGGGAACGTTATAAAAACAATGATAAGCAGAATGAAAAATTTGTTGAATAATTGTTTCATGTATTCGTAATTATTAGATTTAATTTGTATTAAAATTACATATCGTGAAAATGCAATCAATTAATAATTGATACTTTTATCCAGACCCTTTCTCTAATGTTGAAAGGAGACACAGCTGTGGAATCAAGAGCTGCGGCTCTTTTTGCAAGAGTCAAAGACGCTTTCCCTAGTGCGAAAACCTGTCCCACGATAGCTGAAAAGTGGATTCTTTTATTAGATGAATGAAATCATTTACAAAGAAAACATATATTTGAATTATAAAAAATAGAAAATTGTACATTTCAATTGAAAATTGAACATATTCCAGGCATTTTCAAACAATGTATGCCGGTAAGAAACTTGCTGTTGAGGTGAAAATAGGATTTTTTTACAACCTTACAAAAGTGCATTCTTTATGTGGGTTTTCCTAATTCTAAAAGGAAACATTTAGACAGATATCTCTTTTTGTGAATCGAAACTGATAGTTTTCACATAATTTGCAATCGATAATAGTCTTTATTGTATTTAAAATTAAATGGCATTAATATTTATTGTAATTCTTAAATTAAGGACTCTGATTGCAAGTTCCATGACTAAATCGTCAAAACAAAACTTGTGGCATCTAAAACGATCTTTGACATTACGACATCTTTTAGCCCCGCAAATAGAATGTTCAACAAGTACAAGAAAGTAGGAAATTGAGCATTTTTTTCTCTACAGTATTTTTTTTACCTTTTATTTTGCATTTTTACGTTAATTCTATTAGGTAAATAGCCCTGAAATCCTGTATTTTACTATAAAGCGATACCTGCAGGTAAATGGATGATTATCAAATTGTATTATCGTAAACACTTCCTTTATATTTTCTACTAAGCCATATTATTTGCCTATCTTGTAGGTTTAATAAGTAGGTTTTCAAGTCAATATATTTTACCGCTATAGCAGGCTTTTTGAAGGTCGCTGGCTTGTGGTAGTTGAATTGGACGTTTATCTCCATCAAAAAAACTTCTTCACTAAATTTAAAACTGTATTTCAACCGAACTCATTACGCTCTGGCAATTCTTCCAATTGCTTCATGGTCTTACGCAAATTAACATACAAATTAATCAACAAAAACATTAAATTATCAGTAATTTTTGGCATAACGATATCTACTCTTGAATATAAAAACTTCATTTAGAGATTATGCTATTGCGTTAATTTTAATAATTATTAAGTACAACTTTTTTAGTGGAAATAAAATTGTTATTTTCATACAAAGACAGAAAATAGACACCAATAGATGCAAATTTAGATAGATCGATTGACATTTTCTCTTTGTTGAGCTTATAATCCTTCAGTGAAACGCCTTTTAAATCGCAGATATTCAGTCTGTAATTGTTATTGTCTCTTGAATAATTATAGCTGACATTTACTATTCCGTTTGTAGGATTTGGATATATAACAAAATTAGTTTCTAACGGATTCTTAACAGAAGTCAAAACAAAATTAATCACCAATTTTACACCAGCTTTGGCTTGTGGAATAGTAAAAATACTATCGGTAGAGGTAATTGTTTGAGTGGTTTGTCCATTCGATACATAAATCGTTTTTGCAAATGAGTATCCCATTTTAACATCACCATCAACAGAAGGTGTAATGCAAATTTGAGTAGCTTTATTATATGTCCAGTCAATAGCAATCTCTGCCCCAGTTTTGGATTTTATGCCACTGATAGATCCACTATCCCAAACTTTAGGCAAAGCTGGAAGAATGTAAATTATACCCGTTTGACTTTGCATCAGTAACTCCATTACACCTGCAGCAGACCCAAAGTTACCATCAATCTGGAATGGACTATGGAAATCGAACATATTCTGATATGTACGTTGAGCCAACTGATATCGGAATAACTGTAAGGCTTTATCTCCATCGAGCACTCGTGCCCACATCAGGAATTTGTTTGCAATTGACCAGCCTGTAGATTCATCACCACGTTTATCCAAAACAACTTTAGCTCCATTAAGAAATACGGGTGTTTCACGAGATATTAGGTTCCCAGGATAAAGACCAACCAAGTGCGACATATGACGGTGGTAAGGATCGCCTAAGGCTGCACCTGAGGCATCCGTATTGTACGTAGTTTCTTGTGACCACTCTTTAATTTGTCCATTAGTACCCAGTTCAACAGGTGCTTCCATATTATTCCTTATTTCTTTCCAGGTAGCCACTTTATCAGCGTCTATTTGTAATAACTGGGCAGCTTCAATGCTGTAGTCGAAAATTCCGGCAACAAGTTGCAGATCGTATTTGATTCCTACTTCTGTAGGTCCCTGTTCCGGTGAGCGTCCAGAACCGGTGGTGTAGTAATATCCCTTTGGATAAAGTGTTGTGTTTGTAGTGGTCTTTTTATTTGCGTACATGTATTGTGTGTAGAAGTTTGCCGCTTTCCTCATAATGGGATATAACTCACTTGAAAGTTGTTGTTTGTCACCACTTGTTTTATACAAATCCCAAATATTGTACATCATAAAGGACATATTGCCAGGAGATTGAATACTCTCGGAGCCTGTTTTGTCGGTCTGACCATTGATGGATTGTTTCGTGTGTATTATGAAAACATCGTCAGTCTCTTTATCGGTTGTTGCCGAAAAAACAATGGTATTACCACTAAGTGTATATTTCTGTGGTTGTATGCTATACATGTTGTATGCTGTAACCCTACCGGAAGGAATTTGAGAATTTAACCAGCTAATAATGGATTTTCCGCATTCATTTAGATTTGCACCTCCAGCAAACCAGTAGTTCATTTCCAAATTGATATTGATACAATAACATGATCCCCAGATTTGGGCTACTGATTGATTCCATTTCCCTTGCAATGTTGCTGGCAGTGTTGCATCTCTCGATGAAGCAAGCATCAGGTACCTGGCATAGTTGTAATGTAATTCTTCCAAGTGTTTATTCAGCACATTGTACGTTGAAGCCGTAAAGTTTACTTTATCTCCCGGATTAATTTGGGGTATTGCAGTTTTATAGCTTGCCTGAAGTTCGTTAGTTGGGGTCTGGCAAATCTCACTGGGATTGGTGAGAGTAAAGTTCACACGATTATACAGGCTGTGATAATCGGCAATGTGTTCTGATTTCAGCTGACTATATGTCTTGCCATTTACATTGGTCATACGGGCAGATGCTTTGTCAATAGCATATTGTGCTCCTTGAAGACTCTTAAATTGTTTGGCAGCTACATTCACAGTTCCATTTGTTCCAACTAAAAACTGATTCGGATCAAAATCAGTGGCAGATGTTACAATAACGGTCACAGAGCTGGCATTGCTTACATTTACTTTGGCATAATCATCCACTACTTTTCCGTCGTCAGCAATCACCTTTACAATGGTACAATATTCCAAATCCGACTCCTGATTGTAGACAGCATTACCACCACTGCTATAAGGTTCGGAAGCTTTGAGTTTCCCAACAATACGAATTTCTCCTTTATTCACAGTAATCTTACCCGGATGTGCTGAAATTGGATTTACCGAGAAGTTTAATGCTCCCTTAGTATCGGCGGTATAATGGAATACCATGACTTTGGAGGGATAACTGGCAAAATACTCACGATTATACGTTACGCTGTTATATTTATACTGAACGTGAGCTACCGCGTCATCCAAATTCAAGTCTCTATAATAATTTTGAATTGTTGGATTCGTTGGTAATCCGAAGTCAACAAAAAGATTACCTGTATTCATAAATCCGTTGATTCCTTCTCCCATATTCGGATTTATATAAGTTGATCCAACTTTGGATTGCACACCTCTGTATCCTGCTGCCCAAAAAGATTCCTCGTTAAACTGAATATGGTCTTTGCCAGGCATACCAAAAAGCATTCCTCCCAGATAACCGTTCCCTATCGGAAGAGCCTGTTGTTGCCAATCAGAACCTGCTTGGTCGTAAATGGTAGAAGTAGAAACATAAGCGCCAGTTTTGTACCATAACAGATTATCTGCTGTAATTTGAGGATAATTACTGTCGTATTGATAGGTTACATTTAAGTTTTTTGTATTGACAATCGAAGGCATAATGCCTGTTGGTACAGTTGTTGGATTCAATACGCCTGTTCCAGTGCCAACTATGGCATTAGTTATCCAGTCAGTTACCAACGGAATTTGTTTATAACTACCACTTGTGATTTGATTAATATTTTGAGTAATAATCACATCGTTTTGATCAGTGATGTAAGATTTTATATATGAGGCATTTGTGAATAGTAGTACAGAGTCGAGTGCTACTGACTGTATACCCTGTACCACAGTATTATTCAGATTCATAGTTTTCTGGGCTATTATTCTGTTATCATCACGATAAGCTTTTATAACAAGTTTATTGGTTGTGGAAACAGTACTGTCGAGTTTCTGAACAATTACTTCGGCTACACCAGTGGCATTGGTAAGTGTCATGACTCCATTCGTCAGAATTGCTCCTTTGATGATATAATTAGAGTTGCTAACCATAGATTTTGTTCGTAACTGAACTTTGAAAGAAGCTGTAACCGTATCACTTAAAATTGTACCACGGATGATGATATTTCCGCCGGAGCAACTAGATGGGATTGTCAAAACCCCAGTTGTAGCATTTATACTACAACCCAAACTATTCCCGTCCAACGACCATGAAATATTTTTGTCTATTAATATATTTCCGCTAACAGTGGCAATACCATTATAAGCAGCTGTTGAAGTTGTGTCTGCAATTAGAGGTATCTCATTTCCGGTGATTTCAAGTTTGTCAGCTTTGTCCGGCAGTCTTACGGACAAAGTCATAGTAGCTGTTGCATTTCCGCTTTGAGCCTTAATACTATATTTTCCGGAAGTACAACCCGGTTTAATGGTTAACACTCCCAAACTATCTATTCTAATTAATGAACTATTACTTAAAATAACACCATTACTATCTGCCACACTGTAATTTATTTTTGCAGTTGTTAAATCAATTAGTGTACTGGTATTAATAATTCTGCCACCCTTATTATAAGAAATATTGCATTTGGGCGCAGCAGTATATTGAACGGTAGATACATACCCTGATGAAGGAATATATTGGATAAGAACATTATTTTTAGCTGTTAAAGTCAACTGAGAAGCAATGGGATCTGTAATTTTCAAATTGGCAATGCCAATAGAATAACCTGAATTCGAAACAATTCCAATATTTTTCAGGGATGTAATGGCTGCAATGTATTTATCAAATCTACCGGCATAACTATATACCGTTCCGTCCACTGGGTTTGTAATATAGAAATCACCTTTTTTAGTACTTGTATTAATAAGAAAAGTATAATGCAACCACAACTCACGAGTGGCAGTAGCTTTGGCGCCGGCAGTTACATTCATATAGTCAGTACTAGTTCCTCCTGTGGAAAGTGCATTGTCAGCAGTGGCGGAACCATTACCTCTAAATCCAACTACACCCGCAACCGTAGTGCCGTTCATCAGTGCAATACCACCAGTATTTCCACCACCAATCGTATTTACAGTTGTTCCATCAGATTTACTATTGGGCAACATCATATCAAATTCCACACATACATAGTTATTAACTGTAAATGTAGCAGATCGTAATGCTGTTGCAGCTGCACTTCCTTCGGCAATCATGTAATGACCAACTATAGCATTATTCCCAAACAACGTAGTGTTAACATTGTTCCAGTTGGCAATATCAGTTGTTGAGGTAAAATCAGTTGAATACAATGGACTTTGTGCTTTTGAAATAGACGTTATAAAAATTGAGCACAATAAGGAAATCAAAACTTTTGATTGGAATCGAATGTTTCTTTTAATCATGGTATTTTTTTATCAGGTGTTTTAAATGAAAAAATTAGACCTGACAAAGATATCCAAATATGATTCAGTTTTCTATATCGTTTTGAAGCAATGATATGGCTTTTTGAAACAGATACTAACGTAAAATGTACGCAATTAAAGGATTGTACAATTGTCTATGAAGGATTAAAAGTGAAAATAATTAAAGACTATTTTTTTCGCACAAGGTATTGTGTCGGATATTTACCAAAGCGTCGATAGAAACTTCGGCTAAAGTTAGCCTGCTCTGAATAACCTAATTTCATAGCAATTTCATAGATATTGTACTTCTCTTCTGATAATAATTGACACGCAAAATCCATTCTGACTTCAGCAATAAAGTTAGATGCTGATTGATTAGTCAAATCTTTTATTTTTCGATAAAGTTGCGAACGGCTCATATTCATGCTGCTGGCCAGAACTTCCACATTATACATCTCATCAGAATTCAGAATTTTAGTCTTTAGTTCCGTTAGAAAATCTGATTCAATACTTGCTTTAGAGTTTTGAAGTTGTTTAAATTTATCATCTACTTTTTGCAGATATGCTAGTTTCTGCCGGTTTGACAATAAATTGTTAATGCGGGATTCCAGTAATTTTATGCTGAATGGCTTGGTAATGTATGAGTCTGCTCCGGTTTCATAACCTTCAATATACGATTTTTCAGATTGTCGGGCCGTAAGGATTATGACAGGCAAATGGCAAGTGCGAATATCATTTTTAATTTCAGAACAAACCTCAAAACCACTTATTCCCGGCATCATTACATCTGTAATTATCAAATCAGGAATGTTTGTCTTGGCAATTTCAATCCCTGTTTTTCCGTTTGCAGCCTCCATAATTTTGAATCGAGTGTCTAGCTCCGATTTAATATAGTCTCTAATGTCGGGGTTGTCTTCGATCACCAGCAGAAGAGGAAGCTCTTCGTTCGACTGAGCCCCTTTTTCAGCTGCTATTGTTCTTGAATCTTGTTTTTCGAAGGGTTTCATAGAATTGCCAGTAAATGTATTTTCTTGAGTTATCGTTTCTTTGTCAGCCGAAACAGCCGGAATGATAATGCTAAATGTTGTGAATCCGTTGGCACTTGATGCCGTAATTTTGCCACCATGAAGTTCTACTATTTGACGGGAAATTGTTAATCCCAAGCCAGTGCCGGAAATAGCTGTACGAATGCCGGAACTTACCTGATAAAATGGATCGAAAACTTTGTCCAGCTCTTCTGAATCAATTGTCTCGCCCTGATTTTGAATACTTATTTCAATCAGAGAGTGATTATGCGAGGCCTTAACATTCAGATTCAATGTAATATCTGTGCCGTCGGTTGAGTTTTTTACTGCATTCGAGAGCAGGTTATAAAGAACTGTCTCCATTCTTTCTGGGTCAATATTTATCGGCAAGCGATTGACCGTTGAAACGAAAACAATTGAAATAGATCGATTTACGGCATTATACAGAAATGCATTTCGAGTATTTTCTATTAGAGAACACAAATCTGTAGGTTGCATGTTGAGCGTTAAGCGACCTTCTTCAGCTTTTCGTACGTCAAGTAATTCATTGACCAAATTCAACAATCGCCCGGCATTTCGTTTAATTACTTCCTTTCGGAATTTATCTTGCGAATTATCATTGCTAGTTATCATACGGTTAATCGGATCGAGAATCAGTGTCAGCGGAGTGCGCAATTCATGAGAAATATTGGTGAAAAAGTTTGTACGAATACGGTTAACTTCCTCCATCTGTTCTGCCTTTAGCTTTTCAAAATTAAGTAAATGCTGTGCTTTTTGTTTTGATAACAGCATGGAAATAAACAAGTATATCAAACCGGCAGCAAGAATGACATAAACAAGAAATGCTGGTAAGGTTACCCACCAGGGAGTCAACACTTCTATGTGTAACTGTTCAGCTTCCTTGCTCCACAGGTTGTTGGCATTCGCCGCCCGTACCTTAAAGATGTAATTTCCAGGTTTCAGATTAGAGTAGGTAGCAACACGATTATCGGCATTGGTGGCAATCCAATTCTTTTCAAATCCTTCCAGCATATGTTCGAAATGATTCAACTCTGGATTGGCAAAATGTATTCCGGTGAATTCAATAGAAATACTTCTTTCTTTATAAGTTAATCTAATTTTAGAAGCAGTGTACAATGCTTTTTGAAGAATTCTCCGACCATTAATTTGTTGATTAACTCCTACAACCTGATTATCAATTTTCAATTCAACTAGACGCGCTATTGGCCGGACTAAATTATCATGTATTTCACGGGGTGAGAAATGAATATAACCTTCAGAATATCCAAAATACAAACAATCTTCGACTTTGTCATAATAGCCTGAACGGGTCGAAAACTGACTGTTTCTGTCTATTGCCTGAACATTGTAATTCTTTATTGACAGAGAATTTATATCTATTTTAGAAATCCCCTTTTTATGGCTGATCCATAACTGGTTATGCTTATCTAACAAAAGACAAGCAATTCCCGGATCAGAAAGCCCGTTGGTTTGGTTGAAAGTCATCATGCTTTTATTCCGTGTATTTATTCTGCATACTCCATTTTCGGTACCTACCCATATATAACCACGATTGTCCTCTTGCATGGTATAAACCCTGTTATCTGGTAAAGAGGTTGGATTTCCATCTTCAAAATAAATATGCCTGTAAACTTTAGGGCTATTTTTATCTGTATCATTTTTCAAATAAATAATACCACCCCCTTCTGTTCCAACCCAAAGATTATTCTTGGAGTCTGCTAAAATCAAGGAAACTATGGAGTTGTTTGTATAATCAGATAAATCAATATACCTAAATGTGTTAGTTGTTTTGTTATATTTGAAAATTCCTTTGTCAGTTCCGAGCCAAACAGTATTTTTTTTATCGCCTGCAATACATACAAAATTACGGTTAGGCAATGTTTTCATTTTGCACCAAGCATCTTTTTCGTAACGGGTAATTTTACCTCTTAGACTTACTTGCGTCAGTTTGCCTGTATGAGAATCAATCCAATCTGCTCCCGTATTATAACCTACCCAGATAGATCCGCTGTTGTCCTGATGAAAAGATCTGATTTTATTGCTGGCGATACCTGATGATTGAGTTGTTGAATAAATTCTTTTACCTTCTGATCTCAAATTATTTATAACAATACCATCTTCAGATGTTCCTAGCCATAGTTTAGTATTCGCTTTTAATATGCAGCGTATTGCTGATTTGGATCCAACTCTATTTCCTAAAATTTCAACCTGTTTGAATTGATTAGCCATCAAATCAATCTTCAATACACCATAATAATTTGTACCAATCCATAGAACATTGGATTTATCAATATATACACAGTTAAAATCTAACTTGTCATAATTAGCTGGTAGCATGTCATGCAGATTAATTTCACTTCCGGTCGTTGCATCTTTAATAAACAGATACTTGTTTCCAATGATTCTAAACTTTTTACCACTCCCATATGCATATTGTCTTGATTTGTTGATAAACCGATTGGTTGAATCCTTAATATCCTTAGATAACTCCTTGTTTTTGTATCTTATAAAATTATCATTTTGATAGTCGTATTTGCATATTGAACCATCCTGAGAACTAATCCATAGATTTTTGTTTTTGTCGACATAGATAAGCTGAATTCGATTATTGGGGATGGTATTAGGATTGGAGAATGAGACTTGATAGGTTTTGAGGTTATAACCATCGTAGCGGGTAAGACCATTCAATGTCCCAAACCAAATAAAACCATATTTATCCTGGACAATACTTTGAACTGAATAATGTGCCAAACCATCGCGTACAGTGATATTATTACCTAATGTGTATGCATTTACTGAAATACAATTAATCAGGATTAATATTATCAAGTAGGATCTGAGAATTAGTTTCATTGCAAGTTATTAATAATTAATGCAAATATAAGGTTTTTTATTTCCTAAAATCTTTGAATAGTATAGACAGCAGTTTATTCTTCTCATTCTTCCCTTTTTTATTCAACGGATATAATTTTGAATTGTTTTTTTTTGTAAGAATATGATAAACGGAGGGTGACCTGCTTTTGGGAGAAATTATTTTGTCAACTCAAAGACTCTGAAATTTCCAAACTCCGAAACACGTGAACCCATTAATCTCAATCCTATTCTACCTGAATAAAGAACCGGGAATACGTTTGTTTCCCAATGACAGATTTGTTCTTTTTCTGTATTTTTGATCACCATAAAAAGATCGTTTCCTTTCCGGATTATGGTGATATGATGGGGAACATTGGCTTTAAAGAATCCGGTTTTAAAATAATCCGGCTTCATTTCTGTACCCTTCAAACCATTTCCGTTTTCGGGCAAGTAATGCCGTGCCCGAATGTAGTCGTTAGCCGGGTCGGAATTATCATTTTCGAATGCAGCAAAGCTTACATGATAGGCATTCATATGCTCGAAATAAACTTTCATGGCGGGTACAGTTCTCAATTTACTCCATTTAGTAATATCTTTATTGTACGCTCCCGTTCCACTTCCTTCGGCAAAGAGGTAAATGATATTCACAAATTTAGTAGTTGTATCCTTTTTTGTAAAGTCAAATTCGATGCGCACATCACCTTCGAACGTTTGTTTTGTCCAAAGTACGGCATGGTCGGCATCGCTAGCTGGTGTTGTACCTGCCTTGAAAAGTAAACCCTCTTTTGTGTTTTTTAGTAGAGCTTTTTCACCATCCAAAAACCAATTGTTTTGCCACGATCTCGAAAAGTCATCATTGAATATTTCCTTCCAGGACAGGTTTTGTAGTGCCTCGAAAGACTTTTTTTCCAGCACCGTTTTTGGTTCGGGAACTTTCTCTCCAATCAATTTTAGATCTGCAGATTGGCTAAATAGAAGAAAATTATAAAAAGATATTATAAAACAAAAAACTAGAAACCGGGTTTTTCTCATGATATTTTGAATTGTTCTAATCTGAATATTTATTTTGTAAAAGTATCAAGTAATGGGAAATAAATAGTGTACTAATCTTTAAAACAAAATCTTTTCAGACCTCTTCCCCTGCCAACTCATTGGGATAGGGTAGGGTAGAGGTCTGATTTTAATAAGAATAAAAAAACATTCTATTGTTTCAACTGCTAAAAAAGATAACTTTATCATATGTGTGAGATGAATAAAATACTTCATTGTCTGAAATTGTACATCAAACGCCCAATAGTATTCAAATCTACTGATTAATTCATACCCGCAGTTTTTTATTTATACCTCATTTCATGTAAAATAATACAACTCCCATAAATATAAGCTTCGTTATTGAAAGTACTATTGATAGTAAACATTAAATTATTACTTTCGTTCTGTTTTAAATTATCACCAATTAGAAGTATGAAAAAAAATACTATTTTAATCATCTTGATTTTTTTCTCTTTAGTTTCAAAGTCTCAAACTGCAGGACAACTAAAAGTTACAGTTACCACTGTTGCTGTTGGTGGAAATTATTCACCATATAATGTATTTGCAGTTTGGGTGCAAAGCAAAACAGGGGTATATGTGAAAACCATGTTGGCGGATGCTGCTCTCCGAAGGTCTTACTTGTCAAACTGGGGTAAGGCCACTGCATCTACGTATAATGTGGTAGATGCCATTACAGGTGCCACCCAGGGCTCTCACGGGACATATACCTGCTCTTGGAATGGAACAAACTTAACAGGAACCGTATTGGGTGATGATACCTATACAGTAGCACTGGAAATGACAGAGGGGGGGACTCCTGTTTATACTACTTTTCAATTTAAGAAAAGTGGAACTGAGCAAATAGTTACCCCGGCTAATGTCACCGGTTTTTCGAATATAACCATTAAATGGTCCCCTGCATCAACTCCCGTAGAAACCGTAACAGTAGATAAATTATTTACAGTGTTTCCAAATCCGGCTAAGAACAACATCTACGTTTCCGGTTTTGGAATCAGTGAAATGCAAGTTTTAGATCTGAATGGTAAACTAATTCTTAGCACCAGAAATCAGTTTATGGATATAAGCAGTTTGAAAAAAGGAAACTACTTCCTGAAAA
>Ga0302271_10003356_pt1 | contig 13568 bp, 8 predicted proteins | sample III_Bog_N1_1_FD_198767 | JGI IMG/M metagenome (GOLD analysis project Ga0302271, IMG submission 198767) | Peat permafrost microbial communities from Stordalen Mire near Abisko, Sweden - III_Bog_N1_1 | ecosystem: Environmental > Terrestrial > Soil > Wetlands > Peat | place: Sweden: Abisko... | reverse complement strand
CTACGCCATTAATTCTCTACATACTACGGGGATTACTATTACTTGCTCCTTTAATAATATCTTCATTAGATTCAATGTTTTTACTGGATTAAGGATGCTTTCTGATGTTCTTTTTATCATTTTCAACTTAACTTCCACTTAGCTCATCTTTTGGAAGGTTACTGCTTTGCTCAGAAGAAACATTTCTTGCTGCAGATTTAGTTTAAAAATTTCGATCACCTTATTCTCTTTATTCATTTTTCTACAAATCGCTAATCTCTACATTTTTCTATATTCGATGTCTATCTGCTGTGTTATTCACAGCAGTTTTAATTTCTTTTTTCTCACCTTCTTGTTGTTGCTCATTTTAACTGAGCAACTACTCTAGTACTTATTTTCTCGCTAACATATTAAGCTCTTTCGCTTATTACTATTTCAGTTATTATGCCTTTTGAATCGCTTTCATCTACTCCTTCATCTGCAACTACATCAAGTAATGTTCACTTGCTTTCTACTAAACTTACTATTTCTCTTAGAATCCTTGAGGTAATTATTTTTTCTAAACGATCTCATCTCGATCAGTCTTTTTAACCTCAATGTTATGGTATGCATTTTTTACAACTTTTTTATCATTAGACACGCTTTCTTTAATAAGATTCTTACTATTTCCAGCATTATTTGCGTTGTTGATAGCACTGCTACCTCTGATATTTTTACTTTCTTTAACTTCTCTTTCTTCTTGATTAAAATCTTCAATAGAAATCACTTGCTTCACATATGGAACTTCCTTCTTCTTAGCTGTGTTGTATGTTTGTGGTCGCAGAGTCGATGGCTAAGAGCCTGAAGGATTCTTTGAGACCTGTTAACTTTTTTATGAACTTTAGGTTAGCATTTTTTTTTTGATTTTTGTTAATCAAATTAATTTAAAAAAACACTAAATCTCCCTCCCCAAACTCATCTCATAGCTAAGATTATTAGTCTTTCACTCAAAATAACTTAAAATGTTCCAATTTTTTTGAAGCAAATATGAAAAAGGATAAAAATTATGTTTTTTGTTTGGTCTTAAATGGAACAATTTTGATATGTAAGAGCCTGGAAAAAAAAGATAAACATGCTTAAACTAAATAATTATAATTTATTAAAGAAAATATTTCAAATATATGTCTTTAATCTAGATTAAGGCTAGTTTATTTTGTCCTAGGCTTTTGTTCTAGCTTCAGAGACTTACCAATTATTTTGTAAAGGTAATTTTATTTCTCTTAATACTTGTCCAATCGATGAACTAGGTCTTTTCTATTATTCTGGTGAATTTAGTAAATTATTCTATTAGATATTTGCTATTGTACTTTATTCTTACTATGCATCTCGTTCAGCTAATAAAGCAGAACTTTAATGACGGATTTAAGATAGTGTATTGCCAAATATTGTTTTTTCAGTAGATTCTTTGTTTTTCCTTTTTAAACTTGGAGAACTTCTAGCTGATGCCGTTTTCGTCTTTTAAGCTGAAGAATAACACTAAGAAGTATTCATTTAGTTTTCTTAATTATTATAAAGAGTTCTCAATTGATTAGCGAAACTGTTTCTTCTTCGATGCTGATAGCGACTAACCATAACATTGTGTTTTTCCTTAGCTCTCTTTGCGTCTAAATCTAGAATCCATTCTTTTCCGAAATTATTCTGCATTACATCATGCATACTTTCCCCATTTGAACTCTTTTTCCCATAAACGAAATTGAAATTGCTATCAGATGGCAAACTAAAACCATATTTGATAGGTATTCCCATTTCATCGTGTCGCATTCTTAAGATAAGATTGTTATCAATTGTATTTTTAAGCTTATCAGAGTAGAATATCTCCGAACCAATCTTCTCAATGGTTTCATCTAGAAATTTTGTATCTTTATATCTTGATCTCTCCATAACACGGAATGGATCAGGAGTGAAATTGTCTAAATCACCAAAGTTTTCCTTGGAAATTTTTTCAAAAAAAATACTCAAAATAAATTCACCAATATTTTGCTATTTTTCTAACTTGCAATAAGCTCATTTTGCTGGAGAGTGTTTCCCCGTTACGCTCAAGCATTTCTAGTTCTAGTTTATTAGGGACAAGGGAGCAGAATTCCTCATAATCAAGGTAACCATCCTTTTTTGTATCTAAGATCTAGAACAATTCTTTTGCTTCTGAATCTGTAAACCGAAGACATAATTTATCAAGAGTCTACTTAAAAGAAGTAAAATGCACAGCTCCAATACATTCTACATCAAAAAATTTAAATGCTTTTTAGAACTTTTCAAATTTTTCTTCCAATTTTTCGATCAGAGTTATATAAAGCTCCTGAACATTGCTCCTATTTTCAAAAACATAATTTACAGTAATATCTTTGTACTTGAATTCATGATCCTTACACTTTTGGCACTGAGATCTCTTGTGAGAGCATTTTGTGTTTGAAATTATCTGAATTATTCTTGCCTCCTTTGACAGGATATCTTGGTGCAAATTTATAAGCATCCAGCAGTTCTGCGAGTTTCGAGCAAGATATTTTATTGTCTTCTGAAATGAAGTGGATTATGCCTGAAATTAGTTCATCAGAGAAAATTTTGCACATATGAGTCTTAATAACCCTTTAGAACTAATCTCTATTCGCGATTCCTTAATGGTTAGGATCAAGTTCTCCTAGTAATCTTTCCAACGTCTGCATATGGTGATACCCAATGTGACTCATTTTTATTTTGTCTAATCTGCAACAAATTTTTATTTTGTTTTTAACAAGTAAAAAGTGTACTTTTTGCAAAAAATCTTACAGTGAATGCTCTTAATTTTCAGAACGAGTATCACAATGTGTAGTCCATATGTTTCCATTTTATGAGAATGACCTCATATTAATCTCTTTTTTATTTTAAAAATATTTTATTTTGCTTTTTATTTACAAAATGATCTTTTTGTTACTTACCATTTCTAAGATTCTTTGGTCTTGGTAGGCGGATTCCTTAAAATTAATTACTCATGCTATTATTTGTAGTTCTAAATAAAGAGGAATCCTAATGCTTTGGGGTTCTACTAAAGTTCATTTCGCTCTGGTCTTTCTCCTGATGTGCCTGCAAAAAGCAAACTAATAGTAAGTTCTATGCTTCTTATCAATAATTACTTACTGATGCCAAAGAAGATTTCTGCTTATTTTCAGGTTTCGATTGCAACAGTTAACTCAAAATTTCTAAATCTACTTTCACCCTTCTGTTTAAACCATTTTTCATGCACAAACAATTAATAAGTTTTGTTGGTATTGTTGTCACTGTTCAACACTATTTATTTTCAGAATAATATCAATAATTTCCTTACAATTCGCTATTATTGCTTGTCTCTTCTTATTTGATGCTTTACAGTAATGCATTTATTGGTAAGAAATCATTATTCTAGCGGAATAAACCACGAAGGTTTTTCTTTTCTTCTCTTGAAATTATCACTGCCTTAAGATTCTTTAGAGCCTCCATAAGTTCTGAATATAAACACTTATCTGGAAAAGATCTGTTGCAGTTTTTCATAATGGATCCTTTTAGTCGAGTAGAGAAAAACTACTTGTTTCTCTTCTAACTGAATTCATCCTAATGGCGAAGAGAAATTGCTAATGAAAAAATGAAACAACTTAGTTGAAATATCTTACAGCAGAAGAGCCTCTTGTCCACCGCAGATCCCGTGTGTCTTACATATGTTGAGTTCAGTTATTTGTTTGTTACTTTATATTTGCTTTTGAAATATTGTTTTTCACCTGGTACTAATCGATTTAGTTGATATTTTTCAACTACTTCTTTGGTTGTTTGTATTACTTAAACAATTGGCTAAAAACACACTTGCATTAAAGACACTCAACCGATAAAAAGATTCATATTTATTAATGGATGATACTCTTCGTGATTTCAAACAAAATCATTGCATTTTCAATTACAAAAATAACAAAAATCTTCCATTTTTATTAAAAAATTATCTACTTTATGAAAAGCATAGCATTTTCACTAAAATTTTAATTTTCATAACAAATAATTTTACAGAAATATTTTGTTAAAAATATTTTTATTACATATTTTGTATGGGAGTGATGTAAAATTGCTTAAAACTACTTTTAATTTCAAGTATTTGTTTAAAATGAATTAATAAACACACTGTAAAATTATTAAATTTCATCTATTAGAAGTAAAAACAATTCAATTTAAAACATAAAATCATCTGCAAAACCAAAATCATTCATTCTTTAGGTGTAGGTTATTATTCGTGTCTATTAAAGATATATTAAGCTTTGTTCTACTCACCCACGATGGCAAAATACTCTTTCAAGAAATCTGCAATTGGTAGATTCTTTTCGTCATTTATGAGATACCTCTCAAAATAATATTCAAACAGCATAAGATTCAAGAACATATGCTTTTTAGCACATTCTCCTTTCGTTGTAATTCCAAACAAATCAAATTCACCAGCCATAACGAGTGCTAGATCAGATTGATTCGCGTGAGCTGATCCTTTCACTGCACAATTCAGTGAAACATTTTTAAATGATTTCATATGATCAAATATCACTTCTAAACTTTCATCATTTTAGAAATAAGGATAGAGTCTGCTATAAAAATCCTCTGAGTTTATGCAAAGAAGTGGTTTAGGGAATTCACAAAGTTCAATTTCTTCTTTCTTGAAAGCATACACGCATGGATCTAAGCCAATAACTACTCCACTGATTCTCTAGTCAAACATTGCTGTGTACAACGCCGTTGAACCACCAAATGAATGTCCAAGCATCGAAACTTTATTGTAATCAAATTCAATGTTTTCATCTTCTCCTAAACTAAAAATGTCTAGCATTTTTGATCTGTTATAGATAATATCTAGCATCTTCTTGGAAGTCTCCAGTCTATCTTACAATTATTCGTATCTAAACGCCCAATTTTCTTCTCTATCCATGTGAGGATTTTTAATTTCTTCTTTGTGACTCATGGAAAACACAATATACCCCTTGCTTGCTAGTTCCTTCGCGAATAATGTGTAGGCGTTTCTGTGAACAGCTAATCCAGGGGATATGATGATCACAGGGAATTTATCCATTTTTTTGGCTTTTGAAGAACCTTCTTCCTCTTCAATATTGAAATTTTAAATATTATTTTGTTTCATACACTCAGGCTGTTATGATTAGCTTTTTTTCAATCTGGCGGCATCGATATGGTTGAAGGATGATTTATAGTATAAATCTTCCATTGATATCAATGGGGCATCTGCTAGTACACCCATGGATATTTTGTTCAAAAATTAACTTTAGATTCTGAAAAATATCTTAGGTATTTTTCCAGGTCGTTCTTTGTCTTTCATGCTTGTGTCATGCAATGTTTTCCAGTATTAATCAGCTGCCATCCAATTGGTGTCTTTGGCTTTTTCGTCATATTTGCATGGGTAATAGACTGAGTAGTCTAGATCATCTGAACCATTTTTAAGAACTTTCTACTCCATCTTATGAATATATCCGACTGGATAAGTGCCTCGAGGTTTAGGGAATGAGTAGACTTTGAGTTTTTTGATGGAAAGAACATATAATCCAATGCTGGAGATGAGCATCCAATATGGAACTTTAACAACATTAGCTTAGCGCAAAAGCAAAAGGGTCTCGTTTAGCAATAGTAAAAATGAGTTGATTCTCAATCCCTCTTTGAATTGCTTGTGAAGGAAGAATGTAGCGAATCCTCCAAGAAGTGACCATCTTTAATTGCTGTGAATATTGTCTCCAAGGCAGAAGATCATAGCAGTTTGAGCTAGCTAATACAGACTCATAATGTATTCATTGTAAAACACTTTTTCTTTGAACTCTAACATGATTAAAAATAGCAATCTTGCAACTTTTAGTTTTATTTTTTAAATGAAAAGATTGACTTTTTGGTTCTGAAATCTGTCGCTTTTGGGCTAATGTTTTTATATTATTTTAAGAATATATTATTAATATCGCTAATCTCTGGGAGAACATTTAAACTGGTTGTCTAGTCTTTTCGAGAAACTTTCCAGAAAATGTTAGATTATTGTATTTATGAATACTATCGAAATAAAGTAATTGTTCTGTTAAAATTAAGCAGTTAAATATGCTTATAAATTGGATTATTACGAACTGAAAAAGAAAAGAAAGGATTATACTAAATGCAAGTTGTTGCTTCAAATGGATAACTTTTTGAGATAAGAAATATAAAAAAAGGATAGCTTTGAGAGAGAGGGTCTGTTTTGATAGAGGAGTAAGTGCTTAAAGTAATTGATTTCGGAGACGTATTTTTTATAAGAAGAAGATTTAATGCAAGCTAGAGGAGTAAAGATTTAATTTATCGATTTCTTTACTCAGATCGAAAAATCTACCATGAATTCTTCTGAAAGGGATGCGTTGTTCAGGAGGTGTAGATTCCTAGACCCTTCGAAGCTGCCTATTTAAGCAAAATCAAAAAAGGATTGAGAACCATAATTATTAGAAAATTATCGATTGTTTTGATTACCTGGCCAATAGCTTGCACTTGATTTGTCAAGTGGTAATAATCCACATGCTTTATAGACTGACGCAATAAGTTCTGAGCAGAAGTACGTCCTGTTTGGATCTTCTACTAGATCTTTCTCAGGATTTCTGCCAAATAATTTGGAGATGCTAATCGAATAGGGCTTACCAATTGCATACTAAGGAAGGGAAAAAAAGACAATTAATTACTAAAAAAGTCAAATTAATCCGATCCATCCATCTGAAATTCTCTGGCGAGAAGTTAATTCTTACTCTAATAAACGATTCTATTTTTTGTAGCATGCAATCAGTGCGTTCTACTTGCAGTTTCCGCAAAGATATTTTATAATAGAGATCCTGCCAATTTCGTTTTATGAATGTTTTCCAAGAAAGAAGTCCAACACCTTCATCACCTGTTGCTTCTAGAATTATGAGATTGTTATCGGAGTTACTTGTTCGGAGTATCATTCCGATGTGATTATACTCACAGCCAAGTACATTTCGTAATATTTTTTCACCGAAAGTCTTTCCCCTTTGACAAAAAAAAATTGTTAACATGACAGGTTTAAAAATATATTTTGATTAAAAATGACTTACTAAAAAAGTGCAAAATCTCCTGTGTCTGCGAGATTCTGAAATTCTTATAACGAGATTCTATCTTCCTTTTTGATAATAAAGAGTATAAATTACAGTGGTAATTAATTCTCCTTGAGATTACTTCGCTTAACTATGTAAGCAAAAAAACAAAACAAAATCGAATAACTTTGTTACCTTCCAGAACTATTTTTATAAGGTCAAATGTTTTGGGCGAGTTTCCTTTAACATATCGCAAATCTTAATTTATTCTTAGATTTCCCTCGCCCATGAAAGAAGATTCTCTCCTTTGTTATCTTTGTCTTATCTAAATCGAAAGACTTTGGAAGAATTTGAAATAGATATGCGTATCTCAACAAGTTCTCCTTTGATATTTTCCACCTAATTTCAATTTTAAGTTAGGTGTTTAGAAACTTTAAATCAAGAGGGATACTTAGAGGAGTGTGCATTGGAGTAGTGAGAAATCCAGGCAACCTTAATGATGCGTTGCGTCTTCAGTTTTAAAATATTGTAATTTTCCTTTTTTAAGAATCAGCCATCTTCTCTACCAGCCAATGAATAAATTGGAACTTTTTTTCACAATCCATCCTTTCAGAAGTACATTTTACTTTGTGTTCAGAAACGTTGATAAGGATACAACTCCTTCTTCTTTTAACTTATCATCAGAACTAGCTTAAGGAACAATTTCTGGGGAGGAATTTCTGATGCAATTTCCTACAATAGGCTCATCCATTTTTGACTTGCTTTTATAAGCGCCTGATAATGGACTTTCTTATTCTCCAGCACTTGCATGAGGGATCAACTACACACTTGTATTAAGGCTGCTATGAAAAATCTAACTCATGCTTTAATCGTTTTCAATGTCATTTCCGAAAAAAAATGAACGGTGAAATTTAATAACTGTCTGATTAGTCTGCCTTTTGTCATCAGAGATAGGGACATAATTAAATTATCTATCTTTTTTTTAAGTCCATTCGTTTCGTTGCATGTGTTTCTTTGTTCTGCTGGGAGAATCTCCTTAAGATAAAGATGGCTGGCGAATAATATTTTCTTCAATTTCAGAAGACAAATGAATTTTATTGTGCTTCCTGCCATGATCAAATGAATTTTGCTCATTTTCTTCTTATTTTTATTATTGTTCTAAAGTTTCATTCTCACAGTTCTCACATGGTTTTGGAATGAGAAAATGAATATCTCCAAAACCATTTGATTGATTCCTTTTTTCGATCTTAACTCTTAGTTCTCTTTGTTTGGCTATTTCACTTCGGCAAATGGTATTCTCTTCTATTGGAGGAAGTGTTGAATCTTAATTTTAGGTTTCTTTAATCTACTAACTACTTAACTAAGGAGTAAGTTCAATATCATTAGGTTTTTCATCTTTTCTAAATTCTTCTCCTTTTAATAATTCTTCTTATTGAACATTTTCCTAAATCTTAGATTCTCCACCTAATCGTTGCTCATATTGACTACGATAAAGGATACTGTCAATAGATGTCATGACATTACTAGTTTATTCCAATCCTTATTAGTAACTTTTCCTAATTGAAATGAGCATGGAGTTAGATTTAGCTGGAAACATTCTTTCTGCTTCATCAGCATCATCAACATCATCAAATTGTCCTTTTGAATTAATTTCAAGCCCGGAAGTTTTCATAAGATCTTGATGGAGACGATCTCTTTTTTCACGTGATAATTTCGTTGCAATAATAAGCGATTCCCGCATAGTGCTGAGTTCAGTACCATTTTCTTAGTTAACAAAAGAAAACATTTTTTGTCTTTTTTTGGTGGGAATGTAAATGATAACTTCCCAGCCAAAAATATTGGATTACTTATGAAATTATTAATGTAAAATAATCTTTCGGAAATCAACCCTTTTTTGTTCTCTCGAATTGCTGTTTCGATTCATATTTTTTAAAATCTAAGCAAAATTACTCCCCAAAAAGGTCCACTGATCAGACACTGTAGTTTTACCCTTTTTATTCAGCTGGCTAGATATTGTTTGCGCATGAATTTCGTTTAGCACAAAATGTTTCGATATTCCTAGAGAATCCAGTGGGAAAGACAGAAATATTTTGAATTTCACTTACAAATATTTTTATAATAAATGTGATTTGCTAAAAGTATCTCCACGTTCATGAATAATAAAATTGAATTCTCCTTTCTTTTCAGCAGTTTTAATTATGTTTGCTGTTTGTGATGATTATTTATGAAACCATAATCTTAAGTTTATGTTTCTGTTAAGAAGAATCAAAGAATTTTTGTTAGAACGATAAAAATAAAAGATTTAATACTTTTTTTGAGATTACTTTAGTTTCGAAAAAAAGAAGAAGAAAAAAAGAGTTGAAATAGAAAGTCAGACATACCTTGAATTTATCCGCAAACTGAATTAGGACAGGGATAACAAAAGTCATCATAAAATATATATACACTCTTAATAAGTTCGTAGCATTCTCTTCTTATGAATCTATTCAGCTTGGAATTTCAGTTCTTATGGGGCACCCCACTTTTATATTTAACTGTGTCAAGGACAATTAAAAGGCATATTTGTATTTATCTTACAATTTACCTTTATTTTGATTCAGTAGTAGAAAAGAGATCCTTTTTTATTAAGATACACCTTTTTCTTATTTCTCGAGGATTCTCTCGCAACAAAATTAGCCAAGAACTTAAATTATTTCACATAGATAATCATGTAGAAAGCCAAGATAACTCAGATTCTTGAACATATCAACTTCAACGAGTACTCTTAAGCATTGAAAGCTATAGATTCTATCTTCTCCAAGGAGAAGAATAAATCTAAAATTAACTAAGAAGAGTCACAGTGGTTGCGTTTACTTCAAGGTGTTTGCTTAGCTAAATTATCTCATTATGGTGAAGCATAATCGATTCTCGAAGAATTTCTTTCTTAAGAATGCGTAGTAGATTTAAGCGAAAAAGAGATACAATAGATTCTTGAGAACATTTCTCAGCCTTTAGGGATGATTGGAAAAGTCAGGGAGTTGTGTGAGGCAAAAATGATTGCACAGAAAAGAGACAAAGATGAGAAATCATTGTAAGATATTTTCAGAATGTGCTTAAAAGAAGGTAACTTCGAAGGCGCTCAAAAAATTGCAAATAAACTGTTTGGAGTCACAAAGGATCTTAAGTATCTCCTGACGAATATCGTTTTCTTATTCAATGGATTAGAAACAGAAACTGATGAAAAGAAACTCACTTAAGCCTTTAGTTTGATCAATCTATTTATCAGTAAACTCTACAAGGACTTGAAGCTGACTGAAGTTGATGGAATATCCAAATCAACTAATCCAGTCTTAGCCAGGTAGCTAGTTAGATTTCACTTTAATGTCCTTAGAAAATAAGGAAAAAAAGAAGAAATGAAAACTATGCTGTTAGAGAAATATCCAAGTGCATTTAGTGAATACATGGAGCACTTAGATCTCGTAGAGGAGTTGTACACTTATGACAACAATCTGTTCGGAGTAGTTGTGTAATAGAATTACTCTTCTTTTAAGAAAAATGCTGATATGAATAGCTTCCAAATGGTGTTTGAGAAATATTAAAAATTCGCATCTTTTTTGTTTAGAACTGTCAAAACCACAGACAATCTAATTGAATCTCTTCCTTTGAGTTCTGAGGGTATCTTCGAAAATCCAGCTTCTACTACTGTACTTTCAGTTATTGAAGATTACTATTGCTCTTTGAATAACCATCGTAAGCTGTTGAAATCAAGTCAATCAACGCATCCTCATTTCAAGAATGCAATAAAATGTGTCTTAATGGCTATGTTCGGATGTTTAGAACACATCACAGAAAGCAATAGAGTTGTATGCAAGCTTTCAAACAAAGAATATTCCTTGAGTTAATTCTTAACTGAACAATACCAAGAAATCATATCAGAGTACATCAAATACTTTGCAACAATCTTCACCTTCCCTGAAGAATTATTCTAGGCTTTAAAGAATCAAACCACTGAATTGTAACTCTTCGCTATTCAGTAACTTGAAAGTCTTTAAGAATCTTCGGTAATTTCCAAGTGCATTGCAGTGATCAACTTATACAAGCTTAAGATTATCTTTAGACATTTCCCCCTTTTCGAAGAAAGCTAAGAGAAATACTAAGAAAAGTTGCATGTAATTTGGAAATAACTCCTAGAACTTTATCAAAAATTCTTTGTTGAAATATACCCAGACTCTGAGACAAAGTAAGTAGAAAAAGGAGAACGTCTTTATGTTGATGATTTCCTCATCATTGCAGCTGATCTGTCACTTGTAAATTTGATATTCTCAAATGAATAAAATATTTTTATTAAAATAAATTGCTATTTTTGTATTAAAGGACTACTTGTACAGACAAAAGAACCTTCAAAATCCCAATGCCTTTGCGTTATTGATGCAAACAACCTTTTTGCTTGAGTGCGGACTCAAAAAATCTTCATATAATTATGATATTTAGCTAAGACTTCTGATAATAAACATTCTTCTTGGAAACAAAGACAGAGTTTATTAGCTAATAAAATTACTTGACGTAAAGTCAGTTTAATATGAAACATTAGGTTTTGTCTATTTAAGCACAGCACTTGATGTTTCCCTTGATGAGGATGCTGAAAATAATACAAATAAAGCACTTTAGTATTATATTGAGAATCTTAGAGAATCCAAGGAGGTAACTTTTTACTGGTATTCCCGCATATTTTACTATCTTTCTTTCTACTTGTAGGCAATGATTTCTGCAGTAAAGAGCAATAACTTAGAGAAAATATGGGAATTCAAGGCTTTCGATGAATGGATTTCACGAAGTTACTTCAAAATGATGACATTTTTCGCTAAAGGATAACTGCTACTAAAAGAGAGCTTTAACAAAAAAGAAAACGAAGTTTTAAATGTGAATGTGAAGTATTTCAATGAATTCTGCTTGCAACGTCTAGCTTCAAAGACTGACAGTTTAGTATGGAACTTTGATATGCAAGTCGTGTAGACGATTTGCTGCTCGGAGAAATCCACTGCTTCTGCTAAATTCTACTGGAACTACCTTGGATAATATAATTCTCCTAAATTTCTTGGCTTGAATATCACAATGATAAATTTGCTGTTTGCTCTCAACAAAGTATCTTCATCTGAAGAACCAGAAAAATCTATTAACAGCTTACAACAGCTTATTGTCTCAGCAAAATAAAATTTATCTGAAATCTCAATCGAATAGCTCAGTGATTTATCATAGTCATTTTAGTTTAGAAAGAAACCAGCTTATTTAGTGAAATACATTCCTAACTAAACTGACTTGCAGACATCTGAATAAACTGAAAGATTGAATTATGAAAAAGAAATGTTTAATGCAGCAATCGAAATAACAGAATTCATTATTGATATCACTCAACTCACTAATAAGAGTGAAGAGACTTAAGTTGAAGCATTCGAGGGGAGACTTCACATCGCCTGTAAGATTTATAAGAAATAACAATAATATTTTAACATTTTTTGCTGTTATTATTGTGTTGAAAAGGTACCAAGATTATCTCCTGTGTAAAACTTCTTCAAAGTCAGTTCTTAAATGCAGAAACTGAGCAACAAGTGTTCCCACTGCTTCCTTTCAAGAACTTCTAGAAAACTCATTAGATTCTAATTAAATTCATTTCGATCTTATTTTCAAGTGCTGAGCTTATCAAAAGTAGGTTGCAAAAAATTCAGAAAAAAAATGAAAACCTCAAAAAATCCATAACATCACTCTAAAAACGCATCAAAAGTGAATTAGATGCTGTCTAGTAAAATATTTTTTTTAAAATTGTGTTTTTGTTTATTTTTTAATAATAATTAAACTCAAAAAGGAATGAATCTTAGGTGATATTCAGTGAACTCTCCAAGAAATTTGATGGAAATGGAAAATCAGCTAGATAAACAATCAACACAACTATCAGAGATGCGATAAACTTGAAATTGATTGATAATCAATCTGTATTGGATTTAGCCTCTGCTTTCCCACACCTTAAGAGAGAAGATATCATCAATATTATGGCAGAAGAAATTGCTTTAAATTATAAGTATTTTTTCAGTGTGCTAGTTGATCTGTCAAATGAATCTCAGAGGATCTTCAAAGCTAAATGAGGCGTTTATTATGTTAAGATTCGTAAAAACAAAGGGCATTTTAAATTCCAATGTAATGAATCCTATTGTATTCAGTTAATTGTTAGCTTAAAATCCATGTACACTGCTCATATTTTGAATTTTTTAACATGAAATTATCTATATTAATTGGATTTCTTTATTTTCTTTCACTTTATCTTACTCTATTTTTAACAATGAAAACATTTTTTTTTACTGAAAAATACGAATATGTAATGCTAAAAAGCATCTTAAAGGAGTTATTTATTTTTATTCTAAGTGAAATCGCCAACAGGAGTGGCGATTTTAAACCAATCAGAGTCAAATCATAGACTGTCATCATCAAGCTTGCTTAACCTAAAACATAATGCAAAGAAAGAGCAATCAGATAAAATTAAGA